>ERZ724519.305-NODE-305-length-20769-cov-5.178189_pt1 | contig 20769 bp, 16 predicted proteins | sample MGYA00376052_ERZ724519 | MGnify/ENA primary metagenome ERZ724519 (study PRJEB28724, sample SAMN07190883) | activated sludge metagenome | isolation source: activated sludge of sewage treatment plant in Hong Hong | place: Hong Kong | collected 2016-03-17 ... | reverse complement strand
CCATTATCCAGTTGGCCTAAATCCAGCACGCTTTGTTCGGGCTGAGGGTTTTGCAGAGCCATCGCCAGGCGACCGTCTGCCGCAAACAGGCGGATTTCCCGCACGGGCAAGTCGCCGTACTGCACCGTAACCGTGCCGGCCGACGGGTTGGGGAAAAGGCCGATTGCTGCGTTCAGCGCCTCGGACAAACTCGTGAGGGGCGAACAAACACCCGTAAAGCCGCCGTCGTACAGGCTTCTGACACCTGCTATATCGTCGTACATATCGCCTACACCGCAGGGCAGGTCCGGATCGAGGTGCACGGTCCATGCTATGGTCATTTCTTCAACCTGACCGGGCAGCAGCGTGCCCACCTTGTGGCTTCCCAGTCCTTTGCGATCAGCCAGCGGCAAACTGGCCGTACACATGGTCCAGCCGTTCGGGTCAGCCGGATTGGAAGGAAATGCATAATCCGTAGGTCCGCCCGCCGATTGAAAGCCGCTGCCGCCATAGGTCAACGGGCTGCCGTCTCTCCAGTAGCCGGTCAGGTAACGATAAAACTCCAGGCTTGTTGACGGATCAGTGGTGCCGGGCAACGGGCTGCCGACGGAAGGGCTGTTATAAACCATGAATTTATCGAGCGATTGACTCAGAAAAGTCACGGATTGCACCGGCGGGTTGTCGGCAAAGGTGGGCACCCCCTGCTCGCAGGTAGCCCCGGCACTGCCGTCAGTGATATCCTGGTTGTACACAAAAAATGCATCCTGGTCCGGAGCACTGCCCAGGTAATCGTCCGTATAACAACCCAGGTCAAAATCGACCCACATGCCGAAAAAGCAGGAGTCGAGTTTTTCAATACCCCTGTAAATAATCTTGTGCGAGGTAAAAACAGAGTGGTTCAACACGGGCCGGTCGGGACAGTTGAATGCCCAGGCCGTCTGTTGTACTTCTACCGGGAAAGCCGGCGAAACACTTCGGTCGTTGAACACCGACCAGACAAATACCTCCGGTACAAACGGCGGTTTGTTGCGCAACTGCACCACCGGGTAATCGCCGGCCAGCGGGTTGTACACGCCGTCGCCGTCTTCGTCGTAAAACGGCGCCAGCGACTGGGTGTTAAACGGCAGATCGAAGCCCCAGATGTTGCTGAAATAGGGATTGTCCCTGCCCGGCCAGCCCATGATGGATTTGTATTGCGCAACCGCAGCGGCCGGATTCCCGGCAAGGTTGGGCAGGTCGGCAAGAAATGCCGCTACATCGCTGCCTTTGACCAAAAAATGTTTGTCCCAGTTGGAGCAATCGGTCGTCGTGGTCTGTCCGTCGTCGTTCAATGGTCCCGCAGCATAGCCTCCGTTGTAGGTAGGTACGTTGAGCCGAAGAAAGCCCGCCGGGTTTATCCCGCCCAGCCAAAGCCCGGCTGCAAATATGGTGGAGGGGTTTTGCTGTACAAAAGGCAGCGGATTGGGTAGAAATTGCCCGAAATCATAGTCGGTAAAAAGGTTGCCGTTGTTCAATATCCGGGCGCGGATTGCATTGCCTTCCAGGTCGATCTGGGCGTCGGCGCTTGTACAGGGCTGTGCGTGTAAAGCGCCCGCAACGGCAAGCAGGATAAAACAGGTAAAGATCAGTTTCATGTTCATCTTGTGAAAATTTGATTTGGAAAATGCGTTTATGCCTGTTGCAAGTTAGTCGCCCTCTCTAAAAAAAACAATCCGAATGATTGAATATACCTGGCCTGTGGGCAAGTGCGGCATCTCACTGAGCGAAGCCCAAATCCGTCAATTCATGACTTTTGGATTTTTTTCCAAACCGGGACGTATCGAAACATCTATTTTAGCGGACACAAACGCACACCAACCAAATCAACGAGTATGTTTCAACGCCAAACGCGCCAGCCTTTTCCTGTCCGCAACATCCTGCTTTTTGCCGCCATCGTTCTGGCGTTTTTGTTTATTCTGCTCAGAAGCATGCAGCAGTCTTCCGGCAAACCCGAAGAAGAAACGGAGGAAACAAACGGCGGTGGCCTCCGCCCTGCCGAATGGCTGTTTACCATGCGCGAATACCCCGATTTTCGTACGGACGTGAAAACATACGCACAGGCGATCGAACAGGCCGGCGCAGCTGCCGTCCAGCGCGGCGCCAATCCGGGCTTCTCTGCACCATGGACAGTGCAGGGCCCCGGCAATATCGGCGCCCGGGTGAACTGCATCAAAGTACATCCCACCAATCCGAACATCATCTATATCGGCTATTCACAGGGTGGCGTCTGGAAAACCACCAACGGCGGTCAAACCTGGCTGCCCATATTTGACAAACAGCCTTTTCTCGCCATTGGCGATATCGAACTGGACCCGCAGCAACCCAACGTGGTGTATGTCGGCACCGGCGATCTCAATATCAGCGGCTATCCTTTTATCGGCGACGGGATTTGGAGAAGCCCCGACGGCGGACAGACCTGGCAGCACCTCGGGCTCACAGACCAGCGCATTGTTTCAAAAATCATCATACGGCCCGACAATTCTGCCGTCATTTATGCCGCTACGATGGGCCTGCCTTTCGAACGCAACAACGACCGGGGCGTCTATTTTTCCATCAACAGCGGACAGACCTGGCAACAGATACTCCATGTTTCCGACTCCACCGGCATCATCGACATGGTCATGTCGCCCAACGACCCCGACGTCATTTATGCCGCCGCCTGGGACCGCATCCGCAACAACCAGGAGAGCCTCGTAAGCGGCAACAACGCCCGCATCTGGAAAACAGAGGACGCCGGCGCCAACTGGACCATGCTGGAGGGCGGGTTGCCGCAAGAACCCATGAGCCGCATCGGCCTGTCTATTTCTGCAAGTAACCCCGACCTTGTCATGGCGGTATATGTCAATGAGGCCCTTGATTTTCAGGGTATTTACAAAACCGTTGACGGCGGCGTCAACTGGTCGGTGCTCCCGACCGAAGGTCTGGATCCGGGCTTTATGGGCGGTTTCGGCTGGTATTTTGGAAAAGTGTTCATCAATCCGTTCAACGACGACGATATTTTCGTCTGCGGGGTCGATCTCTGGCGCTCCGTCGACGGCGGTGAAAACTGGTTTGAAGCTACTCCGCCCTGGTGGCAGTATGACGTGCATGCCGACAAACACGATATGGCCTTCCCCAATGCCAGCACCTGCCTGCTGGCCACCGACGGCGGCCTGTACCGGAGCAACGACAGCGGCTTCAACTGGGAAAAGATCGAGAATATCCCGGCTTCGCAGTTTTACCGGGTGGCATACAACCCCTTTGCACCCGACTGGTACTACGGCGGCATGCAGGATAACGGTACATCGGGTGGCAACGAAGACTTTATCAACGATTGGCCGCGACTGTTCGGCGGCGACGGCTTCCAGGCGGTTTTCCATCCCGACGACGAAAACATCTTTTATTTTGAAACCCAAAACGGCAATATTGTCGGCACCAACGACGGCGGCGGCTCCTATGGAAGCGGTGATGAAGGCATAGAGCCCGACGACCGGCGCCACTGGGATATGCAGTACATTCTCAGCCGCCACGATACGGATAAAATGTACACCGGTACCTACCGCGTTTACCAGAGCTTCGGCCACCTGCCCTTCTGGTTTCCCATCAGCGACGACCTCACCGACGGCGTGATCTATGGCGACCGCTTTCACACCATCAGTACCCTCGACGAAAGCCCGCTCGATCCCGACCTGCTCTACGTCGGCACCACCGACGGCAACGTGTGGCGCGGCAACCCGGACCTCGGCAACTGGACCGATGTATCCGCCGGACTACCCGACCGCTACGTGTCGTCGGTAAAAGCCTCGCCCAACATCACCAACCGCGTTTACGTAGCCCACACCGGCTACAAATCCAACGATTTTACCGCACACCTGCACCGCTCCGACGATCAGGGCGATACCTGGACTGCTGTTTCCGGCGATCTGCCCAACCTGGCCATCAACGATATTCATGTGCTTCCGGGGCACCAGGACTCCATCCTGTTCGTCGCCACCGACGGCGGGGTGTACGGCACCCTGAACGGCGGCCAGCACTGGGAAAGGCTTGGCGCCGGCATGCCGGTCATACCCGTGTACGACATCGACATCAACCCCGTCAAGCGAACGCTCATCGCCGGTACATACGCCCGCAGTATCATGACGTTCCCGCTGGATTCGCTGCAAAGCGGCGAAAATGTGTCGACCTTCAACCCGGGAGGCAGCAAACAACCCATGCTCCTGGTAACGCCCAATCCGGCAAACGGCCTCGCCACCCTGGTCACCGAACACACCAGCACCCAATACGAAACGGAACTGATCGTTGCCGACCTGGCGGGTCGCATCCTGCACCAGGAGCAGTTTAAAGGATTTTTGCGCCGGGAAACGCCGGTCGATACGCAAAACCTCGCACCCGGCGTCTATGTGGCCTTTGCGCGTACCAACGGCAAAACATGGGGGCAGCAGAAATTTGTAATAACCCGGTGAAGGCTCCGGAAACAGCGGTGATCTGGGTCAGTGCAGCCCTTCTGTTCGGCAGCATATTTGCCCTGATCACGCCGCCCTTTCAATCGCCCGACGAGCCCAATCATTTCCTGCGGGCCTATCAGGTGAGTGAAGGCGTATTTTTCCCGGAAACCGCTGATCGACGGCTCGGCGGGACACTCCCGGTATCGCTCTGGGAGGTGTGCGATGCCTTTGCCTACCTGAAAATGAACGGACAGGCAAGACTCGACAGGGAACTGATCTTCAAGAACCTGTACACACCGCTGAATGACGGGACGCGCCGGTTCACCGACTTCCCCAACACGGCTGTTTATGCGCCGACCGCCTATCTGCCGCAGGCAGGCGCTATGGCACTCCTGCGCCCGCTCGGCGCTTCACCGCTCCAAATGCTGTACGGAGCAAGGATGGCCAACCTCCTCGTATGGCTGTTGCTGGTTTATTCTGCCCTTCGGTTGATGCCGTTTCTGCGCGACAGTCTGGCCCTGCTGGCGCTGCTGCCCGCTTCGCTGGTCATCGCGGCCTCTGCCAATGCTGATGTCGTTACCAACGGTCTGTGCTGGTGGCTGGTAGCGGCGTTTTTAAACACTGTAGCAGAGCAGAAGCCGCCATCCGTTCTTTTTTACCTGAAGCAATGTGCCGCGTTTCTCGCCGCCTGTATTAATAAACTGATCGTCGTACCAATCGTGATCATGCGTTTTTTGCCAAAAACCAGCGCCCGCGCATCGGGCTTACTGACAGTGATAGGTCTGGCAGGGGCGCTCTGCTGGGGCAGCCTGGCAGGCAAGTGGTTTATACCCTACGACGCGTACAATCCCGCCTTCCGCGATGCCCAAACCCTGAACGAGGGCGTCGATCCCGCCCGGCAGATGGCATTTGTGTGCGACAACCCGATATATTTTATTCAAACGGCTGCGATCTCCCTCGTCAGGTCGCTGCCCTCGACTGCGGCGCATTTCACCGGAAAATTCGGATGGGAAAAGAATTACCTGGGGCCGGTATGGCTGGCCCTGCTGTGGCTGGCCCTCGCGGCAGTGCTGTCCAGCGAACAGTACCGGGTGGAGCAAAGGTTGCGGTGGCTGGCTGCCTCTGCGGTACTCTTGTTTACGGGCATGTTCGCATTTACCATGTATGCCATCTGGTGTCCCGTGGGCGCCGGGGAAGTGACCAACTTTCAGGGGCGGTATTTCGTACCTGTTGCCCCGCTGGTCGCATTGGCCGTGGCAAATGACCTTTTACAGCGTTTCAGGCGGGAAATACGGATGGCTGCACTGCTCGTCTTGCTCCTGGGGAATAGCGCCATGGCGGTCGCCATACTGCAACGCTACTATTGGTAACCATCACCGCCCCAGCGCTTCAAAAATCTCTTCGATATCGTCGAAGGATTTTACCCCTACCTGTTCCTCTTCGCCACCGGCCAGACTCAGACCAGCAGCGCCGAGTGCGCGGACCAGTTCCGGCACCTCGCCTGCGGTGGCTTCCGTTTCGATCAATACAGGATATGTTTTGCAGCACTTCGACCAAAAGTCGGTCTCTTCAGCCGTCAGGACGGCGCTGCCGAACCCCACCAGAAACCACGCGACAAACGGCTTTGCCGCCTCCAGCAGGCGCAGTATCGATCCGGTGTCGTGTCCGGATTCCAGGGTCATGATAACGGTAAGTCCCTCGAGCGCAGCCAGTTGATCGGCATAAGCCTCCGTGACCTGCACGGCGTCGAGCCCGTAAAACGCCGCCGCTTCACGCACCACCGAAACGGGTTCGCGTGAAAACTCACCGACGATCCCCGGGCCCTCCACCCATTCCCGGATGGCCTTCACATACACGGGATCGAGGTACGAAGCCGTGCCCTCTTCGAGGTTAAAACCCAGGAAATCAACTTCCCTGGCTGCAAAGTAGCGGGCATCGGTGAGATTGGTAATACGGGATGCTTTTATGACCATGATGGTGCGCTCGGAACATTTTGTCGACGAATACCGGCAAAGATAGGCTGCCGGACAAGGCTGTTCAAAAACTGCGCGCGCTTTGTGTAGTTTTGCATCTTGATTTTACATTTGAAAGCAGGAAAGGAAGGCCAAACAACACAGCGACCACCCTGTTTTCTTTACCAATATCGATTCACTTGCACAAACGTACCTATCTCTGGCTCTTTCTGTTCCTGTGCGTGGCTTTCGTCGCATGGAAACTTTACACCAATAAACAACAACTGGCTGAGGAGACCAAACTCAGCGACGTTACACGCGCCTACGTACCCGTGGAGGTGACGGCGGTACAACTCGAAACGCTGGCCAATCACCTTGAGGCCAACGGCATTTTTTTGCCCGCCAAGGAAATGTTCGTGATTTCAGAGACGGCGGGCCGCGTCGTGGAGGTGTACAAAAACAAGGGCGAATGGGTAAATGAAGGCGACCTGATCGCCAAGGTAGACGACGAGGTGCTGCGTATCGAACTCGAAGCGACGCAAGCCAACCTGGCCAAACTCAAAAAAGATCAGGACCGCCTCACCAACCTCATTGAAGGGGATGCAGCACCCAAAAACAAGATCGAAGACGTGGAACTGGGCATACTTGCCGCCGAAGCAAAGGAAAAGGGACTCAAAAAACAGATCGCCAACACCAGCATCAAGGCGCCCATGACCGGAGCGCTGGGCTTTCGCTTTATCGAACGCGGAAGCGTCATCGGCCCGGGTATCCAGGTTGCGCAAATCACCAACCTGGAAAAACTGTTCCTCATGGTCAAGGTCACCGAACGCGATGTACTGAAACTCAAAAAAGGCCAGAGCGTAAGCGTGACTGCCGATGTGTATCCCGGTGTCACTATCCCGGGAAAAGTGACGAACATCGGCCTGCGGGCCGACAATGCCTTTACCTACGACGTAGAGATTGAGGTGATCAACCCGAAAAAAACACCCCTGCGCGCCGGTATGCACGCACAGGCCTCTTTTACGTTCGATGCCAACCGAAAGGGATTGGTCCTGCCCAGAAAAGCCATAGCAGGCAGTTTGCAGGATGCAAAGGTGTACGTGGTGCAGGATTCACTGGCCGTCCTGCGCTCTGTAGTGCTGGGAGGCGCCTTTGGAGAGATGATTGAAGTGATCTCCGGCTTGCAGGAAGGTGAAAAAGTGGTAGTGACCGGCCAGATGAACCTATCCGACGGCGCGCGCGTACAGGTGACGTCGACGAACTAACGACTTATGTCAGATACCCGAACCAGCGATTTTTTCAGGGGGAAAATACCGGCCCTCGACGGGGTGCGGGGCATAGCCGTGGTACTGGTGCTGTTCAGCCATTTTACCCTGCACGCATTTTGGCCCGACGGGCCGTACTACGAACTGGCCAAATCCGGCTGGCTGGGTGTAGACATGTTTTTCGTGCTGTCGGGGTTTCTTATTACAGGCATTTTGATCGATACAAAGGATAGTGAGAACTACTGGAGTTCCTTCTACAAGCGCCGGGTATTGCGCATTTTCCCGCTCTACTTCTTTGTCGTAACGGTCACCTGGCTTACGGTGCTGTTTATTGAAAAAACGCCCGAACGCCTGCACGGATACGACTCATTTGTGTGGTTTTTCACCTTCACGCCCAATATCGCGATGTCGCTGAAAAACACCTGGTTATCGCACAGCAACGTATTCAATCTCAATCACTTGTGGTCGCTGGCAGTAGAGGAACAATTTTACATTCTCTGGCCTTTTATCGTGCGCTGGCTGCCGATGCGGCGGCTGATCCTGCTTTGCGCGGCACTGGTTCTCATCAGCACGCCGCTGCGGTTCTGGGTGGCGGGCGACCAGGGGGTAAATTCGGTGGCGACCTACGTGCTGCCGTTCACCAGGATGGACGGACTCGCAGCAGGCAGTTTTCTGGCCGTCTTTTTACGGCTGGACCTGCACAGTTTTATCCCTTTCAACAAATGGATCGCCCGGATCACGCTGTGCTGGACGGGCTGGCAGATCATCCAGATATTCCTGCACGGCAACGAAATGCGGCTCTACACCCTCTCCGCACTGTTTTTTGCCTCGCTAATGTATCTGTCGCTCAACACCGACCCGAAGGCGCTGGTCAGGCGTATCTGCGAAACCCGACTGTTGCGGCACCTCGGCCACTACAGTTACGGCATGTACGTATTTCACCAGATGTTCGAGTTTCAATGGAAAAATGCCTTCGGCTACTACCTGATCGACAGCGGGCTCCCGCCCGTTATCGGTCAGGGTATCTATTCCCTGCTGGCCTTTACAGGTACCTACCTGCTGGCGCGCCTGAGTTGGGCATTTCTGGAAAAGCCGTTTTTGCGGCTGAAGGAAGTCTGGGCAAAGCGGAATTAAGCATATTTTCCCACTGGCTATCACCGAATGGTATCGCAGAATGGTATTCCGCGCCCCCAAGCAGAACTGTATCGCGGAATGGCATTCCGCGCTCCCGAGCAGAACTGTATCGCGGAATGGTATTCCGCGCCCTTGAATGGTAGTACATGCCCCGGAATACCATTCCGGGATACAAGGCACAGTAATTTGATCCCGGAATACCATTCCGGGGTACATGTGCGGCAACCTGAAATGCTTCTTCGCAGGGTATTTCCCGCAGATCGACGCTGAAAAACCTCACAGAAGTGCGCGGATTACTGCCATCAGCGAGAATCCGCGTCGTTTCTCAGCGTCGATCTGCGCGAAACCTTCTATTGCAGGAAATACGTCAGCGTAAAGCGCAGCGAATTGGTGCGGATGTAGCGGCCGTCGTTTGCTCCGTACACGTTGTTGTACAGGTTGCGGGCGCCCATGTAGTAGCGGAAGTTGGCGCGGAAACGGCCGTCGCCGGCGCTGAGGCCTACGGCAGGACCAAAGTCGACGCCCGTAAAGGCTTCGTTGAGGTCGGCCGCGCGGGTGGCGTTGTTGATGTCTTCATAATCACCGACATACAGCTCGGTGTTGTTCCGGTCGAGGTTGTTGAAGTGTGTGCCGAAAAAACCGCCGGCCTGTACCTGAAACGGAACATCGGCCACGGGTTTGTACCCGGCAAAAACACCCGCTTCAAAGGTGTTGTAGAAATACTGGTAGGTGCGGATATCTGCTTTTTCTTCGGGAAGGAAGTACGCAGCCTGGGCGCTGGCGCCCTTTTGCGTGAAAACGATTTCGGGGTTCAGTTCAAACTGGTCGCCCAAACCGATCACAAAGGAGCAACCTGCGGCAAACCCGAGTCGGCCGGAGGAGGTGGTGAAAAGGTCGGAACGGAGCGAGGAATAATTGCTGCCAAAGGTAAAACCCATCTGGTAGCGGGCCTGAGCGGAAATAGTGGCGGTAGCGGCCGTCAGCAAGGCGGCGACGAACAACGTCTTAAAGTTCATAGGAATGCGGATGATAAGTTGATGAAAATGTTGTGAATACTTGTTGGGTAAAATTATTCGATACGCAATCCTGGTTGTTGTTCGTTGATGCCGCAAGACGGGAGACAAAAGAATATTTAAGGACTTTATAGTTAATTTTCGGAATCATCATCTGATTCAAAGACGAATTTAACGATGCTTCAGAATTATTATTTTACGTGACGATTTTTTAGTATGTTTTCTACTTCTTCCAGCCGGATGTTTTTTGCAGCCAGCAGTACCAGCAGGTGATACAACAGGTCGGCGCTTTCATCTAGCATTCGTTCGCGGTTGTCGCCAAGTGCCTCGATCACCGTTTCTACCGCCTCCTCCCCCACTTTTTGGGCAATTTTAGCGATACCGGCATCGAACAACTGCACCGTGTACGAGCCTTCCGGCCGGGCTTCCTTCCGATCGCCGATGATATGTTCCAATACTTTCAAAAAGCACGCCGAATTGTTGCTTTCCCCCCAGCAAGTATCGTCGCCGGTGTGACAAACCGGTCCGGCAGGCTCTGCCTTGAGCAAAATAGCATCGCCGTCGCAGTCGATCCGCAGCGATCGCACCCGCAGGACATGACCTGAAGATTCCCCTTTCATCCACAAGCGCTGCTTCGAGCGACTGAAAAAGGTCACATAGCCCGTTTCGAGCGTTTTGGCGTACGCTTCGGCATTCATATAACCGAGCATCAGCACCACCGCCGTATGATGGTCCTGCACGACGGCAGTCACGAGGCCGTCGGCCATTTTATCAAAGTTGACCGTCCGCTCCGGAGGCTGGGGCTTTATCGCGCTGTAATCGAACTGAAATTCCATTGTCGTGCAGGTATTGTTTAAGATCGGGAATGTCGATTTCCCCGAAGTGAAAGACACTGGCGGCCAGCGCGGCATCGGCTTTCCCCAGGGTAAAAACGTCGAGAAAATGCTGTTTTGCACCCGCGCCACCGGAAGCAATGACGGGGATGGGCACGGCTTCCGATACCGCGCGGGTAAAATCCAGCGCAAAACCGCTCTTGGTGCCGTCATGCTCCATGGAAGTGAGTAAAATTTCCCCGGCGCCGCGCCCTGCGACCTCCACCGCCCAATCAAAGGCGCGGCGTTCGGTCGGAATGCTGCCGCCGTTGAGGCTGACGTACCATTCGCCGTCGTGATGCAGGTGCGCGTCGACGGCGACCACGACGCACTGGCTGCCGAACGTGCGCGCCAGGTCGTCGATCAGGTCGGGGCGGCGGGCCGCTGCCGAATTAACGCTCACCTTGTCGGCGCCCGCCTGCAGCAGCGTTTCTACCTGGGCTACCGAACTGATTCCCCCTCCCACGGTGAACGGCAGGTCGAGCACCGCCGCGATCCGGCGCACCAGCGCCGTGAAGGTGGACCTGCCCTCCTGCGTGGCAGCGATGTCGAGAAATACCAACTCGTCGGCGCCACGGCGGGCATAGGCGGCGGCCAGTTCGACAGGGTCGCCGGCCTGCCGCAACCGGGTAAAGCGGATACCCTTCACGGTCTGCCCGTCCTTGATGTCGAGGCAGGGAATAATGCGTTTTGCAAGCATAACTGTTGTCCGGGCGCCCCGTTCGCTATACTTTTGAAAAAACCCGGAAATACTGCAGGGGGATTTTACCCTCGAAAAAGGCCTTGCCGACAATTGCTCCGGCACAACCGATCGCGGTCAGTTCCTCCAGGTCGGCAATGCTGCTGATGCCGCCGCTGGCGACCAGTTGCAGACCCGGAAACTCGGCCAGGATATCGCGGTAAAGTGTTGAGGCGGGGCCCGACAACTCACCGTCGCGCTCAATATCCGTCACCGAAATCTGGCTGATCCCCAGACTTTCCATCTTCCGCAGGAAATCGAACAGCGACACCGTGGTCTGCTCCTTCCAGCCGTGCACGGCCATTTGACGGTCGCGTACGTCGGCGCCGACGAGAAAACGGTCAGGGCCGAATTTTTCCACCCAGGCGCTGAACTCATCCTGCGCCAATACGGCGACGCTGCCCACAGAGAACAGCATGGCCCCGGCATCCCATACCTGCTTGAGCGAAGGGATGGAACGCAGCCCCCCGCCATAATCGATTTGAAGGTGGGTGCGTGCGGCTACCTCCGCCAAAATGTGCAGATTGGCGGGCCGGCCCGTACGCGCGCCATCGAGATCAACCATGTGCAGGCGGCGGATGCCGGCCTGTTCGAGTTCGAAGGCCAGTTCGAGTGGACTGGCCGAATATTCGGTCTTTTGTTCGAAGTCGCCCTGGCGTAGCCGGACTAATTTCCCGTCAAGCAGGTCGAAAGAAGGAATGATTTCCATGTAGATGATTTATGAAAAATTACAATCAACTGATTTTTAAATATTTAGAAAGTTTTTCAGGATTTGTTGTCCCACCGGGCCCGATTTTTCAGGGTGAAACTGGACGGCAAAAAAATTGTCGCGCTGCAACGCGGCGCTGAAAGTTTCGCCGTACTCCGTTTGCGCAATGGCGCCCGGCTGCATTTCGGCGTAATAACTGTGGACAAAATACACATAACTTTCTTCTGCCACACCACTGAATAATGGCCCCCGAAGCTGGCGCAGTTTATTCCAGCCCATGTGCGGCACTTTTAAAACTGCCCGGGACCCGCCGGGCTCCGCAGGCATATCCAGCCCGCCAAACCGCCGCACGTCACATTCAAAAATACGCAAACACGGCGTGTCGTTTTCCTCGGAATGCCGGCAAAAAAGTTGCAGGCCCAGGCAGATGCCCAAAACCGGCTGTTGCAGCGAACGGATCAGTTCGTCCAGCCCCCGCGCTTTCAGGTAATGCATGGCCGATGAGGCCTCTCCTACCCCGGGAAAGATCACGCGATCGGCACGGCGCAGGGTGGCCGGATCGTCGGTCCAATCGGCCGTATGCCCCAGCCGCCGGAGTGCGAACAGGACGGACTGGACATTGCCTGCGTTGTATTTAACCAGGGCTATTTTCATAAGATGCCTTTGGTGGTTGGCAGGTTGCGGTTGTTCGGATCGCGTTTGGCGCTCATTTTCAAGGCTTTGGCAAAGGCTTTGAAAATGGCTTCGATCTTGTGGTGTTCGTTTTGCCCGCTGCATTGCACATTCAGGTTGCACCGGGCCGCATCGGAGAAGGATTTGAAAAAATGGAAAAACATTTCGGTGGGGACATCGCCGATCTTCTCGCGTTGAAACGACGCTTCCCAGACGATCCAGGGCCGGCCGCCAAAATCGAGTGCCACCTGAGCCAGCGCGTCGTCCATGGGCAACGTGAACCCGTATCGCTCGATGCCCATCTTGTCGCCCAGCGCCCTGGCGACGGCCTCCCCCAGCGCAATGCCCGTATCCTCGATGGTGTGGTGCTCGTCGATATGCAGATCGCCGCGCGCTTCAAGTTGCAAATCCAGTCCGCCGTGTTTGGCAATCTGGTCGAGCATGTGGTCGAAAAAGCCGAGACCTGTCTGTACCGAAGCCTGCCCCGTACCGTCGAGGTCGAGCGTTATGGCAATGTCTGTCTCGCGGGTTGTGCGGCGGTGGCTGACACGGCGGGGCGGCAGGCGGAGCAGGCCATACACCTGCTCCCAGGTGTCGACCGACCATATGCCCTGACCCTCGGGCGTATCCGTTGCGCCCCCCGTATTCAGGAAAATCGCCCGGGCACCAAGGTTTTCGGCCAGTTGCACATCCGTCAGGCGGTCGCCGATCACGTACGAATTGGCGAGGTCGAAGTCGCCGTTCAGGTAGCCGGTGAGCATGGCGGTGCCCGGTTTGCGCGTCGGCAGTTGTTCGTGCGGGAAACTGCGGTCGATGTGCACAGCCTCGAACCGGATACCTTCCTGTTCGAGGGTCAGCATCATTTTTTCATGGGCGGGCCAGAAGGTTTGCTCCGGAAACGAGTCGGTACCCAGGCCGTCCTGATTGGTCACCATAACAAGCGTGTAGTCCAGTTCGCGTACAATACGGGCCAGGGCATAAATGGCGCCGGGTACGAACTCCAGTTTTTCCAGGCTGTCTACCTGCTGGTCGGGTTGCGGCTCCACAATGATGGTACCGTCGCGGTCGATAAAAAGCAGTTTTGTCATGGCGTTATGCAGGATAATGTTTCAGTGCTGCCAGCAGGCGGTCGTTCTCTTCCGCTGTGCCGACGGTGATACGCAGGCAATTTTCGCAGTGCCGTTCGCGGTGCCGGTTGCGCACCACGATGCTTTGTTCGAGCAAATAGCGGTAGATGCCTTCCGCATCTGCGACCCGCACCAGCAGAAAATTGGCGTCGCTGGGAAATACTTCCCGCACGCAGGTCAGTTCAGGCAATCGCAGCGCAAGCCGTCGGCGTTCCGCCAGCAGTATGTTGATTTTATCCTGCACAACTGATTCATTTTCAAGCGCTTTTAGCGCGATATCGATCGCAGGAGCGCCGAGGTTGTACGGGTATTTTATTTTATTTAAAATCCCGTTGACAAACGCCCCGGAAAAAGCCATGCCCACACGCAGGGCAGCGAGGCCCCAGGCTTTGGACAGGGTTTGCAACACCACCAGGTTGGGGAAATCGTTCAGCCGATCCAGCCACGTCGGCTGCCGGGCAAAATCGACATAAGCCTCATCTATGACCACCAGACCGGGAAAATCCCCTAACATGTCCAGAATAAAATCTTCGGGCAGGCACGGCCCGGTCGGGTTGTTCGGGGAGCAGAGGAACAGCAGTTTGGAACGGGCATCCGTGACGGCCCTGACGGCCGGCGGGTCGGGCGAAAAGTCGGGGCGCAGGGGCGCCTGCCTGAGCTCCGCGCCATGTATCCCGGCCTGCACGGCGTACATGCCGTAGGTTGGCGGCATGATGATGACGTTGTCAAGCCCTGGTTCGCAAAAAGCCCTGAGCAACAGGTCGATGGCCTCGTCGGAGCCGTTGCCGAGAAAAATTTGCTCCGGCAAAACGCCTTTCCTCCGGGCGACGGCCGCCTTCAAAGCACCCTGCCCGGAGTCGGGATACCGGTGCAGCCCGTCTCCCCAGGGATCGCCCAGGCTGTTTTCATTGGCGTCGAGAAACACATCGGCTGTGCTGCCGAATTCGTCGCGCGCCGAGCGGTACGGCGCGAGCGCCAGTATGCCGGGTCTTACCAGTTTCTCCATCGGATGGTTCATATTGATGTATCGGTTAACCTGACCTCAACGGCCCGGGCGTGCGCTTCAAGCCCTTCCGCCCGGGCCATTTCCACAATCGTCGGACCGAGGCTTCCCAGACCTGCGGCCGTAATGTGCTGGAAGGTGATCTTTTTTACAAAACTATCGAGCGAAACGCCGCCATACGCCCGGGCATACCCGCTCGTCGGCAGGGTATGGTTGGTCCCGCTGGCATAATCTCCCGCGCTTTCAGGGGTAAACCTGCCGGTAAATACGGAGCCGGCGTTGACAACCCGTTCCGACAGCGCTTCGGGATCTTCTACCTGGAGGATCAAATGCTCGGGAGCATATTGGTTCGACAGGGCCATCGCTTCGTGGAGATCGCGCACCACAACCGCATTGCTGTTGCGCAGGGCCGCCTCCGCCACCTCGCGGCGCGGCAGGTCACGCAGCTGCCGTTCGAGGGCCCGCACGACGTTTTCCACCACAGATTCCGCGTCGGCGATCAGCAGTACCTGGCTGTCGGGGCCGTGCTCGGCCTGGCTGAGCAGGTCGGCAGCGACAAACGACGGATCGGCGCCGGCATCGGCGATGACGCACACTTCGGAGGGTCCAGCCGGCAGGTCGATGGCCACGCCTTCGAGACCCACGAGTTGCTTGGCGGCCGTCACCCATGCGTTGCCGGGGCCAAATATTTTCCAGACGCGGGGTACCGACGCCGTGCCGTATGCCATCGCCCCGATGGCCTGCACGCCGCCAATGGCGAATACCCGTTTGATCCCGCACAAGCCGGCGGCAAACAGCACGGCCGGATGCACGGCGCCGTCGGACTGCGGCGGCGTACACAATACGGCTTCCCGGCACCCGGCTATCTGAGCGGGCACACCCAGCATGAGTACCGTGGAAAACAGCGGCGCCGTGCCGCCGGGTATGTACAGTCCTACTTTTTCAATGGGCACGCTTTTGCGCCGGCACAGCACCCCGGGCATGGTCTCCACCGACTGACTTTCTCCGGCTTGTGCATCGTGAAACAGGCGGATGTTGTCGTATGCCTGCCGGATGGCGGTCTTCAGGGCCGGAGTTAGCGCAGCATCTGCGTTGCGCCACTCCGCCTCCCCGACCGCCAACTGCCGGGGCGCAAAGCCGTCGAATTCGAGGGCAAAACGGCGCACTGCAGCATCGCCTTCCGTCCGGACGGCGTCGAGCATCGCGGCAACTTTTTCACGGCGGGCGCCCGCCTGCGCATCGGCAGGGCGCAGCAGCAGCGCGGCAATTTCGTCTGGGGCGGGGTACTTTAAAATATTCATGGTCAACAGGTTGAAACAGGTTTTTACAGGATCATGCGTTCGATCGGGGCGACGAGTATGCCTTCGGCGCCGGCGGCCTTGAGGCGTTCAAGGATGTCCCAAAAGGCATTTTCGGGCACGACGCTGTGCAGACTGCTCCAGCCCTCCTTGGCCAGCGGCAGAATAGTCGGGCTCTTCATGCCCGGTATGATAGCGATGATCGTGTCCAGTTTATCGTTGGGCGCATTGAGCAGGATGTATCGGTTGCTGCGGGCATTCCGGTTCGCGTGCAGGCGGAAAAGCAACCGGTCGAGGATATCCTGTTTTTCGGGTTTCAAAGCGGTATTCCCGATGAGCACCGCCTCCGACTCCAGTACCGTCGCGACCTCGCGCAGGCCGTTGGCCAGCAGCGTACTGCCGGTACTCACGATGTCGAAAATGGCGTCGGCCATGCCGAGCGAGGGCGTGATCTCGACCGCGCCGCTTATTTCATGGATGTCGGCGCGGATGTTTTGTTGTTCGAGAAAGGAGGAAAGTACCCGGACGTAAGAGGTGGCGATGCGCAGGTTTTCGAGGCTGCGCGCGTTTTCGTAGTGGGCATTTTTGGGCATGGCAATACTCATGCGGCACCTGCCGAAACCGAGGCGGTCGAGCAGGTCGACCGATTTGTTTTTTTCCAGGACGACATTTTCCCCGACAATACCCACATCTGCGACGCCCCCTTCCACGTACTCCGGGATATCGTCGTCGCGCAGAAAGATGATTTCCAGCGGAAAATTGTCGGCCTGTGCGCGCAGCAGGCGGGAGGGGTTGCTGCCCAGGGAGATGCCCGCGTCGCGCAGGAGGGCGAAGGAGTTGTCGAACAACCGGCCGGACTTTTGAATAGCAATGCGTAACATGATGTTTCAGCGGGTGAGTGGGTGGGACAAAAAGCAAAACCGGCTTGCAGCAATCTTGCAGCAAGCCGGTTTCGGTGAACACTTCGACGCGTATGCGCCATTACCTCATCGCTTGCCTGGCGGGCAATGATGATGGGAATGGAACAGTACAACGGTATTTATCGCGTTCATGGCGGCAAAAGTAGGGGCAGATATCCCATACTTCAAAATTTACCCGTGTAAAAAGAATTTGACAGTACGGGGTGAACATTCGAAGGTTTGTGTTCATTTGCGCATCTGCTGCCTTTGGCAAAGATTTTAAATACCGGGGTCGGCAAGGCCTTTGTATTTTGCGATTAAATTTTTCAAGATGCGTCACCTGGTTCTTTTTCTGCTGTCTGCCCTGACTACGCCGTTGTTTGCCCAAAACCTGAATGTCGACTTCAGCGCCAAACTCACCTATACCGGCCAGCACCTGTCCAATATTTGGGGATACGCCGCCGGCGGCAATGAATATGCCCTGGTGGGCGCCGCAAACGGCCTCAGCATCGTGGATGTGACCAATCCTTCCAGCCCAACCGAGATCGTGCAGATACCCGGTCCCACCAGCGACTGGCGCGAGATCAAAACCTACTCGCACTACGCGTACGTCGTGTCGGAGGGCGGCGGCGGCCTGCAGGTGGTCGACCTGAACGGGTTGCCGGGCAACAACCTCACCTTCCACGCCTATTTCGGCAACGGCGCCATCAACGGCCAACTCATCCGGGCGCATGCGCTGCATGTCGACGTCACAAAAGGCTACCTGTACCTCTACGGCACCAACCTGTTTTCCGGGCGCGCACTGGTGTTCAACCTCAACGCCGACCCCTACAATCCCAGTTATGTGGGCTATTTCAATTCCAACTTCGGGAGCAACCACAACTACGTGCACGACGGCTTTGTCGACAACGATATCATGTACTCGGGGCATATTTACGGCGGTTTTTTCTCCATCGTCAACATGACCAACAAAAGCAACCCCGTATTGGTGACTACCCAGCAAACACCCGGGCTGTTTACCCACAACACCTGGCGCTCGGGCAATACCCTGTTCACCACCGATGAGGTGAGCAACTCTTTTCTCGCTTCGTACGACATCAGCAACCCGAACAACATCACCCTGCTCGACAAGATACAGAGCAACCCCGGCAGCAACTCTATCGTACACAACACATTCATTATCAATGACTACGCCGTTACCTCCTGGTACCGCGACGGCTTTACGATCGTGGATGTGTCGCGGCCGGCCAATATGGTCCAGACAGGCAACTACGACACCTATCCCAATGGCGCGGGCAGCGGTTTCCAGGGTTGCTGGGGCGTATACCCCTACCTGCCCTCGGGCAATATCGTCGCCTCCGTCATCAGCGCGCAGGGTACCAACAACGGCGAACTCTGGGTGCTGGCGCCCAACTACGTGCGCGGCTGCTACCTGGAGGGACAGATCACCGATATCTCCACCGGATTCCCCATCAACGGCGCACAGGTCAAGATACTGGCGACCAACCTCACCGAACTCAGCAACGCCTCCGGGTTGTACAAAATGGGCCAACTCGCAGCCGGCACCTTTAACGTGCAGATCACCAAGGCAGGCTATGTGACGCACAACACGATGGCCACGCTCAACCACGGCGTACTGACCGCCCTCAACGTCGCCCTGGCGCCCGTGGGCCTGCCCGTCGAACTGACGCGATTTGAGGTCCGCGCCGAGGGCAGCGACGCCGTGTTGCAGTGGGAAACAGCGAGTGAAATCGATAATGCCGGTTTCGATGTGCAGCACGACACCGGCCGCAACACCTGGCAATCCGACGGATTCGTACCCGGCAAAGGCGGACCGGATCAGCCGGCGCGTTACGAATACCGGGTACCGGGGCTTCCGGCAGGCACACACTATTTCCGCCTTCGGCAAACGGATTTTGACGGTACCGGTACTTATTCGGATACAAAAGCGGTAAAGATCGGGATCGGCAACTTCTATGCGGCCTTTCGCCCGAATGTGATCCGGGAGGAAGGCGAATTGTACCTGTTCAGTGAAAAAGCCACCTCCGTGCAGGTAACGGTATTCAACGCCGCAGGCACGCCGGCGGGCTTGTTCTGGAGCCTGGAACTGGAAGGAGAAGCCCTTTTGCCGGTGCAATCAGATGCCTTGCCCGGCGGAATATATTTTGCGGTGGTTCGAACGGAGGCGGGGCAGAGCGTGCTTTCGTTTGTGAAGGAGTAAAACCGGATATGGCCTCATGATAGATGCAGGAAGGAGAAAATACGATCCATGCCGGGCGTTTGATTTTTCAGCAGCACACCACCGCGACATTCCTGAATCCGGGAACTTTGATATAATCCCCTTACTGCAACTGTTCAGCACTATCCTTTCAATTTTTCTTTTCGGCAGGGACCCGTATCGTGGTACAGGGCGCGCCGAATAATCCCGGTGACTTGTCCTGAAATAGGTTTACACAAACTGTAAACTAAAATCAGGATAAGTCAGCCGAAACGACTCATCAGTCCGTTTTGGAAGTTATCGATATTACCCGCCGGGAAGTCCGACAATTTGAACTGTCCGGCTATACCGGGGCAGCCCGGTATTTTTTCTCCATCGAATCCTGGCCCCCAGGAATCTATTTTGTAAGGCTTAGCGTCAATGGTAAGGTCATTAGAATGGAAAAACTCTCTGTTATTCACTAAATCAATACATGCCCGGCGAGCCGGCTCGCCGGGCATGTCATCAATTGCTTCGTCATGTTCCGTTATCCGGTATTGCTATTGTTCGTGTTGTTCGCTTTCCCGCTTGTATCCCAGGCCCAGGCGCCCTATTTCAACAGACTGTACGATGAAAATGACATGTGGCAGGGGTTCTCGGCCGCTATTGAAATCGAAAACAGCCCTTCATCGTTTCTCCTGGCTGGAAGAAATATTGGTTTTTCCATCAGCGTCCATTACATCTGGATCTGTACCATTAGCCCTGAAGGAGATACCATCGCCAACGCAAGAATCACAGCCGGTGATTCATCAGGATATTATGTCGGTTTTCAGGCACTCTCGCCCGGCACATTCGGGTATTTTTTGGCGGGAACACGGGAAAAAAATGTCGATCAGGTACAATTTGCCGATGGCTATCTGATGCGACTGGATCAGACCGGCAACAGAATATGGGAAAAAAGTTTCGGAGGGGACAAGTTTGATGCTTTCGACGCCATGATAATGGACAAGGAGAAAAATCTTGTTATGGCCGGTATAAGTTATAATTTTAACGACACAACCGAGGGCGACATCTACGTCGTCAAAACCGATACCACCGGCGAGGTCATCTGGCAAAAATCCTGGGGCACAAACAACTTTCAAGAGCGCTGCTGGGGTATCGATACTACTGCCAATGGCGGGTATGTCATCACAGGCAGTCAGGGCATTGATTCACAATCCAGCGTTTTTGTCATCAAAATCGACAGTTTGGGAAACCAACTATGGAAAAAGAATTTCAGCGGAAAAAGAATCCCTCATATTAAAACGCTTCAAAACGGCGATTTCCTGCTCACTACCGGAGCATCGGTAAACGGCAACATCGATCAGGCTAAAATCGTTCGTATTTCGCCCACCGGCAACATCCTGTGGCTGAAACATTTTCCGGGTAAGGAATGGCACGCCTGGTT
>ERZ724519.301-NODE-301-length-20875-cov-4.762440_pt1 | contig 20875 bp, 12 predicted proteins | sample MGYA00376052_ERZ724519 | MGnify/ENA primary metagenome ERZ724519 (study PRJEB28724, sample SAMN07190883) | activated sludge metagenome | isolation source: activated sludge of sewage treatment plant in Hong Hong | place: Hong Kong | collected 2016-03-17 ... | reverse complement strand
CGTTGCCCGTTTTTTCATCCTTGTAATAAATTGCAAAGGGATCGGAACCCATCATGGCCGACTTCAAATCGGAGGCTGACCATTCGCCGGACTTCCGGTCTTTTTTCAGTTTGGCTCCGTAATTCTTTTTGGCAAAATCTTTCCACAGGTCTTCCACCGTTTTGGTGTCGGCGGCAGGGAATTCAACCCGGAAGCAGGGCCGGCTGCCGAACGACATCATTTTTTCGGTTTCGGTGACGACGTTCTTGTTCCACTGTGCAGACAATGCGGTGGCCGAAGCCAGGGCAAAAAGCAGGGGAAGTATTGTTTTTAATGTCATAATTTTAAGATTTTTAGTGATTTATAAAAGCGCCTTTGGCAAAGGCCAAGTGCACATCCTAACAAAGATAAGACGCGAAAATGGTTAAAGGTGACATGCCGGCCTAAAAATAAACGACCGACGACCCTGTATAAACAGGTCTGGGTCGTGCGTCGGAACGCTATTTTTCGCCCTGTCAGGCGCACTCCGAATGCCCGCAATTTTTGCAATGCAGGCAACCTTCCTGGTAAACAAGCCCCTCCGCCTTACAGGCAGGACATGTGTTGTGCGAAGGCGCCGTGCCGTCGGGAATGAATTTGCGCAGGGCGCGCACCACACCGTTTTTCCAGTTGTTGAGCGATGCGCTTTCGAGGTGCAGGTTTTCGACCATATCGACGACATATGGCAGGGGCATGCCGTGCCGCAACACCCCGGAAATAAGCCTGGCATAGTTCCAGTATTCCTTGTCGAACGTGCGCGACAACCCCTCGATAGTCACTTTGTAGCCGTCTTTGTCGGTATATTGAAAATCGTACCGGTTTTTGCCGTTTTCCTTGATTTTGAGCACCTTGCCTTCCGATACCTGGGTCAGTACTGAAAACGAATCCACGGCACGGCCGGTGAAAATTTCGTAGGGTTTGCCGGCATACATCCCGATCACGGCCACCCAGCGTTCGTCGTTATTCATAAAACTGAACACCACTGCGTTGAGTTCGCGGGGACGCCGGGGCGCGGCTGTTTCGGCAAATGACTCGCTTTTTTCCTTTTTCTTGTCGCTTACCAATACCCCGCTGCGTGAACCCTCGCGGTAAACCGTCATGCCCTTGCAGCCGACTTCCCAGCCGGTCAGGTAAATCTTTTCGATAAGCTCTCTGGGGGCATCTTCGGGTACGTTGACCGTTACGCTGATGCTGTGGTCGACCCATTTTTGCACACGCCCCTGCAGGTGCACTTTGCTGACCCAGTCCACGTCTTCGGCACTGGCGCGATACCAGGGCGATTGTCTGATGATCTCATGCAGTTCGGCTTCCGCCATGCTTTCCGCTTTTTCCGGGTCAAATCCCCTGTTTTTCATCCATTTGAGGAAAGGGAGGTGGAACACGTGATAATCCTCCCAGGCATCGCCGACCGCGTCGGTAAAGCTGATGCGGGCATTTTTGTCGTTAGGATTCACCTTTCGACGGCGTTTGTAGGAAATGCGGAATACAGGTTCCAGTCCCGAGGTTGTCTGCGTCATGAGGCTTGTTGTGCCGGTAGGGGCTATGGTCAGCAAGGCGATGTTGCGGCGACCGTACTGGACCATATCGCTGTAACACGCAGGATCGGCCTCGCGCAGACGCCGGATGAAAGGGTTGTCCGCCTCACGTGCAGCGTCGTACATGGGGAAAGCGCCGCGGTCGCGTGCAAGCGCTACCGAACCGCGATATATCTCCAGCGCCAGGGTACGGTGCAGGTTTTCGCAGAAATCGAGCGACTCTTCCGAACCGTACCGGATACCCAGTGCCGCCAACATATCTCCCTCGGCGGTGATACCGATGCCCGTCCGGCGGCCCTGGCGGCACTTGCTGCGAATTTTCAGCCACAGGTCGCGTTCGGTAGCCTTTATGGCATCAGGCTCGGGGTCGTGTTTTATTTTTTCAAGGATTGCCTCGATCTTTTCCAGTTCCAGGTCGATTATATCGTCCATGAGCCGCTGGGCAAGGCGTGCGTGCGTGCGGAATTTTTCAAAATCGAACCGCGCTTCGGGTGAAAAAGGCTGCTCCACATAACTGAACAGGTTGATCGCCATCAGGCGGCAACTGTCGTACGGACAAAGCGGGATTTCGCCGCATGGGTTGGTCGAAACGGTTTTGAAGCCCAGGTCGGCATAGCAGTCGGGTACGGATTCGCGCAGAACAGTATCCCAGAACAGAATTCCCGGCTCGGCACTTTGCCAGGCGTTTTGCACAATCTTGTTCCACAGTTCGGCGGCCTCTATTTCGGTTTCAAATGTCGGGACCTCCGCATCGACCGGAAAACGCAGGCGGTAGCGTGTATTGTTCGCAACAGCCTGCATGAAGGCATCGTCGATCCGGACGGAAATATTGGCGCCAGTGACTTTTGTATTGTCCAGTTTGGCATCGACAAACTGCAGGATGTCGGGATGCCGGACGGAAAGGGTCAGCATAAGGGCGCCCCGGCGGCCGTCCTGCGCTACCTCGCGGGTCGAATTGGAGTAGCGCTCCATAAAAGGAAGGATACCCGTGCTGGTGAGGGCGCTGTTCATGACCGGCATGCCCTGCGGGCGCAGGTGCGACAGGTCGTGCCCCACCCCGCCGCGGCGTTTCATCAGTTGCACCTGTTCCTCATCCATTTTCAGGATGGCGCCATAAGAATCGGCGCTACCTTCCACACCGATAACGAAGCAATTGGACAGTGATACTACCTGGAAGGGATTGCCGATGCCGGCCATCGGGCTGCCCTGGGGGACGAGGTAGCGGAAATCGCGCAGGAGTTCGTAAATATCTTCTTCTCCAAGCGGGTTCACGTAGTGGCGTTCCATGCGCGCCAGTTCGCGCGCGATACGGCGGTGCATATCGTCCGGACTGCGTTCATAAATTTTTCCCCAGGAGTCCTTGAGCGCGTATTTGTTCAGCCAGACACTGGCGGCAAGGGTGTCGCCCTGAAAATATTCGGTTGCGGCAGCTATGGCTTCTTCGTGCGTAAAAACCTGCATTCCGGCCGCATCGGCCGGGGGCTCGGGTAAGGAAACTTCTTGTGTTTTCATGACAATGGATGGGCTTTGAAATCGATGGATGCCAAAAAGAACCGGCAGGCAGACAGGTAATCCGGATAATGACAAACATACACCTTTAATGACGGTATCGTAAGCAATGTTGCTGAAAAACGCACCAATTATTATTGCTCAAAGAAAGGGTGTGTGGTGAAGACGATCGAACGTCCGGCGCCTTCACCTTCCTGATCAAAATCATACCTTATACTAAGGAATTTCATTGCAAAATGCAGGTTATTCCAGTGAACTTCGTACCGCTTCGAACGTGTAGTTGCAGATCGATCGGGCCACGCGCCTGCGGTCAGGTTATTTGTCTGTAACAAATAGATTTCAATATCATGAAAGCAAAGGAAGTACTGGAACAGGTCTTTCGCGAACTTGATGTTGAGGTTGGGAAAGACATTATTATTCACGACGATCGTTTTTACGCCCGGGTACTGGGCGATCATACGATTGGCATGGGCGAATCGTATATGGAAGGCTGGTGGGATGCTCCCGATCTCACGGCATTGTTTAAAAAACTTATTCCCGGTCTGCCCGTAATACGGAAGTCGTTGCGCGCCAACCTGCGGGTGGCAGCCTACTATTTATTGGCCTCTTTGTTCAACCGCCAGCGCCGAGGCGCCGCACGGCGCAATGTCCGGTCGCACTACGATATCGGCAACGAATTGTATGAAGCCATGCTGGATGAAAACATGGTGTACACCTGCGCCTATTTCCACAATCCTGCATGGACCCTGGAGCAGGCACAAACGGCTAAAATCCAGTTGGTATATGAAAAACTGGGCATACCGGAAAAAGCCGGCCGCGGCAAGCCTTTAAAGGTGCTGGATATCGGTTGCGGCTGGGGCTATGGCCTGCTACACGGCGCCCGGCATTACGGTATCGAGGGGGTGGGCATTACTTTATCTGATCAGCAGGTCGGTTGGGCCCGGCAACACGCAAAGGGTTTGCCGGTCACCTTCCGCCTGCAGGACTACCGCGACCTGCCGAAGGATGAGCAGTACGATGCCATTTATTCATTAGGCATGTTTGAGCATGTGGGCCGGAACAACTTTCGAGATTTCATGAAAGTCGTATCCCGTCACCTGAAGCCGGACGGGCTCTTTCTGTTGCATACCATCGGAAGCGATCAGCCCGGTCCGGCCGATCATTGGATAAATGACTATATTTTTCCCGGTGCATATATCCCCTCCCGGCTGGAACTGGCCCGGGCGGCCGACGGATTGTTCATTGAACAGGATTTTCACAACTTCGGACTGTATTACGGCCGCACGGCCGGCGAGTGGTTTGCCCGTTTTGACAAAAACTGGCAGCATTTGCGTCGGCTTCGCCCCGACTTTTACACGGAGCAGTTTTATCGGATGTGGAAATACTACCTGCTCACGTCGGCTGCCGGTTTTTACACCGGTTACAACCAGGTCTGGCAAATGGTGTACTCCAGACAACCACTGGGGTATGTATACGAAGCAGTCAGGGCGCCGCAACAACTCCCGGCCAACAGGGAACTGGCGACCGCTCTTTCGACACGAACCCGGACGGGTGTTGCCTCAAACGGATTTTTGCTATTTCAACGGAGCGATAACCGGGGTTTCCGATGCCGTTGCAAGCGAAAATTGAGCAAGACAGTAGTCAGATGTTTAAAAATATGTGAGCGGTATAGCGCTCAAGTTGGCGAAAGAATTTTTCTTTGTGCCTTTCCTTGCTCATCCAGTATACCAATACCGAACCTGACTTATGGCCAAAATCCTGATTGTGGACGATGAAATGCCCATCCGCCGTACCCTGCGCGATATTCTCGAATTTGAAGAATACGATGTAGACGAGGCGTCGGATGGCCTGGATTGTGTTTCCAAAGTACAAAAAGACAAGTTTGACGTCATCATCATGGACATCAAGATGCCCAAGATGGACGGGATAGAGGCGCTCGAACGCCTGCAAATCCTCGCGCCGGAGATACCGGTGATCATGGTCAGTGGCCACGGTACGATCGACACGGCTGTTGAAGCCGTTAAAAAAGGCGCTTTCGATTTTATTTCAAAGCCGCCCGATCTGAACAGGATGCTCATTACGGTGCGCAACGCCCTGGAGCGTGCCGATCTGGTCAATACCACCCAGATCCTGCGCAAGCAGGTGAAAAGCAGCAAAGGCGTGAATATGATCGGTGAAAGTGCGCCGATTCTGGAGATCAAGCGCATGCTGGAAAAGGTGGCGCCTACCGATAGCCGCGTACTCATCACCGGACAGAACGGTACCGGCAAGGAACTCGTCGCGCGCTGGATACACGAAAAAAGCAACCGCGCCGACGGGCCTATGGTAGAGGTAAACTGTGCAGCCATTCCGGCCGAACTGATCGAAAGTGAATTGTTCGGCCACAAAAAAGGTTCTTTTACCGGCGCTATTGCCGACCGCCCCGGCAAATTTGAACAGGCCAACGGCGGTACGCTTTTTCTCGACGAGATCGGTGACATGAGCCTCGACGCGCAGGCCAAGGTGCTGCGCGCACTGCAGGAGAGCAAGATCGTGCGTGTCGGCGACAGCAAGGAGATCAAAGTGGATGTGCGGGTGCTGGCTGCCACGAACAAGGACCTGCGCGAGGAGATCGCTGCCGGCCGCTTCCGTGAAGACCTGTACCACCGCCTCGCCGTGATCGTTGTCAGCGTGCCATCCCTCAACGAGCGCCGCGATGATATACCGCTGCTCATCGAACATTTCAACCGCCGCATCGCCGACGATTATGGCCATCCGCCCAAGGTATTCACCCCCGGCGCTATTGCGGCGCTACAGGAATACAACTGGACCGGAAATATCCGCGAACTGGCCAACGTCATCGAACGTCTGTTCATTCTCTGCGACCAGGCGGTACAGGAAGAGGACGTACAGTTGTACGTTTATCCCAAGAAGTAGCGCTGTATTGCTTGCATTGTTACATTGTTACACTGTTACATTGTTACATTGTTTGCATTGCTACATTGCTGATCAACAGTTTAGCAATGTAGCAATGCAAGCAATTTAAAGCCGCACCAGTTTCCCCGTCGCCACCACCTGTCCGTCGCTGCGCAACTCATAGAAGTATACGCCGGGTTGCAGGTGCCCTACCTGTATACTGCCGGTATTGCCGCTAAATGTCTCGTTTAATACGGCGTTGCCCAGAGGGGTGAAAAGGGTCATGCTTTGGCTGCCTGTGTTACCGGGCACTCCTTCTACTTTCACGGTTATGGAATAGGTCGCCGGATTGGGCGCTATGTTTACCCGGACGCCCGGTTTTTGAGGGGAGTACGTGTCGACAATAATGAAGTCTTCGCCGATGGTATGAAAGGTGGTATTGGTGACCACCGGTGCATTGAAATCGAAATAGATATGTGCCTTGTTTTCAATGACTGTCCCGATCGAAATGTCTTTGCGCTGTGCAACCCTGAACTTGGCAAACCCCTGCGATGCCGCCCAGTCGGCATTACTGTCGGGCAGGTTAATGTTCTGGAACCGGAACACCACCACGCCGTTGCCCTCAATATCCCAATCGTATGGATGGCTGGATGCGCCGGGCCGCAAGGAGGTCGGGTCGAGCCACTGTACCGGTATGGTATCCCGGATCTCCACATTGATGGCCGGCGCGGTTCCGGTATTCTGAAAGCGGATCATGTACTCGATATCGGTGTTCTGTTTCAGGTAGTGTTCGTCGCCGTACCCGAGCGGGAAGCCCTGTTTGTCGTTTGGATCATACGAATTGGTGCTTTCCAGGCAAAAAACATCGAGCCAGGGGTCCTCGTCGCCAAGCGGGTACTGGTTGACAAAACCCAGACTGATATTATTGCTGCCACAGCCTTCCACCCAGGCCACCGGCATGCCCTGTCCCGGGAATCCGGGCGCCTGATCTGCTTCAAGCCGGTAAAAAGAGCCGTTGGCAGGAAAGGTGACCTCCTGTGATGCGCTCGCAAGGAGTTGGAATGAACCGCCTTGCATCAGCAGCACGTTGTCTTCGATCACGATATAATCCAGCGGAATACTCATGTCGCCCATGCCCGTATTGGTGATGATAAAGGTCACGGTCGAGTCGCTGCAGGTTGCCGTCACCTCAATCTGAGAGCCGTCCCAGTTGCCACCCGCCGATCCGCAGGTAGTATCGGGAAAGGCATGCGCTTCCACGCAATAGGTAGTGCCGACCGCATCGTCGCATGGTACGTGTACAAAAATGACTATTTCACCGCACTGCTCGGAGGCGATATTTCCAAGGTCAAAGGTGTATATGTTGCCGTTTACAGCGCTCCAGGGAATATTTGAACCGATCACCTCCAGTGCCGGATCGACCGTCACGTTTAAACTGGCATCAGATGCGGCTACCGCGCCGATATTGCAATAATTGATGTGGTAATCGGCATTGAAACAAGGGCGCAACCCCTGGACGGCCACATCGACGTCGATGATCGGACAGGGAGGCAGCGAGTCGCAGTGCACGCCAAAACTGGCTTCGTACGAATTGCTGTTGGCAAAATTTATACTAAAGGCATCGAAACAGGTAGGTACACAGTTCAACCCGTCGCCCGACGGACCGGCTATGGAAAATATACCGGTGGCCGTATTATCAATTCCGGTAAGGACTGACTGCGGCAGGACAAAATAGCCGTTTGAATCCGTGGCGGTGGAAAATGACTGACCGGCGCCCTGGTTGAAAAAAGTGGCCAGAATCGTCCAGCCCGGATAACCTGTTTCAAAGGAATCGCGGATGCAGTCGCCATCGATGTCTTCAAACACATATCCGTAAATGCTGTCGACCTGCTGGACCAGATAGGAAGCGGCAAAGTCGATACCGGAAAGCGTATCGGGCGCCTGTACCGTTGCGGTAAGGGTGTCCGGGCAAAAACCCCAGGCGTTGTTGGGTTTATTTACAATGATCTGATAGGTTCCCGGATTAAGCCCCATCGTGTAATTACCGCTTGAATCGGTTGTTGCTGCATTCACAGGCGCGCCGTTCTGCCATGCAATAACATTGAGTCCGGCAGTAAGGCTATCGGTGTCACCAAGGCAGTCGCCGTCTAAATCGTAAGACAGTTGCCCGCTAATACCCGACTCAAAACTGATTCCGGTACTGCCGAGCCGTACAGCATAGGGCACCCGCCGCTGGCTGCCGGGCATAAGTGCGCGGGCGCCCCCGAACAGGCACCCGTCGTCGATTGTCGGGATTATATGTACCGAAGTGGTGTTGAAGTAACCCACGCCGAATATTTTCTGGAAAATGGTATTGCCGTCCAGGTCGAGTCGTTGTAGCAATGTCTGCCGGTAATTGGAATTGTCACTGTTGGTCATCCAGTACCCGTCACCGGCAGTTGTAACGGATAATTCACCCGGGCCGACAGGAATAACCGGACTGGCTTGTCCGGGATAAAATTTTTGCCACAGTTTATTCCCCTGGTCGTCGAGTTTAATAACCATGGCCGTACTGTTCCGGGAGGCTGAAAGCAGGTAACCGCCATCAGGCGCCGCTACGATACTCCGGCATTTCAAATTGGCGCCGATCGAATCTTCGATGGTTTTTTCCCACAGCAGACTGTTGCCCGATGCATCAATCTTGACAATACTGATGATATCACTTTGTGCCGGGAAGTTTCCCGAGCGGTTGGCAGTCACGACAAAACTTCCGTCGGATGTTACCACAGCATCTTCAACAAACAAATTTGGAGTCCCCCAGGTGAAAAAACCAATGTCGGCACCGCCTGGACTGCATCCGACGAGATAGCCTGTGGTCAGGGCATCCACAACATCAAAGGGGTATGATTCTCCGGTGATCCAGTAGCCCTGGGCATTTTCCATTAACCGGTGTCCCGGGATGTTTGAACCTATTGTCACGGGGTCAAACGTCTTGTTGAAAATGACGTTGAACTGCTCGTCCAGTTTTAAAAGATGCTGGGTAACAACACCTGGCAGACCGCTGATCGTGCTAAAAGCAACAGCGTAGTTACCGTCGGAGGTAGCGATCATGTCCTGGACAAACTCGGAAGAGCCGAAATCGTATTGACGTATCCATTCCCTGACACCGTTCTCCGCAATTTTCACGATATAGAAATTCGCCTGTCCTATAGTCGTTAACTGATCTGCTGCCAACAGCAAATAGCCGCTATCGGGCGCAGGGATGATCTTTATGATGCCGGCGCCGTTGTCGGCGTTAACATCGTTGTAGATACGCTCCCAGCCCTGGGCATTGGCTCCGAAAGCCGGGAGGAGTGTGAAAATGGCGAATACAATGATTTTGATCGTGTTCATATGCTACGGGAATTTTTTTTGGATCATTAGCGTCATCAGGACGGTACAAAAGTGCTGCATTGATATGCCGGAAAAAACAACAATTTAGTATGTTTGTCAAAAGGTAAAACCATTTAAAATTGATTTAAGTGGCTGACAATAAATTAATTGAATTGTTTAAAGTACTGACCGGCCCTGAAAAACGCGCTTGCACGGTTTTTTTGCAAAGCCCATTTTTCAACAACCGGGATGATGTATCGCGTCTTTGGGCATGGCTGTTGTCAGGCAAGGGAGGTCTTTCCAGCCCCCAAAAGGCATTTGCCTGGGTTTACCCTGATACGCCGTTCGACGAGTCGCAATGGCGCCACGTTCAATCCTTCTTGTTGCAGCAAATAGAGCACTTTCTTGCCCGGCGTGCGATGGAACTCACGCCAGTCGCCGCCGATCTGCACCTGGCCGAAGTGTACCGCAACAACGGTCTGGACAAGCATCTTGGCCATGTATTCCGGCGCGCCGGCGAGCGACTCGACAGGATGCCGCGCGACAACGAGTATTATCACCTGCTGTACCGTCTGGAGTGGGAAAAATACGCCGCTGTGGAATCGCAGACACGCTCCCGCGACAACAACCTCGCAGTAGTAAGCCGCGCCCTCGACACCTTCCTCATTGGGTCCAAACTGCGGTTGGCTTGCCTCATGGAGTCGCACAAGGCAGTTTTCAAGGTGGATTACGATACTGCTTTATTGAAAATCCTGCTCGATCATGTCCTTCAAACCGATCTGCTCCAGGTGCCTGTCATTGCCTTGTATTTCCATTGTTACAGGGCATTGACGGAGGGAAGCGAGGACGATTTCCGGCAGTTCAGGAGCGAATTCGAGAACCAGAGCCAATCGCTCCCGCCGGATGAAAGCCGCACTTTGCTGCTTTTATCAGTCAATTATTGCATCCGCAGGCTCAACACCGGCGAAAGCAGGTATATCCGGGAGGCTTTCGACCTGTATCGCATCGGACTGGATACCAGGGTACTGATCGAACACGGCAGGCTGGGGCGTTTCGCTTTTAAAAACATCGTGGCCCTGGGACTGCGCCTGGCAGCGTTTGAATGGGTGGAAAATTTCATCCGGCAATTTGCGCCGTTGCTGGAAGAAAAATACCGCGCTGCCCACCGCGACTACAACCTGGCCAAGATGTACTACGCCAGGAAGGATTACGGGAGAGCGATGCCGCTGCTGGCCCGGGTGGACGAGAACGACCTGCTGCTCAACCTCGACAGCCGTATTATGCTCCTGAAAATGTACTACGAAACCGGCGAGTGGGATGCCCTTGATGCCCTGTTGTCGAGTTTTAAAATACTCCTGCTGCGCAAAAAGAAAGTCATCGGGTACCATTCGGCCAATTACCTGAGTACCCTGCGTTTTATTCACAAACTAACCCGGCTCAACCTGAATGACAAAAAAGCAGTCGGCGACTTCAGGTCAGCCGTGGCGCGCGATAAAACAGTGATTGAGAAGGAGTGGCTGCTGGAGATCGCCGGGGTATGAAAATCGTTCCGGGAATTATGCTTCCAGCCGAACCTCCATTTTGGCCTTCCATTCCTGTTCGGGTTGCAACACAACCAGTCCCTGGCCATTGTTGAAGGCGTCGACGTTGCAACTCATGGGCTCCAGTGCAACACTTTCGCGGTGGGGCGGGGTGAACACCTGGAAAAAGGGGAACTGCCGGCTGCCGGCCTTCACGGCAATACGGCGGCCATCGCCCTCCAGCACCATTTTATAGCTGCCTGCCGTTTTGGTGCATTGAAAGCAGTTGTCCAGTGCGGTTTTCCCCACTGCTTTTTTCCGCTTGAAATCGTCGAATACATGCCGCACGCCGGTCGGGATCATGCGTTCGTGTATGGCGACCATTTCACAGGCCGGCAATTGGAGCTGGTGTTTGTCGGCAACATCGGCGAGGCGAAAATAGGGATGCCAGCCGAAGCCGACGGGGATGGCCTGGTCGTGCAGGTTTTTGCAGGCCGTTTCAAGGGTGAAGGTTCCGTTGTCGTGGATCATAAACTCCACCTCCAGCATAAAAGGAAACGGGTAATACGGCCTTTCGCCTTCATAGGTATAGCTGCAGAGGATGCTGGCGTGGTCTTTTGCCAGAAAGACATATTCGACCTCAAACGCCTCATCGCGCACAAATCCGTGGATGGCATTGTCGGTTGCGGCGTTGTTGAGTGGAAACTGGTACTGCCGGCCAAGCCATTCGTATTTCCCCCGGTCGAGGCGATTGGGAAAAGGAAAGAGCAGCACGCTTTTTCCCCATTTGGCGGCCTCCAGTTCTTCCGGTGTGGTATAGCCGTCGAGGATATTTTGTCCGGAGAAACGAATATCGAGCACATTGGCGCCGCGTTCGGGCGCCACACTGAAGCTGTTGCCGTTGGCAGGGTTAAACAAGGTAAATCGTGTGTATTTGCCGAAGGCTTCTTTTTTTAGTTCATACATGGGAAAAGCGCAGTATTGAGTTTCAAGGTGCAAATGTGGTGAAAACAAACGTTCTCCGGCAAAAAAATGGACCGCCCCGATCCCGGAGCGGCCCAATCCATTCACTTTTATCTGTACAGGAAGGAAATGCGCCTTGCCTGTAATTGTACAATTAGCGCTGCAACACGACGCGGCGTACGGCGGTTTCGCCGTCAACCGTTACGCGCAGGATGTAGGTTCCGTTGGCAAAGCCGGTCAGGTCGAGCGTTTGGCTCAATCCGTTCACCTTGCCCGCGTTGAGGGAATGTACCGATTGGCCGAGCGTGTTCAGTATTTCAACACGAACGTCGGCAGACTTGCTCAGTTCGAGACCGAGCAAAGCGGTATTCGGCGTCGGGTTCGGACTGATGGTCAGCGATTTAACCGATTCTGGGTCTTTCACCGAGGTAGTTACGGAAACCGTTACGGTAATATCGTCGACACAACCCGTGAGATCGGATATCGTAGCCACGTAAGTCCCTCCAGTAAGTCCGGTCGGATCTGCTGCCATGGAAGTAAAGCCGTTCGGGCCGGTCCAGGACACATTGAATGCCGTTGGGTCCATCAGGAGATCGGTAAGACCTCCGCTGACGGTAAGGTCAATGGAACCGTTGTTGCCCGGAGGGTTGGTTTCCTGCGTAAAGGTAGCGGTACCGACGAGTGGCGCGAGTGCCGGCAGCAACACGAGTTGCTGCGAAGTACCGACGAAGTAGCATGCATTACTGATGTCCAGTTGGTTCATGAATGCAGCGTCAGCCGGAAAAGAGTCCACAGCACCGGCCACTACCACCGGAGTGAAGTACCAGACCGCGTTTTGCGGCAGCAAGGTTCCGTTGTTGAGGAAGTTGGGTGCGTAAACCGAAGGTACTACGCTGAAGTTGCCCACATAAGTGGCTTCCGTAGGCGGCCAGGCGCCGGAAGTAAGCGGCGCAGTGGAGATCGCCCATCCCATACCGTATACCGGGCCTATGTTAGGCAGGATGAACGTCGAGTTGTTGATCGTGAAGCTGGCCCCTGTTGCATCTGCGTTGCAGATAAAGCCGCTGTTGGCAATGGAGTAGGTGCCCACGGCGCCTTCGGCGCAGGAGATGCTGGGAATACGCGTGATTTCGATACAGAACTGTCCGTCGGCAATAAAGCCCTGCGACAAATCCGACCAGCCGTCGATCAACAGATAGTATTCGGTTCCGTTGGTCGTTTCGATATCGAGTGCCGAGCGGAAATCGTCTGCCGTGGAAAGGTCATCGTTGCAATCCAGCAGGGTGAAGTTGCCGCATTCGCCGGTATAAAGCGCCATTTGCGTATCGCCGTCGTCGATGTAATCCGTTGCATTGCACGGTACCGTCTCGACGTGGTAAGTGTCGCCGTCGCCGGTGAAGGTGTACCACATGGAGCCGTTGATGACGGGCGAACTGTTCGGGAATCCGTCGAGCCAGCAATCGGGTGGCGTCGGGTCGCCGGCATCAAAAGTTGCGTTGGTGTTGTCGTACAGTCCGGTCAGTTGCGGTACGTTGGGTGTCTGGCCCATGTACAGCGACAGGTCGACGGCCGCATCGCAGTTATCGACATTGTATACGACTGCCGGCAGTTCCACATACTCTACATCGTCGACATAGAATGTGCTGATGTTGTTGGTGCCGAAAAAGTCGACGCCGCCCAGATTGCGGGTATAGGCGGCCTTTTTGACGAAGTTGCCGTTGACGTAATAGGTGGCGATGTTGTTGTCGAGGTCGAAAACGTGTTTGCACTCAAACCACTGGTTGTAGGGGAAGGTGAAAGTAGCCAGCGATACATTGTTCCCATCGGTGATTTCACCTTCGCCGTTGTTGTTGAAAAAGTGGTTGAGGTTCCAGTCGCCGTTGCCGCCGTTGCCGATAGGCACGGACTGCTGGATGTTGTAGTAGCCGTTTTTGCCGGCCGGTACGTAAATATTGAACTTGAGTTCGTATTTGCCCGTGCTTTTATTGCCCAGATTCAGGACAACATCCTGCGGGCCGCCATTGGCGGCAGTACTGACGATCTTGAGCGAATTAGGCGCCGTATTGGCCTGCTCCGTGCTTACGATGCCATCTTCGGCTCCGCCTTCGGTGCCGCTCCAGGTGGTCCAGTGGGGGGCTTGCGGGCCCAGTTTTATAGCAGCATTATAGGTATCGAGGTTGTCGCAGATGATTGACATGGGATTCTGGTCGCAGGGAACCGGGCCGCTCACGCTTTCCAGCTGGATGTCGTCTACTTTCCAGGAGTATTCGTAATTGCCCGTCCAGCGGAACTGAAGCATTACCGCGGCCTGGCCGTCAGCCTCCGGAATATCGATACTGATCGAGCCGTTGAACATTTGATCGGCCGGAAAGCCTGCAAGCAAGATATGCTCGGTCCAGGTTGTGCCGCCGTCGGTGCTGACATTCAGCGTGGCCACTGCAGTAGGAGTAAAGTGCGCATATTGCGCCCAGAAGGTAATCGTGGTATTGGTTGAAGCGGAACAATCGATCGAAGGACCGGTAAGTGTCACATCGTGATCGAACTCTCCGTTGGTATCAGAGTCGAACAGGAAAAAGCCGTCTGCAGCTGTTGGAGCGGCAAAGTCCGGCGTGCCGAAGGTGGCCAGACTGGGGTCGTTTTGCCAGGCCCACACTTCCGTGCCGCCGTTGGTGCCGCCGTTGGTCCAGTTGGCTTCAGCAGCAGCCTGGTTAGAGAATGATTCGGTCCAGAAGACCTGGGAAAATGCGGTTTGAAGTCCAAAGGCCAGAAGAATGAGCATCAGGCCGCTTCTGAAAGCAGTTGATTTTGGCATAAAGCAAATGATTTGGTTAACAGTAGTATGCGAATATTGCACTGACAATATTCAAAAAAGAAACTGTCTCGGGCTGCATTCGCAGGCGATTTTTTGTTCATCATGTAGTCAGCGCAACAATTATTCTTGCTAACATGATGATAACCAAATCATTAAACCAGATGTTTTTTAAGACGCCGGCTGCAACTACACATTGAGGTAGTTCATCAGCGAGTCGTATCGCTCGCGCAATCCGTCGGCGTGCTCTATCTCGCCGAAGGTTTCCTTTACGGTGTATTCGTGGCGTTCGAGCGAGGCAATCACCCTGCCGAGGTCGTTGCGGTTTAGTTTCAAGGTAACCTCAACCTCTTCCGGGTCGGGAGTGGACGTAACAAAGGCGCTGAGGATACGCACGTTCTCTTCTTCCACAATTCGGGCGATATTGGCCAGGGAGTAGTCGCGCCGGTTCATTTCCAGCAACAGTACCGCGCCAGGCTCGGTGAAGGAGCCCGTATGGGCAAAAAAGCGCAGAAGGTCGTTCTGGGAAATAAGGCCCAGGTATTTGCCCTGGTCATCCGTGACAGGAATAACGGTCAGGCGGTTTTCGCCCATAACGCGCATTACTTCGAATATGTGCTCATTTTCACGCACGGAAAAGCCGCGCAGCAGCGAGAAATCGTACAAACCGATCGGTTCGTAGAGTTTATGGTTGAAAATGTCTTCTTCGGAAAGCAGACCCACCAGTTTGCCCTCGTTTATCACGGGAAGGTGTTTCACGTGATAATCGCTGAGCAGGTGGAAGGCATCGCGGCCGGTCTGTTCGATCGACAATGCCGGAATATCAAGTGCGATTAAAGATTTAGCAGTCATGACAGAACGGGATTAGGGTTGTGGATAAATCGAGCGTTGCAAACAAAACATTGAAACGCCCTTTTAGTTAGTATAGACGCTAAAAAAAGCCCGTCGGCACAAATATGGGTGAATTTTTTTTCAAAAAAAGCCCAATTTTCACATATAGGTTAAGTTTGTGTCCGAATTAACTATGAATATCCGTATTTCTCTCACATTGGTACTCGGGCTTTTGATGCTCCACTTCACGGTGCTTGCCCCGGCGGCAACCGGAGATGTAAATCGCCCACTCCCGGATTACAATCCGCTGGATTCGACCATTTTCATGGAAAAACAGCAGGTTGCAGTACAGGAAGCGACACTTGGTGCCAAAACGCTGGCCGTGGCCAAATCGTTCCTCGGCGCGCCTTACGTAACCGGAACGCTGGAGGGAAATGCACGGGAACAACTGGTGGTGAACCTTCGGCAACTCGACTGCTGGACCCTGGTGGAATGCAGCCTCGCCATCGCTCAGACTGGCGACGGGATGTTCGACGACTATCTATCCCGGCTCCGGCAACTCCGGTACTGGGGTGGCACCATCGATGGCTACGGATCGCGTATCCACTACTTTACCGGCTGGCTCCTGCAGGCGGAAAAAAGCGAAGTGCTTAGCGATTTAACCCGCGATCTGGGCGGTATCCCGTACCGGAAAAAAGTAAATTATATCTCCGCCCGGCCTGCGAAATACCCCAGGATCAATAAACCGGAAACCCTACGGGCACTTGTTGCCGCTGAAAAACGCATTAACGCACACGAGTGGTTCTATATTCCACAAGCCAAAATTAATGCGATAGAGCAACAGATCGAAGACGGCGATATCATACTGCTGACCTCTGCAAAACGCGACCTCGATATCGCGCACCAGGGATTTGCCGTGCGTCAGAACGGACATGTCCATCTGCTACACGCGTCTTCCCTGTCGAAAAAAGTTATCATTTCGAAGCAGCCGCTGGCGCAATACGTGCTTGCCCAGAAGGGTCAAACGGGCATCATGATCGCCAGAATAAAATCGGGGTCGGATTGAAATGGAGATTTAGATCGTGTTCTGGAATTTATTCCCGCGCACGTTCTTACAGTTGATTTTTAATAATCTTGTCACAGACTTAAATTGCATTGTTTTGACACTACTTTTTCGGGGCCTTTTCCCATGCTTGCTGGCACTTGTAGCCACCGCGCTGTTCGGCCAAACGACTTACCTGCATTGTGGCAGGATCATTCCCATCACGGGTGAGCCACAGACGGAAGTTACTCTTGTCGTCGAAGGCAACAAAATTGCCCGTATCGAAAAAGGCTATCTGTCCGCCGCATCCGGCGCAGCAGTGATCGACCTGAAAAGCAAAACCGTGCTTCCGGGACTGATTGACCTGCACGTACACATCGAATCGGAACAAAGCCGAAGTTCGTACAACGAGCGGTACACCTTCAATCCGGCGGACATTGCTTTTCGCGCCGCCGTTTATGCACAGCGAACCCTGAATGCGGGCTTTACCACAGTGCGCGACCTGGGCGGCACTGGTGTCAACATTGCCCTGCGCAATGCCATCAACAGCGGCTGGGCATCCGGACCGCGCATCATAACAGTGGGCAAAGCCCTGAGTATCACCGGCGGGCACGGCGACCCCACCACCGGCGCACGCTGGGACCTGTTTGATCCGCCCCTCGGCGCGGAAGACGGCATCGCCGACGGCCCCGACGCCTGCCGCACTGCCGTGCGCACCCAGATCAAACGCGGCGCCGACTGGATCAAAGTGTGCGCTACGGGCGGTGTGCTCAGCCTGGCCCGCGATGGAAGGTTGCCCCATTATGCCGAGGATGAACTCACCACTATCGTGAAAACGGCCCGTGACCTGGGCGTAGACGTGGCAGCCCACGCCCACGGCGATGAAGGTATGCGCCGTGCCGTGGAAGCCGGCGTCATGACCATCGAACACGGCACTTTCATGAGTGAGGCCACCATGGATGCCATGATCAAACACGGTACCTGGTATGTGCCTACCCTTACGGCAGGCAGCGCCGTCAGTGACAGCGCCAGATACGCCAAAGGATTTTTTCCGGAAGTGGTCAGGGTAAAAGCCCTGGAAATCGGCCCTACGATACAGGAGACGTTGCGCAAGGCTTACAAAAAAGGTGTGAAAATTGCCTTTGGTACGGACGCCGGCGTGTACCCGCACGGCAAAAACGCCCTCGAGTTCAAATACATGGCAGATGCAGGCATGAAAAATACCGACATCCTGCGCTCCGCTACACTCGACGCGGCCACCGTACTCCGCATGAACGACCGCATCGGGACCATCGAGCCTGGCAAACTGGCCGACCTCATCGCCGTCGAAGGAAACCCGCTCGACGATATCAGCGCCATGCAACGGATTGTTTTTGTCATGAAAGACGGGGTGAAAGTGAGACAGTAGGCAGTTCAACCTGGCAGACCTCAACCCATATCTATGTATCTGACCAACCGTTTTTTCTGGCTATTCGGCAGTATCGCGGCGTTTTTTGCGCTGGCATATCCTTTCGGCATATTGTTTCCGCTGGCGAAAACATTGTTCGTTGCGGCGCTGGCCCTGACGGCTACTGATATGGTGTTGTTATTCCGGCGCAAACCGGCGCTGCAATGCAAGCGGATACTACACCCTGTTTTTTCGCTGAGCGACCCCAATCCGGTCAGGTTATATATTGAAAATCAGGGAAACCTGCACCTGAACGTTTCGGTTACCGACGAGTTGCCCGTACAGTTTCAACGCCGCGATTTTGACATAAAAATATCCCTGCCCCCTTTTAAACCATTTGTCGCCGAACACGAACTGACGCCGTTGTCGCGCGGTGTTTATGCCTTTGGCAATATCAATGTTTTTGCGACAACCCGGATCGGGCTGGTCGAACGACGCCTCGTTTTCCCACAGCCGGAAGAGGTATCGGTGTATCCTTCGATTATCCAGATGAAGCGATACGAACTGCGGGCCATGCGGCACATTGCCCATGAAACGGGGATCAAGAAAATGCGCCGCATCGGCCACTCCTACGAGTTCGAGCAGATCAAAAACTACGTTCAGGGCGACGATTACAGGAGTGTCAACTGGAAGGCTTCGAGTCGCCGCGCGGCACTGATGGTAAATCAGTATGAAGACGAGCGCAGTCAACAGGTATATTGCATCGTGGACAAAAGCAGGGCCATGAAGATGCCGTTCGAGGGTTTGAGTCTGATGGATTATGCCATCAATACGACCCTGGCGATCAGCAATATCATTCTTAAAAAGCAGGACAAGGCTGGATTACTCACTTTTTCCGACGTAATCGGCGCCACCCTCAAGGCAGAACGCGATACGGGACAGTTGACCCGAATCCTCGAATCCCTGTACCGTGAAAAGGAGCGCTCCGGCGAATCGAATTACGAACTGCTTTACGAAGCCGTGCGGCGGCTCATCGGCGCGCGCTCCCTGTTGTTGCTGTTCACCAATTTTGAAAGCACCTATGCCCTGGAGCGCGCGCTGCCCACCTTGCGCCGCCTCAACCGTTTCCACCTGCTGGTCGTCGTGTTTTTTGAAAATACCGAGATACGCAGGCTGGCACAGGAAGAAGTGGATACAACTGCCGACATATACCGCCAGACGGTGGCAAGGCAGTTTTTGCAGGAAAAAAAGGAAATGGTGTATAAACTGCGCCAATACGGCATACAGGCCATCCTCACCAAGCCGCAGGACCTGACGCTGAATACGATTAACAAATACCTGGAGTTAAAGTCGAGGGGGCTGATTTAGGCAACTGCCCCGGTTGGTTTCCGGCGCCATCATGGAAGCGTCTTCTCAATCCGTCATGTGCCACCACCAGATTTATAACTGCTCACACTCCGACCTGTTCTGCGATCAGCGGTACGTACAATTCCCCGTTCAGTACATTTCTGGAAATCACAATGCGTTGTACCTCAGAAGTGCCCTCGTATATCTGGGTGATTTTGGCGTCGCGCATGAGGCGTTCGACGTGGTACTCCTTCACAAAACCGTAGCCACCGTGTATCTGTACCGCCTCGACAGTGTGGCGCATAGCGACCTCGGAAGCGAAGAGTTTGGCCATGGCAGCGGCCTGGGAGTAATCCTGTCCGTGGTCTTTCATAACGGCGGCGCGGTAAACCAGCAACCGGGCGGCTTCAATTTCCGTCGCCATATCGGCGATCTTGAACGCAATGGCCTGGTGCTGACTGATAGGCTTGCCAAAGGCGCTCCGCTCCTTGGAATATGCTACGGAAAGTTCGTAAGCCCCTGCAGCAATACCCAACGCTTGAGATGCAATGCCGATGCGGCCGCCCGAAAGGGTTTGCATGGCAAACTTGAAACCGAAACCATCTTCGCCGATGCGGTTTTCTTTCGGAACTCTCACATCGTTATACATGATCGAAGTGGTATCTGAAGAACGGATACCAAGTTTGTCTTCCTTGGCGCCGATAGTTACCCCCGGCCAACCGGCCTCTACAATCAGGCAGTTGATGCCGCGGTGCCCCTTTTCCACATGGGTCTGTGCCATGACGAGGTGGAGTTTGGAAGTGGCGCCATTGGTGATCCAGTTTTTGGTGCCGTTGAGCAGGTAGTAATCGCCCATGTCGACAGCGGTGGTGCGCTGGCTGGTGGCATCGGAGCCTGCCTCGGGTTCGGAAAGGCAGAAAGAGCCGATCCATTCGCCCGACGTCAGTTTGGGCAGATACTTCTGTTTTTGTTCCTCCGTGCCGTATTGGAGGAGACCCCAGCACACCAGTGAGTTGTTGACCGACATAATGACCGAACAGGAACTGTCGACCTTGCTGATCTCCTCCATTGCCAGCACATAGGAAAGGGTATCCATGCCGCCGCCGCCGTACTCAGGAGGCACCATCATGCCGAGAAAACCGAGTTCTCCCATCATTTTTACCTGTTCGGTCGGGTAAATGCCCTTGGAATCGCGCTCGATAACGCCGGGTTTCAGTTCATTTTGGGCAAAGTCGCGTGCGGCTTGCTGTACAGCCAGGTGCTCTTCGGTCAGTTGAAACATAATCACTAACTTTTGACGGTGGATGATAGACGGTTGCGGCTTGTTGAAGTGGTGAAGCCGTTTTCCGGCCGCGAAAATACGCCGAGTTGCCGGAAAAAAGGCTTTTTTTATTTCTTTTGCGCAACGCTTCAGGCGCAGCTTGGAATCCGGGTAAAAGTTGTTTCAAGCTGTGTTTTAAGATGGCTACCCCGTCTGACGCGCAGCGTCTGTACGGGGAATGTACACTCCGTCTGACGCGCAGCGTCTGCACGGGGACACCCCCCGTCTGACACGCAGTGTCTGCACGGGCACACACACACCGTCTGACGCGCAGCGTCTGCACGGGGACACCCCCCGGCGGACGCGCACCCGCTCCACGGGGGCACGCAACCCGTGCGACACTCACG
>ERZ724519.300-NODE-300-length-20919-cov-5.446175_pt1 | contig 20919 bp, 10 predicted proteins | sample MGYA00376052_ERZ724519 | MGnify/ENA primary metagenome ERZ724519 (study PRJEB28724, sample SAMN07190883) | activated sludge metagenome | isolation source: activated sludge of sewage treatment plant in Hong Hong | place: Hong Kong | collected 2016-03-17 ... | reverse complement strand
ACTCCGCGACGAGCAATCCAGCTGAGCGCGCGTGAAAGCGTCGTCGGATAGATGTTTGTGACTCCGCGCTGATCACTGGCCATTGCTTGTAGAAGTTGTCGCGTAGGAATCTCTCTGTGAAGGAAGGGATTCGATGCAGTGTTCTCTTTGGAGTGATCCCAAAAGCGAGTCTTCATTCCTCCCAAGTTGTAGACGCGCAGATCCAGATCACTATACGAGGGATGACTCGGAAGCTGGTTCACGTACCACATGCTCATCGCGTAGTCGCCAAGGTACGGAAAGTTCGACAGCAGAGATCCGAGCAGATGGAACGTAGTGTTCGCAGCGAAGGACCGAAACGCTTCAATGATCTGAAGCCTCGCGTTGAGGTTTATCTGAAAGCCATCCTGGGAGGGGACAAAGTGCGGTCGTCGAGCCGTGCTCCAGTTGAACTTTCCATAGGTTGGAAAGACATGCATGTGCTGCTTGGCCTGCGCATGACGTTGGACGATCTGCTCAAGCGCCGTTGCGAACGCACGAGGGTCCGCAGCGTCCGCGATCTCAAGCTGAACATCGAAGCCCTGATACGCCGATGCAACCTCTCTGCTCCGCTGCACCAAGACAAGCCTTCGCACATTTGCCAAGAGCCAGGCTCTCTCCTGTTCAAAGAGCCGTTGCGCCAGCTCGCTGCTCGCACCAAAGACAAAAAAATCACTCGGTCCACGCTGCATGCTCTGCATCCTCCGAAAAGCAACTATGCTGATCGGACCCCAGCTGCGTCTTGGATGTTTTAAGCATGGATCGCACCCCAAAGCTTCCAGAGGACCGTGACCCTCTGGTCCTGCTACGAACCATTTACACCGGCGTGCAGTGGGCCAAGCTGGCGCAGTCACGCAGGCTGTGGAGCGGTGAGACACAGACCTTCACCATCACCTCCATTGACACTGGCGCATCCGTCTGGCGAATCGGTGCCACCGATCGCATCACGTATGAAGGAGGGATTCGACTCAAGCCCCCCGGCGCTCACTTCCGTACCGTATCCGTTGAGCAGCCATCCGCGATGACCGTTCTGCGCATTGATTCCGCGCGATTGAGTCGCTTGGGTCCATCCTCTGTCCAGCAGGCTTTCTCTGCAGCGCAGCTCGAAAGTCCCGTGCTGCTACGCCGGTTTCTGGCGCTACGTACAGCCGACAGCATCGAAGAGGCGCTGGTCCATCTCCTGGTTGAGCTGACCCGCTCAGCGGGCTTGTCAGCTCACGCAGAAGGTCGCGCAGGGCTCCGCACCGATGTAGCCAGAGTGCGCACGATTCTGGATCAGCACTCGTGCCATGGCTTTCGCTTGGAAGAGCTCGCTCAGCTCGCCAACCTGCATCCGGTGTCGCTCGTTCGCTTGTTTCGCCAAGAGTATGGACTTCCGCCGCATGCGTATCTCATCGAGCGTCGGATTGAAGCGGCACAGTCTCTGCTCGCTAGCGGCAAGAGTCCCTGCGAGGTCGCCTTGAGCGTCGGATTCTGCGATCAGAGCCATCTGCATCGACACTTCAAGCGTCGCACAGGACTGACGCCGGACGAATTCCGTCATCAAGAGCAACTTCCTCGCCCTGGCCCACGCGTCCGGCAAAGCTGACGGATGACCCCGCAGCGCCAGACGGTCCACACTTGCGCGGATGCGTCCTCCCAGCCAGCGCGCCTGTCCTCTGCGATCGATTCAGCGACTGACGATCGATTGCAACTTCATTTGCGCACATAAAGCCCGCGAACAAATGAAAACAGGACGATACGACAGATTTCAGCACAATTGACAAATGAACCGGAACAAGCAAATCGCACGTAGCGTCATATTTTCAACACTTCAGAGCTGTCATCAAATACCGGATCTCAAATTCAGGCAACGTCTCTTCTTTCCATTCAATTGCTTATGAGCAGTGGACCAATCACCGGATATTTAACAATCAAATCGTTTCCAAATCCGTTGCTTGACAGCCCATGAATCCTTTACGATCGGCGCGGCGGTGTCGTTGATTTCAAACGGCCCATGCAGCCAGACACCGAGCTGCGGGGAGCGATCCGGTCTTGAGGAGTACATCACGATGAACAATCAGTTTTTCGGGCAGACGCTGCTTCGCGTCACTGCCTGTTTGTCTCTCAGCTTTGTCTTTGGCTGTAGCTCAGACAGCCCGACGGAATCCGCCAGCACGGCAATGCCTGTCATTGCAGGACTGATTCCAAATTCCGGTTTCTTGGGTCGCTCACCGCAGGTTCAGATCGCAACGTCAGGAACAGCGTTTCAATCGGCAATGCCAACCGTTGATTTTGCCGATCCGGGCATTACTGTTGGGAAAATGGCTGTAAATGGCGATGGAAACATCACGCTATCTGTTGATATCTCTGATGCCGCAAAAGTAGGCGCACACGATGTCACGATCACCTCTGGCGACCGCACCATCAAGCTGTCCGGTGCGTTTTCGGTCCTTCCGTCGCTGACCGCAGAGCAGCAGACGACTCCAGCCTCTGGCATGCAGGGCGGTCTGGTCCCGATTGTGCTGCGCAACCAAGACTACGTGCAAAATCCGTTCATCACGACGTTTGGACAGCCTCGACTGGGTGGCGCGGCAGCCTCGCCGATCACCACGGGTGCGACGATCACTGCCGGTCGACTCACGGCCACGGCGCTCATCGATCCGCTGGCCGCAGCGGGTCCGCTTTCTTCGGTGCGAGTCGCCGGTTCAGACGTCTTCGGTCAGCCCGTCAGCTACTACGCAGCACCGCAAGATGCCAATATGCCCACCGTCACAGCGCGGAATCCGACTGCGCTTACGCTGGGAACACCGATTGGCAATCAAGACTTCCTGACTCCGCTCAGCACCAACCTGTATCGATTTGCCACCACCGCGGCCAATCAGATCCTGTATGTGCAATACAGTAACTTTGGTCAGCAGCTTCCATCTGTCAACGCAGCACTGGCCCCCAGCAATGGTATGTTCGGCAGTGGACAGCCACTCAATGCACAAGGAACATTTCTAAACAACATGGGCCAGACGGTCATGGGAAGCCTTGCGCTTCTGCCCAATGCTGAAACCTACTATCTTTCTACATATCCCACCAACTTTACCGGGCATGCCACTGGATACACGCATGAGCTGGTGATTCGCGCACTACCGAGCAGTTCTTTTTCTGCCAAAGAGCCTGGCACCGCAGATACCGGCAGCACACCGCTCGCGACAGTCACCAATTTGGCCGCAGGAAAAGGTGCCTATGCAACCGATGGTGCGACCGACTATGCAGGAGACGTTGATTACATCCGATTTGGCGCAGCAGTGGCAGGAAGTGACATCATGGTTCAAGTACAAGCACCGACTGCAACGGCCATTTCAATGATGCTCACGTCCGATGCAGACTGCCTTGCGACCACGGTATCTGGCAGCGGAGTATTGGTCTCTACCGCCCATGACATTGCAACCACGACCGACCCGCGCTGTCTGCGAATCTTGGCCTTTGGCAACAAGTATCCGATTCCGTACAAAGTGCTGATCGCGACGCCGTAGTACGCGCCGATCCTGCTGATTCCGCGTGTCGCGGCTCGGCCAAGCCAAGCGGCGAACGGAATCGCGCAGCAGCGTCCACTTGGCGCGCATTCCCAACGCGCCTACAGAGCCCCTTTCATCCCACAGACAACCGTCGCGTCGATTGCATCCGTACCGCAGTTTGGAACCATCAAAGGCAGCGCTTCGTCTACGCTAGCCATACGTCTGTGTGTCGCATCCAGATCGGAAGTCCAACATCGATGTGGTTCCGTGAACAGTCCAGCGATCCCTGCATGGACATCCACTACGCAGTCGGAGGCGTAAGTTCGTGAAAACATACACGTTACAGTGGACGCTCTTGACGACGGTCTTGGGCTTGGGCTTGGCCGGACAGGCACAAGCAAAGCCCCCCGCTGGCGGAGTGTTCTGTCAAAAGTACCCCACATCCCCAGAGTGTGTCGGAAAGCAGCCTTCTTGCACCTACTGTCACATCGCTCCACCGCAGCGAAATGTCTTTGGAACGATGCTCGAAAAGAGCCTCGCGCTCGGCATGCCGCGACCCCTTTCGGATGCCGACTTTTCGACCGCACTTCCGAGCGCTCTCACAGCAGTTGAAGCGCAAGATGCCGACGGTGACGGCGTCAGCAATCTGGAAGAAATTCAGCGCGGAACCCAGCCCGCAGATCCCAGCAGCAAGCCGGGAAGCAACGCCTGTCAGGGAGGCGACAATCCGCAGTATTCGGTGTGTCGCTACGATCTGCGCCATGCCTACAAAAAGGTGCTGCGCGACCTGTGCGGAGTCTCTCCTTCCTTTGCAGACGTAAATGCGTTTGTGTCCAAAGCCAGCGACGATGAACGACGTGCTTTCATTGATACAGAGATCGATCGCTGCGCGCAGACAGAGTTCTGGCGAGGCAAAAACGGACAGCTCTGGAAGGTCGCGCATCCGAAGATTCGTCCGGTTGGATCGCTCAAAGATGGCGAAGACAAAGGCGGCGTTCCGCTGGCCGATTACTACGACGACTACAACCTGTTTGCGTACACCCAGACCGATGATCACGATGCGCGCGAAGTGCTGACCGCAGACTTCTTTGTCCGTCGAGATGTCAACCCGACGCGCTACAGCAAGGTCGCCAGTCTGACATCCCAAAAAGTCGATCAAGCGCACCGCGCAGGCAACATGACCACAGCCTGGTCGCTCACCGACTTCATCATGTTTACGGCGATTCCTCGCAACGCAGCATCACAGATGTATCGCGCGTATCTGGGACTCGACATCGCCAAGCAGGAAGGACTCTACAGCGTCGCCAACGAACCACAGGACTACGACGCCAAGGGAGTCACCGCCAAAGAGTGCGCAGCGTGTCATGCCACGCTCGATCCACTGACGTATCCATTCCGAAACTACAACGGAATCGCTTCATCCAAGTACGAAACCCAGTACATTCCCAATCGGCTCGAGATGTTCTTCCCGACCGCTGCGCCACGCATCACCCAGACCCCTGAAAAGGGAGTGATCTTTGGCAAGCCGGTGAACAACCTGCGAGAGTGGGCTCAGGTCGCGGTCGATAGTGATGCCTTCGCGATCTCAGCGACCAAGGACTACTGGAAGCTGCTGGTTGGACACGCGCCGACGCCGGAAGAAAACGCCGAGTTTGTAGCGACCTGGCAGCGCTTCAAGTCCACTCATCAGTTCCGCGTTCAGAAACTGCTCCATGACATCGTCAAGACGGAGGCCTACGGTGCGCCTTAACAAACTCCTCATGTGTGCTGCGCTGTGCGTAGCGTGTACGGACTCCGCCCAAGCGCCCCCTGATCCCGATGTCCTAGAGCTGCCGGCCACTCCGGTTGCGAAGTCTGCGCGCGGCAACATCCGCTTCAAAGGTCCAGAGCGCTTGAACACAGACTTTGCGACGGCACTTGAGCTTCGTCCAGAGTCTGTCTGTCTGGAGCTGGGACTGTATCCTTGTACCGCTGCGGTACACAACGTCGCGCTGGGAGGCGTCGATCCCTACGGAGCCGGACTGTATGAATCACCAAACGCTACAGCCACCACGACTCCGATTGTTGCAGAGCGCGTGGCGTGGACAGCGTGTACGCAGCGCGTCAGTGCGGATCTGGACAATCCATCCGCAGCAGTGATCTTTCGCGGCGTTCCCTTGAGTGGAAAAAAGCTTGGGAATGTGGATGGTCCCGAGGTTCGTGGTGTGATCGGACTGCTGACGCAGCGGGTGTATCTGCGCAATCCCTATCGCAACGAGCTAGAGCGCTACGTACGTCTTGCCAAAGACATCGAAACGACCGGAAACGCAGAGCCCGCACGCGCGTGGATGCAGGCTGTCTGTTTCGCGATCCTATCGTCCGCAGAGTCGGTCTTTTACTAAAGGGAGCCAAGCAGATGTCACTACGAAATAGCGGAAGACTGTCGCGAAGAGAGGCGCTCTCTGCACTGGGACTCCTGGCTGCCGGATCGACCTCGCTGTCTCCCTTTCTGATCGGTTGTCGTCAGTCGCTAGAGACTCCACAGTCGCGTGAAAAGCTCGGAACCCGCATCGATCCGCTCAGCACCAAGCCCAAGTTCTTGGTCGTGATCGCAGCAGCAGGAGGAGCCAGCATTGTCGACGGAATGCTCGCGGTTCGGGAATCCGAAGCGGGTGCCAATGCGATTCGTCTGAACGCATTCCCAGATGCGTCTGTGCAGAGCGTCCCTGGAAGTCCGTTCCGCGCGGTGCGTCACTCTTCTGCGAAGATCGGGAGCATTCCGATTCCGGTGAACACCGACCAGCTTGCGTTTGTCAAAAAGTACGCCGATGACATGCTGGTTGCGACCTCGGTGGGAACGTCGGTCAATCACGTCATAGCCCAAAAGCGCTCCATCACCGGAAACAACGCATGGAAGGGACGCACCCTTCAGGAGTGTGTTGCGCTCCAGTTCGGACAGGGAATGCCAGTTCCCAACGTCAACATGGCGTTTGGTGGCTACACAGAGCGCGGCGTAGACGACTCCCTTCCTGCGGCGATGTACGCTGAAACCGTCACCAATCCGTCGCTGTGGCCGCTCGGTTTGGATGGCACGCGCGGCATTCTGGGAGCCCCCGGTAGAGACGTGGTGGATCTGGCGCGCAAGGCCCGCGATGAGCTGCACACGCAGTCTGTCTTTGGTCAGACGTTTTCGGATGCGGTGTCGATGCAGCGCTGGCTCGCCCAGAGCGCGGCCAGCTCTACGCTGGAAGCCCAAGACCTGATCACCAAGCTGAACGTACTGCCGGATATGCCACCGCAGATTCCGCTTACGCAGTATGGACTTGCGACGTCTCCCGACGGTGCGCGCGTCCGACAAGTGCTTCCTACGTTCTTTGATGATCCGTTTGCGGGACAGGCTGCGCTCGCATTCCTGCTCATCAAGTATCGTGTCTCTTCCGCTGTCACGATCGGTCCCGACTTTAACGTCAAGCTCGGTGGTGGCACGGGCCTTTTCAACCCGCCGCTCGCGTTTGACTTCAGCCACAACGATCACCGCAGCGGTCAGGCGTTTATGTGGGATCGGATCATGGGCACCGTCGATAAACTCATCACGCTGCTCAAGTCCGAACCGTTTGACACCGCAACCGGAGAGAGCCTGTGGGATCGCACCATGATCTATGTCGCCACCGACTTTGGCCGGACCCGCAATCGTCCCGACAGCGCCACCACGTTCGGCAGCGGACATGATCTGAACAACGGCTTTGTCCTTTTGTCCCCGATGGTCAAAGGCAACACCATCTTGGGCGGTGTCGATCCGCTGACCACCCTCACTTACGGCTTTGACGCGCGCACCGGCGCACCGCAGGTCGGCAAGCTCACCCCCAATGAGCCCGACATCTTTTCCGGCGTACTCACCGCCATGGGTGCCGATCTAGCGGGAAGCGGTCTGCCCGACGCCAGCGCCTTCAAAGCGTAGCGCCGCGAGTAGGAATCGAACCCAGCCGATTCCTACTCGATTCCTACCCGATTCCTACTCAATTCCTACTCGATTCCTACTCGATTCCTACTCGATTCCTACCCGATTCCTACCCGATTCCTACATTGGGCTATGGAACAAACGGAGCCTTCTCGAACGCGCCGCCCAGATACACGCCGACCTTGCGATTGGACTCTGTTCCAGCCAAGTCGCAGTTGAGCGCCGTTCCGTAGACCAGCCCGGTCAGGTCGGTGTAGATGCAGAAGTTTTCGGCGGCATTGTGCATTCGCAGCGGATATTTCGCGTCGGTGCCGCCTTGGTTATAGGCTTCCAGCTTCCAGCGCTGCTTGTCGGTTCCGTCGCACGGCGCAGTCACCACCGTCCACGGTCCCGCCAGCACGCCGCTCTGGCTTAGGCACTCTCCCGTCGACAGATTGCGGAATCCATAGGCATTTCCCGACGGAAACATCTGCCACTGCTGCTTGGGGTCCGTCGGCTCACAGGTGCTGGTCGAGTGAACTTGCTTCTTGCTCCCCAGCGTCAGACAGCGGCTCCCGACCTTGAAGCGAAGCAGCGCAAATGCCGGCTCGCTGTCGCACTCGTCACCGACGCCGTCGCGATCCACATCGAGCTGATCCGTGTTCGCCACCATCGGACAGTTGTCTTTGTCGTCGGTAACTCCGTCGCCATCGCTGTCAGGCTGCTTGCAGGTTCCCGACGCAGCGACCGGACAGATGCCGCCGCGACAGCTCCAGTCGGGAAAGTTGTACGCAATCGTCGCTCCGCCGGGCGCACACTGCTTGCCGTCGATTGGATCGACCGTACAGCCCGCATCGACGGTACCGCCCGTGCGCTGCTTGCTGTCGAGCACCATCCGCGAGTTGATCTTGCCTGTGAAGTCACCCGCGATCGTGACGTTGCCGCCTTCGTTGCCGCTGCCGTCGAAGTCGGTGTCCTGAACCAGCTTGCCAGAAATGACCAAGTTGAACTTGCGAGAGACCGTCTTGCCTCCGTCGCTGACGTCAATGCTGACCGAGTGCGCACAGGACTCGTAGGTGAACGTGCTGATCGCGCGCAGCCCATTGAGGCTCACGTTCCAGCTCACCTTTCCCGAGTCGCAGTTCATCGACCAGTTGCCGGTGCTCGACGGGTTTTGGCAGTTGTTGAGCATGCACTTGACCTCGTCGGTCCAGCGCGCAAACGCTTGCGCCAGCTCGCCGTTTGGCCATGGAACCACCGGCTCGCAGCTGGACGCACAGGCTTCGCTTTCCACCTTGTAGTTGGCTTCGTCGCTGCCCGTCGGCCACGCGATGCGAATCAGGTTGAAGCCGCACGCGGGCACCGCAATCGCACGGCTGTCGTCGAGCTTCTTGGCACAGCTACCATCGCTCCACTCGACGGGACTTCCATCGGTGGAATAGCAGATCGTCGGCTCGGCATCCAGGTTGATGACATGCACCAGCGAGTTGACCGACGGAAGCGTCGTCGAGCTGGGCGGATCAAAGTGAGGAACCAGGGTATCAAGTCCTTCGCTCGTGCAGCCGACGAGCGCCAGCGTGCAAAGGACCGGGAGTTTGAGTTTTGGCATCCGCAGAGAATATCGCCGAAGCGATTCGCCCGAAACGACGAGCGCTATCTCCGCGCTACTTGGTGGGAATCGGAGTCAGCGCGCTACCGCGCAGCGAAAACTCTTTCACCGACGAAAAGCCCGCACTCACCGAGATCGGCTGTCGCAGAATCGTCTCTTCCGCCGTTCCAGCGTGTAACAAAACCATCAGCTCGCCTTTGTATTCGCCCGCACCCAGCGCCATGCTCGGCTTGATCACGCGAATCTGCCACTCACCCGGCTGCGTCTGCGGATAGCGCTGCGCCTCGATGCCGACCTCACCGCCCGACACGCTGGCGCCCTGAAACACACTCCCCTTCCCCGGCGGAGCAATCTGAAGCTGCAGCTTCGCATCGGGATGCGACCACGTCACCGCGACCAGCATCTGCCCTGCGTAGCTGGAAATTCCGTCGCTGCGTCCACGCGCTTTGAGCTGCCCGAGCAGGTTCTGATCGCCCTTGCGTCGCGCCTCGTCGACCAGCCGAGCCATCCGCACCGCATACAGCGCCCGCGCCCACGCCGGAGCCCCTTTCTGCGTCTTCTGCGCGCCCACCGACTCTGCCACCCGACTCGTCAGCCGCAGCGCTTCGTCCGTTCGTCCGACGCCCACCGCTGCATCCGCCAGCAGCAGCAGCACGCTGTCATCCTGTGGCAAAAGCCAGCTGAGCCCCTGATATTCCCGATACGCAGCGTCGAAGAATCCGTGTGCGCGATACAGATCACCAAGCCGTCGTCGTCCCCACGGATCGAACGGTGCAAACTCGACGATCTCCGACAGTGCGCGCGCACCTTCGGCCCCTTCCCCGCGACGGATCAGATACTCACCGACCGCCTGACGAATCGCCGCATCAGCGCCCGGATCGACGCGCAGCGACTCAATCAGCCGGTTCGCTTCGGCAAACAGCGCTTGCTGACCCGTCGCAGACAGCCCTTTTTCCGCGCTCGCCTCTTCCAGCAGCGCCAGCAGCTTCAGCTTCAGCGACAAAGAGTCCGGCAGCAGCGCCAAAAAGCGACGAATCACCGTCAGCTGATCCGCGATTCCTTTGGTCTTCTTCAGCTCTTGCGCAAGCAGTGCTTCATCGACACCACCGTCGAGCGCCAGCCCACTCTGCGCCGCCCGAATGTCCGCTTCCGTTCGCACCGCACGCAGGATCTCTCGACGCAGATGCGACTGGATTTCCTGCGCATACTCACTGTCGTCGAAGCGATGATGCAGATCGACCTGCTGCGCCGTGCCACCGACGTGAACACGCATCAAATCGATGAGCGCCCGTCGATCGAGCCACGTCTTTAGCTCACAGCGCGCATCCGCCTCTTGGAACACCGTCATCGCACCCTCGACGCCCGGATGACTCGACAAGCGCTCTCGCCACAGCGACCGACGCACTTGTAGATACGCCCGTGACGCCGGACTACAGCGCTGCGGCCCGTCGTCGTGCTCTTTTTGATTGAGCTGTAGCGCGTAGTCCACATCGTGCAGCTTCCCGTCGGGAGACACCGGCAGCTTCACCGCCAGCAGCGCTCGCTCGATGCAGTCGTCGATCTCTTTGTTGCGCAGCGTTGACGACGAGACCTTGACATCTTTCGGCAGCCCGTCGATGCCAACCTTCAGCTTCAGCTCGACGCGACCCGACAGACCCGGATTTCCCGCTGCCCGTCGCTCATAACACAGCCGTGCCGCGCTGCTCTGCGACTTGAGCGCCCGCACATACATCTCACTCACGCTCACCGCGCGCAGGCTCTGCGTCGACACGCCCGACTCCAGCACGATCGCCGAGTCTTGCGGGGCCTGTCCGCGCAGCGACGGCGGCACAAACTGTCCCGACTCCAGCTCACCGACCATCGGACGATAGCTCTCTCCACCCGACGGCTCGACGACAATCGCGGTCCACGGCGTCACCACCTGAAAGCGCTTGCCGATGTCCAAAATCGCTTCTTTTCCCGACGCCCGCTCTAGCAGACCTTGCATCCGATACAGCGCCCAGCGTCGAGCCAAGTCCCCGCCGTCTTCGAGGTTCCGCACCGTCAGATCGCGCTGCTCGACAAACGGCTGTCCGTCCCGCAGTCCGCGCAGCACCAGCTTCGACGGAGCCGCTCGATCCGCACGCAGCCGCGCCACCACCGTCAGCGCATCGCCGCTCTCTAGCGTCACCGGCTCGTCGGGATAGACCACATCCGCGCCTTCACCCAGCTCTACTTTGACGCCGGTCAGGCTTGGCTGCGCCACCCGTTCCAGCAGATACAGCGCCGCCCGCGACGCATCCGGCGCGTCTTCGATGCGCACCACACCCGATCGTGTCCCCGAGTGACACAGCGACTCCAGAAGCGCCACATTCGCATCGCTGCCCACCGCTGCCGCAAAGAACCGAGGCAGATCCCCAAGCTGCTGAAGCTGCGCCTTCAGATCATTCGGAGTCAGCGCGCCCACCGTCGGACGACCATCCCCGATGTAGATCACCGCGCCTTGCCCGCGCGGCAGAAGCTCGACCGCGCGCAAAAACGCCTGCTGCAGGTTCGTCGCTCCGCCCGGCGTCTGCTTCGCAAGCTGAACATCGAGCTGATCAATCCGCTCTTTGGTCGCCGGACCCATCGCTTCGCTACCCAGCGTCGCCGACGACAGAGACGCCGCCACCACCGCGACCCGATCCGCTGGCGTCAGTCGCTTGAGCACCGCTTGCGCCGCGCTCTTGGCCAGGCTCAGCCGCGCTTCATCCGTTCCCGCCGACACATCGACGAGCAGCACCACATCCAGGCCCTTGCTCGGCTTTCCCGCTGCTGGCGTCGGCTGCACCATCAGATAGCGCTGACCGTCCAGCTCGTCCCCTCGGAACGCCACAAGCCGCTCACTCACCCGCTCTTTGCCGTCGATCAGATCGAGCACAAAGTCCGCCGACGGCTTGAAGTCACTGCGCCGCAGCGTCACCATCGATCCTTCGATCTGCGCGCCCAGTCCTGCTTGCAGTGCCGCCGCTTGCGCCTGCGCCACATCCACCGACAGCGAAAACTCTCCCAGGTTCGACAGCGAGCCCGCTTGCATCTGCGCGCTCTGTCCCATCGGGTAGACGTAGGTACGACGCACTGCGTCCGAGTAGGGAATGTGCGGCAGCCACTCGCGATAGCGCAGCACCACCTTGCGTACTTTTCCCGGCGCAATGTTGCGAACCAAGCCGCGATAGCGACCTGCGCCCGCCCACTCTAGGTTTGCGGAAAAGCTCGACAGCCCGCCGCCCTGGCGATCCATCGGCATCACCGTGCCTCGACGCGGCACTTGGTCGCCGTCTGCCACCGAGAAGTGTTCCAAGATCGCCGCTTCCGGCAGCCGCACCGTGTACAGACCTTCCAAGTACTCCGAGCGCGGATTGAAGAACGTCTGCTCAACCGTCGTCGTCGCCATGTCGCCATCTATCGACACATTGACGTCGTGAGCACGCACAATCAGCGGCGTCCGCGCTGTCCCCAGTCCCGTCGCTGGTCGCGCCGTCAGCTGACCCACGCCTGCTGGCTCCAGCGCACGCAGCGGTCCCGGCTCAGCCAGTCCCAGCGTGAAGTCGTCCCACAGCGCTTGCGCCGTCTGCTTGGCCTCTTTCGCGGACACAAGCAGCGTCAGACCGGACTCCAGCCGACCCGACTTCGCTTCGCCTTTCCACGCCACCTGACCGCTCGCGCAATAGATCTTCGCGCCCCCCTCGGTCATCGTCACCGCCAGGCCCGCCCGCTGCGCTGTCAGCGAAACGCCCGCCGCCACCACGGGCACATCGGTTCCGACGCGCGCATCGATCCACGCCCGACCACTCACCACCTCAATGCCTTTGTCGAGCAGCTTGAGCACACTGCCCTGATCGAGCAGCACCCACGCGCCTGCATCCAGGTACAGCGACGCACGAACTCCCGGCGGAGTCGTCACCACGCTGCCCGCGACCAAGCGATGACTGCGCTGAATCGGCAGCTGGGTCTTGCCCGCCGTGATCGTCGCTCCGTCTCGGCTTGCTTCCACCGAAGCCACCGTCGGTTCCTGCGTCGGAGGCTTGGGACAGCCCGTCATCCACAGCGCCGCTGACAGCGTCCAGGCCAGGACGAAGCGGCCGCCCACTTGTTTGTTGCGAACCTGCGCAAAGCTCTTCATGGCGACCTCATTACTGGGGCAAAAGCCGTCCGTCTCGCAGCAGGAAGCGACGCGAGTCCAGCTCGCCCGCCATCCTGAACTTGCTACTTTGCAGTCGCTCGTCGTTCTGACCTTCCGCGACCACCACTTCCAACACCACGTCGTAGCCAATCGCTCTGGCGCGATCTTGCCGACGGACTTCAATCACGTATTCCCCGCGCGACGACGCAGCCTTGTCGCTGTGCCAGCCGAGCAGACCAAACTGCGGCGCCAAGTCCATCGCTGGACCCGCCGATTCCCCCGGAGCCGCCACCCGCAGATCCAAGTCCGCCTCCGGGTGCGCCCACGACAGAAACACCCGCACCGGACGATACAGACCTTCGATGCCACTCTGTCGCGCCCGCAGGTTCAAAAGCGCCAGCTCTTCCGCCGTGTCCTTGCCCTTGAGCGTCCGCGCTTGCTCGCGCAGCTCCGCCAGTCGCAGGCTTGACCACAGCAGCGCCACCTTCGCCAGACCGCTCTCACTGCCCGGCTCTGCATCGCCGACCACGCGCTTTTCCAGACCCAGCGCTTCTTCCACCTTGCCCGAACCCGCCGCCGCCGCTGCCAGCAGGATCAGCACCGAGTTGTCCCCCGGCTGAAGCTGAAGCAGCGTCTCATACTGACGATACGCTTCGTCAAACAGCCCGTGCGCCCGATACAGATCCCCCAGCCGTCGCCGCGCCAGTGGATCTTGCGGCGCAAACTCGACGATCTCCGAAAACGCCCGTCGCGCACCCACCTCATCACCCAGTCGCACGAGCAGCTCGCCCACCGCCGTCCGCGCCTGCGCATCCGCGTACGGATCGACCTGAATCTCCTCTGCCGTCCGGCGCGCCGCGTCCGCTTCGCCCAGCGCTTCTTCCGTCTCCATCCGCAAGATGCGCAGCCGCAGATCCTCCGGCCACTTCGCCAGCAGATCCGTCAGCCGAGTCAGCTTGTCCGGCAGCGACTTGGCCTTCGCCACCACTTCTTGCGCAAGCAGCGCGCGCTCTTCATCGCCCAGCCCCAGCCCGTCGTACACCACCCGCAGATCGCGCGGACTGCGCACCTCACCGAGGATCGAGTGACGCAGGTATTCCTGATCATCGGGCTCCTCGGACAGGTTCTTATACAGCTCGACCATCCCGCGTGGACCACCGACGTTGCGCAGCATCAGACGAAGCAGCTCACGACGATCGGTCCAGCGACGGACTTCGCAGCCATGCTCGGCGTCTTGCAGCACTTCCATCGCCTTGCGCACGCTCCCCGACAAGCGCTCTTTCCACAGCTGTCGTCGCTCATCAAGCGGCTGCATCGACGCCGCCGAGCAGCCTCTGGGCCGGTGCGACACAATTCCGACCACCACCGTCACATCCGGCGTCGAGATTTCCACCGACGGCATCGCCACTTCCTGATAGCCGCTGCTGATGCCATCGCCTTTGAACGTAAACGGATACGTGACCACCGCCGGGCTACCGCTGCGCGGCTTTGGAAACTCCCAGCGACGTACTGCCCCAGCCACGCACTGCTCTAGCGATGCATTTCCCACCGTCGAGCTTTGCACCAAGCTCGTCTTCACCCCGCCATCTACACCAATCGAAAACAGAATGACCACCCGTCCCACGCTCGCGCCGCCTCGGTGCATCTCGCGCTCTTGGCAGAACTTCACTTCGCTGATGTGACGACGGATGATGCGACGGACGATCTCTTTGTCGATCCCGCCACGCACTTCCGCCATACCAAGCACCAGGTCTGGGCTAAGCACGCGAGCTCCTCGACTCGCGCCGGTCTTACTGCCGTAGCCACCGCCCGCGCCATGACCAATCGTCCCGAGCGAGCCAAGTCCTATCGTTCCTTCACCCGAGCCCGCCGCGCCGCCACCGCCTTTGCCCGTTCCGACCAGACCAAAGCCGTCTCCCGGTAGGTCCTTCAGCGCGTCCACATCATCCAGTGCCGCTTTTTCTTTTGCCGCCGAGCGCTTCGCCTTTTTCGCAGGAGCCTCTGCGTACGATTCGTCTCGCGACGGCATCACTGCAGAAGATGGCTTCGGAGCCGCTGCGGGCTTATCGGCTTCCATCGCCTCTGGCTCCGGTGCTGCGCTCGCTTCCTCCCGCTCATCGTTCTTTGCGCGACGACGGTCTTTGTTGCCCATCTTGCCTTCCGCCATCACCGGCGGTGGCGGGGGAGCATCCGCCGACGCAACCACCATCGGAGCCGACGTTGCCGCCGGGGCGGACTCACTCCTACTAAAGGAAATCGGCGACCGACTGCTACAGCCCGCCGCGCGAACCTCAGGAATCGAGCGCGCAAGCCGCGACACCTCTTCCTCACTCGGCACGTAGTACGACGTATACGGCGTAATCAGGTTCTGACGAACGCCCAGCTCCGCCACTTCTTCGACGGAACCACCGCTCTCCAGCAGCTGATGCAGCCGAGCCTGCGACCAGCGCAGCCGCAGATCCGACGTGTTGTCGATGCCGTGACCTTCCAGTCGATAGCTGCGCTTAAACGGCTGTCCAAGCTGCACGCCCTCGATGGTGATGCTCTGTGGCAGCCGCTTCTTCAATCGCGCCAGCACAAACAACGGCTCGCCCGCTCGCACCGCCACCGTCTCACGCGGGTACACCCGATCGAGTGAGCTTCCGACATCGATCTTCAGCTTGCTCACCGCCGGACGACTGACGTGCGTGACCACTTGCAGCGCCGTTTCTGCCGCTGCACTGCGATCCCCAACGCGGAAGGACTGTCCCGCGCTCACCGCAGCCAGCCCCGATAGCAAGTCCAGGTTCGCATCATCGCCAATTCCGACCGCGTACAGACGAAGCGGCTGTGGCAAGCTCGCCAGTCGCTCGCGCAGCGCTGGCAGCGACAGCTCACCGACCGTGGGCTTGCCATCCCCGACGTACAGCACCGCACCCAAGCGAGTCGGCTCCAGCATCGCCGCCGCCTGACTCAGCGTCCTTCCCAGATCCGTCGCACCACCCGTCGTCGCCCGGCCCAGCTGTTCCAGCAGCTGATTCGTCGTGTCTGCGCCCATCGCCTGCCACGTCGGAGCCGCCGCCGCTTCCTTCTTGCCAGTCCGCTTGCCCCCGACCGCGTGCGCGTCCAAGTCCGCCCCGAGCAGCACCACCCGATCCTCTGGCCCCAGCCGTCGCAGCACCGACTCAATCAGCGTCTTGGCCATCGCCAAGTGCGTCGCATCGGTGGCTGCCGACACATCCACCAGCAGCGCCAGATCCAGCGGAACGCGCTCACTCGACGAAGGAACCGGCGCAGGCAGCGTCCGAATCAGCACGTAGTCATCTTCCGGCTTGCCACTGTGACCTCCGGGCCGGGGCGGATCGACGTGCGGCACACGATACACCCGCGCCACGTCGTCAGGCCGCGCCGAACCCACCAGCTCGACCACCAAATCGGCGCTCGGCACGTAGTCGGTGCGCTGCATCACCACCCGCTTGCGATCGTCAGACAGCGCCGCGCCGAGTCCCGAGCGCACTTCCTTGGCCTGCGCCCGGCTCGCGTCCACCTCGATGTCCAGCTCTTGAATCATCGGTGCGCCCGCTCCCGCTGCTGCCCCCATCGGGAAGCGATACGTCCGCAGCGAGTGTCCCTGTCCCCCAAACGGCAGCCACTGACTGTACGTATACAAGACCTTTCGTGTCGAACCCGGAGGCAGCGGATACAGCCGCGCTTTGAACTGCCCCGGAGCCTCCCACTCGAGCAGCGCCGGATCGTGCGTCGAGCCTTCGTACACCTTCGACTCGTAGTCACGGCGTGCCGTCTCGCGCTCTTTGACATAGCCATCGACATAGCGACCGTGCCGATCGATCGCAAAGCGTGACAAGATCGCATCGTCGGGCAGCCGCACCCGGAAGATGCCTTCCAGCGTCGATTCCGCCGGGTTAAAGAACGTCTCTTCGACCGTCGTAATTGCTAGGTCGTCTTCGATCCGAACCCGTACTTCCAGCCGATGCAGCGACAGCGGAAAGCGCGCTTCGCCCAAGCTCCCCGGCTTTCGCGCCCCGACTTCACCGAGTCCCGGCGCACCACCTTGCACGCGCGGATCCGGCCAGCCAAGCCCACCCGTCCAGTCATCCCACAGCGCCACTGGAGCCAGCTTCGGAGCCGTTCCTGCGTCCAGAAGAGACAGCTGCTCTCCGGCATGAACCACACCACGGCCCGCGCCCACATACGCCACTTCGCCGCGCACCACCAGAAGTCGAGCCCCGCCCGCAGCGCTTGTGACCTCAAAGCCCGCCGCTTGCGATATCAGCGTCTGCTGACCGACCGTCACTTCCATTCGTCCGCCGCTGCGCGCATCGACCCAGAGTCGCCCTTTTCGCAGCTGCACGCCCTGCTCGGTGACCAGTACTTCACTTCCGCCATCGACAAGCAGCCGCGCGCCGACATCGTGATGCAAAAGTGCCTGGGCCCGCTCCGCCACCGCAAGCGTCTGCCCCGCCATCACCCGCTCTTCGCCCAGCACCGAGTGATGTCCTGACGAGCCATCCACATCCACGCTTGTCCGCACCACTTCGACGCTGGCCACCGAGCTTTGCGCCGACAGCTTCGGTCCACAGCCCACGAGCCCGATCGGCAGCGTCGACAGCCACAGCGCCAACAGCGGAAGCCACAGACCCAGCCGCGCACACCTTCGTCGAGCTTTTTGGAAGTACTGCATAAGACCTTCCTACCCTTGCCGTTTTTCAGAGAGCGGGAATCGCCATCGTAGCCGATCTGGTCGGGTCAGCCAACGAGGATTCCCGTCTCGTTATCCGAACCCGCGCAGCCTTCCAACGCAGCATCCGCCCTCTTGGGTTTCGGACGCGGGTCGCTTTTGGTTTCGCCCTGTTGCAGTCCACAGTCGGTGGTTTTCGCAGCTGCTTCGGTCTGATAGCCTATGGCCTCCTACGATGCATCCGAAGGAGGCCCCCTGATGAACCCCGCAGCACCGGTGCTGACCGGAACGACTTATCGTGACGCCTTTGCTCAAACGGTCGACTACGCAGCCCGCTCTGCGGTGTATTTCGGCGCGCGCACAGCAGTGGTCGATGTCGAGCGCGGGGACGCTGGACGCTTCGATTATCGCGCGATCAACGAACGAGCCTGTCGCCTCGCCCGCTTCTTGGTGGCCCAAGGCATCGGCAAGGGGGACCGCGTCGGACTGCTCGCACAAAACGGCATTGAGTACATCGACCTACTGTTCGCCTGTGCAAAGCTCGGCGCGATCTTTGCGCCCTACAACTTCCGGCTCCACCCGGTGGAGCTACACGAGCTGGTCGTCAAGACCGGACCCAAGGCGTTTGTATTTGGCCCTGAGTACGAAGAGCACGCGACCTACCTTCGCACCCATCACACCGACCTGCGCACCTATCTACGCACCGGCCACCGCGCCACGCCCGATGGCACGCTGTCGTTTGAAGCCGTTGTGACCCAAGGACCGCTCGAAGGCTCGCCCTTGTTTGCGCCCGGCGAAGGCCCAAGCGGAGAAGACATCCTGTGTCTGCTCGGAACCGGCGGAACCACCGGACTGCCCAAGTCCGCGATGATCTCGCATCGCATGGTGGCTCACAACTCGCTCACCACGATGATTCATGAGCTGATCCCCGGTGACGTCACCGTGGTCCACACCCCGATGTTCCACACCGGAGGACTGCTGGTCTACGCCGTGCCGCTGCTGCTATCGGGCGGCAAGGTCATCATCATGCGCAAGTGGGACACCGTCGAGCTGTTGCGACTCATTGAGCGCGAGCGTGTCACGATGTTCTTCTGCGTACCGACGCAGTACCAGATGCTGCTCGACACCCCGAGCCTGGCCAAGACCTCGTTTGCCTCCGTGCGCTTTGTCACCAGCGGTGGCGCGCCCCTGCCCGTTCCGCTCATCCACGCCTTCCGTCAAGTTCACGACATTCCGTTCAAGCAGGGCTTTGGCATGACCGAGTTTGGTCCCGGCTGCTTCAGCATGGGCGCAGAGTATGCCCAGACCAAGGCTGGCTCCATCGGACGCCCGAACGCCTTTGTCGCCGCGCGCGTGGTCGATGACAGCGGTCACGATCTCCCAGCCGGACAGGCCGGCGAGCTTCTCCTCAAAGGCCCGGCCATGTGCTCCGGCTACTTTGAGGATCCCGAAGCCACCCGCTCCGCCATCGATGCCCAAGGCTGGTTTCACACCGGCGACATCGCCAAGATCGACGAAGACGGCTTCTTCTTCATCGTGGACCGCAAAAAAGACATGTTCATCTCCGGCGGTGAAAACGTCTATCCCGTTGAAATCGAGCGCCTTCTGTACGAACACCCCGCCGTCAAGCAGTGCGCCGTCATCGGCATTCCCGATGAAAAGTGGGGCCAGGTTGGACGCGCCTTCGTGGTGCTCAAGCCCGACGCCGCTGCCAGCGAAGACGAGCTGCTCGCATTCCTCCGCCAAAAGCTCGCCCGCTACAAAGTCCCCAAAGCCGTCCGCTTCCTGTCCGAAATGCCCCTCTCCCCCGCCGGCAAGATCCTCAAGCGCGCCCTCGTCACCACCTAAGCAACCCTCGCAGCAGACTGCCAGCGCCTCCGCGCAGACCGCCAGCGCCGATTCAAGGTGTCTGGCAGCCTAGCGTCACTTCGCACAGTCATGGAACTTGCGCCAACTCCACGATCTTATTCATAAATATTCAACTCCGCAGTTCCCACCAGTTGTCGATGGACACAGTGTAGACAAGCAGTATGCTTTCAGCATGAATTCTGCCGAACCGTACTCATACACAGACAGCCGACCTATTCCATCGATAAGCGCACGCGATCAGAAGATCATCACCTTGGCTCGGCAAAAGCTCTCGGGGAAAACACCCAGCTATGACGATGCCATCTGCGCCCTGCGCGATGCAGTCACAGCGCTGATTCCAGCGGGACGCATCTACTTATTGGCCATAACCGCCAATGGACCCATCATCGGCTCCATGATCTCTGGCATTGGCATCATGACGCAACAGTCAATCATTCAGCTTGTTCGCGTTCGCCAAGCGCCTCACGCTTTGTCCATTGACTCACTTGGACGCTTTCTACCATGATTATACCATATAGATTCGATCCAACCAATGGCAACTATGGCCCAGCAACACAGTCCGTTCGCTCCCTGTTTGCAACATGGAAGTCCATTCAGTGGCTCAACAAGACCCAGACTCCTGATGCCTATGGTGTCGAGCTGTTCGTCAAGCACAACCAGCTGGCCCATAGATACGCGCCGGATCTGTTTGCACAGAAAATAGCACTTCATATTGAAACAGGAACAGAGCATGACTTTGCAGCAGCCTGCCAGCAAGTCCGCACCAGTCCTTCTTTTGACTGGAAGTTTAATGTTCTCAAAGAATTATCGTCAAAACACTCGCATGATCATCAATGGTCCATTGATAAGATAGCTTGTCACCCAGACGAGGTCAAAGACCCATCCACGGCCTATGCATTCAAGACCCATATGGGCATCAGCATTTACAACAGCATCAGCCAAGATTTCCCATTCGATTTGTATTCACACAGATTCATGGAGCAAGCCAGATTTTACCTATCCTATGCAACAGGCGACCTTTATGACTGCATCAACTGGCAGCTCGCCAAGAATCACTCAGACACTTCTGACAATCCTTTCGTTCCATTACTGCAGTGCTACTTACATGGATTCTATCCATTTGTCCTAAGACAAGACATCGTGATCTTGTTCCGATTCCAAAGCGACCCTCTCAGGCAGTCGATTGCGGACGTAGGGTAA
>ERZ724519.299-NODE-299-length-20950-cov-4.916918_pt1 | contig 20950 bp, 17 predicted proteins | sample MGYA00376052_ERZ724519 | MGnify/ENA primary metagenome ERZ724519 (study PRJEB28724, sample SAMN07190883) | activated sludge metagenome | isolation source: activated sludge of sewage treatment plant in Hong Hong | place: Hong Kong | collected 2016-03-17 ... | reverse complement strand
AACGGCGGGGTGAGTGGTCAAGGAAGTGTCGCAGTGGCACTTCTTACCGGGACTCCGTTTGCGTCGCTGAGCATCGCCCCCAAAGACGGCTACGGCACCGACTTGCCAGACTCTGCGGACGATGGAACAGAGCCGGACGATGCCTTTACACAAGGCGGAACCTGGTACGACTACAACATGACGACGCATGTGCTCAGCGCCAAGGATCAGGTCTACGTCGTGCGATCGAGCGCGGGGGCGTACTACAAGCTCCAGTTTACGGGCTACTACGACCAAGCGGGATCGTCAGGGTATCCGACGTTCCGCTGGCAGAGCGTCGCGGCTCCGTAGTCGCGGTGTGCCATCGCCGCGATGCGGGGTCGTTTCGTGGTCCTGCGTGGGCGAGGAGGGCGACGTCAGCGGGGCGACTTGGGTCCGAGGACTGCTTGCAAGGGAATGTGAATCCACAGCGGCTGCTTGCGATCGTTGTCGAACACGATGAGCAGCGACTTTCCATCGTGAGACAGCGTGACGCCTTCGGGCTTGAGCCCGACAAAGCGGCGCAGCATCACAAGGGATCCGTCCGGCTTGCGCAGCCACAGGGCTCCGCCCCCATCGTGCGGCATCTTCTTGGGACTGTTGGCCAGCAGGGCGAGTGAGCCATCGGGAAGAAAGCTCATGTCGGGGATGCCTTGGATGACCTGCGCGCCGCCTTGCTCGACCTGGAGCGGCACTTGCGCAAACACCTGAACCTGACTGGGAGCCAGCGTCCCCTTTTTCAGGGCGCTCAGGACATCGCGGACCTTGAGGATGTAGGCCGCGCCCGCTGCGTTTTGGGGCGACTTGAGCCCGATGTATAGCTCGTCGCGATGAAAAGACAGCGCTTCAATGTCCACGGAAGGGGAGGGCAGCAGCCCCGATGCAGTGATGGCATCGGCCAGATCCAGCTCGCCCACGATCTTGAGCGCGCGACCGCTGAGCGCCAGCTGATAGAGCCGACGTCGCTTGACCTTGTCCTGTCCCTTCTTGTTGGCGGAGTGTGACGTGGTCAAAAAGAAGGTCTGGGAGGGACCGGGACAGATGGCCTCTGCATCGTTGAGCTTGTCGAGTCCACTGATGGGCAGCGGCTCTGCATCAAACGCACCTTCGCGGCTCACGGTAAACAGCCAAGCAATGTGGTTGGTGCCGCTTTCCTTTTTGCCGGTGTCATCGCTGATCACGATGTAGCGGGACAGCGCTGGGCTCCAGACCAGGCCCGACGGCTCAGGCATGGTGGTGCGCTGAAGCAGAGCGTCTGGCACCGCAAGGAGCGTGGGCTCTCCCAGCAGGCTGGCCGCCGCGACAAACCACCTAATGAGTGCTAACACGGAACGCGTCTCCTGGCAGAAGGGGCACCGGATCGTCGAGCTTTACAACAATGCGCCGACCCCACATCGGTACTGAGGGGGTTGGACGGGCTCTTATCGGCACTTCTTCTACCATAGGCGCTAGCTCCACAACGTGCGCACGCAGCGCGGCCACCGCGACGCCAACCTTGCGTAGGGACACTGCGGCTCCGGGTGGATAGCTGCGGATCTGACGCTCGGGAACGTAGGTGACAATGTGACCGGGACGACTGGTGACCAGCGTGATCACCGGCATACCGGCACCGACGACATCCCCGCTGCGGTGCAAGATGACGCCGACCGTGCCATCGACCGGAGCGCGCAGGGTCAGCTCGCCGATCTCGTAGTCGAGCTGCGCCAGCTCGGCTTCATGAACAGAGATGGCGATGTGCTGCGGACCCAGGCGCTGCTCCAGGCGACGCTGCTGCTCGGACAGAGGTCGTGGCCGCAGCCCCATCTGTTCCAGGTCTTTGTTTGACGCATGCGGACGCGCGGACAGCTCTGCCGAGAGCGACTTTTGCTGCTTGCGGGCAGCTTCCACTTCGGCGGCACGAACCAGTCGCTGCGTGGTCAGGTTGGACAGTCGCTTGACCGACTGATCGACCTCGCGAAGCTCTGCGCGCATGCGCTGGACGTCGGCATTGGCCCGCACCGCTTGGATCTGACCGCGTGCCAGCTGGGCGGCCTGTAGATCCTGGTCTGCCAGAAGCTGGGCTTTCGCTTGCTGAAGCTCGGCTTGGACCTTCTGCTTGCGTAGCTCCAGCGGTCGCGCATCAAGCTGCACCAAGATGTCGCCCGCCTTGACCACTTGTCCGAGCGTGACGCGCACTTCCTTGATGCGTCCGGCCTGTAGCGGAGCCACCGAGTACACCTGCTCTTCTACGTAGCCCACTGCGGTGCCGGGACCGAGTGTCATGCCGCGAGACAGCACCCAAAAGCCAGCGCCCGCCATGGCCACCAGCAGCCAGGCCGGAATCCTCCCAATCAGGGAGCGTATGGAGTCCTTAAGGCTCAATCGATGTGTCCTGCATCAGCAGCGTGGCGCCACTTACACCGCTGATGGCGCTCACGGATTTGAGGATTTGTCCCTTTTCGGCGGCGGTGCGGAGCTTGAGGTGATACGCGTGCTCCTGCGTGCCGCCTCCCAAGTCGCGCATGTTGATGAGCACAAAGCTTGGCGCAAACTTGGCCAGCGCCTGGCTGATCGCGCGCTGCTCTTCTGCTCCTGCCGGTACTTGCAGTCGCAGCACCGCGTTGTAGAGCTTGCGCGAGCCGAACTCTGAAAAGGACAGATAGGCCATCGAGCAGCAGAACACCGCAGTGCCCAAGATGGCGATGGAAAAGGCCAAGACGCCGCAGGCCACACCAATGCTGAGCGCAGCAAAGGCGAACATCAGGTCGCGGGTGTCCTTGAGCGAAGTACGGAATCGGATGACGGTGAGCGCGCCGACCAGACCCAGTCCGCGTGCCACGTCATCGCCAATTGCAAGCATGACGATGGCTGCCACCACACCCGCGACAGCCAGCGTGGTTGCAAAGCTACGAACATAAGACAGTCCGCTATACGTTGCGACATAGACCCACGAGATGGTCATCGACAGCGCATAGGACAGAAGCAGCGCGGCGAGCGCGAGATCCCAACCAATCCGGGTTTCCATCTTAGGACTCCCTGGCTGCGTGAAGGGGCGGCCATGGTGCGAGGTCGTGACCGATGAGCGCGTCAGGGCCCAGCTCTTCCATCGTCATGGCCATCACGTACTTGGAACATGCAGAGACAGACAGCTTCAGCTTCTGAATCACTTCACCCACCCACAAAGGCGCGCTGCCTCGGAACTTCAGCTCGATCAAGCTGGAGGCTTCCGGTTGATAGTTCCCTTGTCCGCACAGATGAATCCACGCGCTGGGATCGCCAATCAGTGTCGGTCCGCGTGCGGGCTGATACATGATGTCGCGATCGATGGTGAGCCGGACCTCTTCCGCTGGATCGATCGACGTAAACGCTTCTCTGCGACACGAGATGATCACCTGCGGAACGGCGCGGTGCATCAGCATCAGGTACAGAAAGTGATCGAGCGTGCGCTGTTCCTCTGCGGACTTGAGCCGAAGGTTCGACGGAATCTCTCCCTTCAGCAGCGCCGGAACGGCTTCCATCGGAACGATCGCGCGATCCTTGAACGTGACCCGCTTGACCTTGCGCTTGACCTCGAAAAACGCTGGCCCCGAAGGCGGTGATCCGTAGGCGCGAATCCGTAGCTTGCTGCGATCGGGGGCTCCCTGTACGTGCAGATCCAGAAAGTCATGGTCGCTGGAGTCCAGATACAGAGACGTATTCCGCTGTCCTCCGAGCGCCCAGTCATCGCAGCGCAGATAGGAAGAGGTCATGTCCAAGATCTGCTTCACCATCGCATCGGTGAGCCAGTACTTGAACTCGAAGCGCTCAAAGGATGTCGTTTCCTTTTTCATTTGCCGACCTCCGACAGGGGAGATCCGACGGCTGCTTCCAAGGCCAGCCACGCTCTGCGAAAGGAAAGGCGCGCTTCTTGGTATTCCTTTTGGGCGCGCAGCGCACTCTCTTCACTGCTCAGGAGTGCGACCAGATCCAGCTGTCCACCTTTGAGCGCTAGCTCCATCAGCTGCTCGTGATCGGCGATGATCGGCAGCACTTCCTTTTGATAGCGAAGCACGATGCTGCGACGGGTCTGTAGCTCTGCATGGGCGGTGTAGACCGCTTGCTTCAAGGTCTGAAACTGCGCCTGTGCGAGCGACTGTTCCATGTCAAGCTCTGCCGCCGCGATCTTGATGGGTCCACTGTTCCAGTTGAGAACGGGCAGCGGAAACTCAATCCCGACCAGTCCTTCATTCGGATAGTTAGTGGAGTTTGTCGACCGATAGCGACCGCTTAGCTCAAACCACGGCCAGCGCTTGGCCCGCTCGCTACGCAGGACTTGTTCCCTTTGCACGATCTTGGACTGTGCGGCTTTGAGTGCCGGACGTGCGCTCAGCGCTTGCTCCGCAAGGGAGTCCGCATCAGGAATCGCGCTCGGCTCCATTTGAACGGCGGTCGGGCCCCTCACCTGAATCGGCGACGCGGACAGAATCCCCAGCAAGGTATGAAGCTGCGACTGCGACTCTGTCTGTTTCAGCAGCAGATCATCCAGATCGCGCTGCGCGTACAGCATGGACAGCTGAAGCATGTTCAGCTCAATCCGGGTTGCTGCGCCGTGTGTGATGCGTGTCTTCAGTAGCTCTAGCATGCGCTTGCGCAGCGTCAGCATCTGGTCGTACAGCACGCGCTGCTGCACAAGGGTGAGCAGTGTGGAGTGCGCCATCCGCACTTGGTTGGCCACCTCCCACTCTTTCTCTGCGATCTCAAACTGGATCTGTTCCAGGTGTGCGCGTGCCGCAGATCGACCTGCGGAATAGACCACTGGCTGCGGTGGCGTCCACTTGAGCGTGATCGCAAAGCCCATCTGTGCGCCGGTCTGAACGTGAACGAGCTGAAGCTGTGCGATCGGATTCTCAATCGCCGAAGCGCTGACGATCTCTCCTTCGGCCACGGCTCGCTGCTTGCGAAAGGCGCGCAGCGCAGGATTGTATTTCAGCGCATGAAGCACCGCTTCGTCCTCGCCAAAGCCACTCGCAGCGGAGGACTCCTTTGCGCCGCGCTCGGCTGCCTGTGCCTGCGTCTGTACCACTTGCGCTACGGCAGACTCCGCGCACAAAAGACCCAGCACAACCGTGACAGCCATAAGCCACATCCATCACCTAAGCGCGTAGTTCGAGCCACCAACTCACGGTGTCCGAGGAACAAAGCAACGGACCGTACGACTCAATTTGACGAACGAGGGCTCTTCCGAGTTCCACGTTCGGAACCAAAACGACACAATCCGTAACAGTTGTCGCCACTTCCCCCCGGCAACGCTGCGTCTTTCCACAACTCTCCAATTATACAAGCAACGAAGTTGTTACATCCAGGGTGATTCGCGCGCTTTGTCGTCTGACAAATGAGTGCGCGGCAGCACTACATCACGGCTCGTGTTTTTCGTAGGGAAGTCGCGGACTTGCGAACAGACTGCGTCCGCGCGGCTGGATGCCTTACATCGGCTGCAAGCGATTGGTCGGAATGATCTGCTTGTACGTCGATGGGCTCGACCACAGGAGCTTGGCGGAGGCGACTCCGGTCGCTTCGTAGTATTCCATCGTGACGGTGACGGGAGTCCCGGCGGTCAGGTTGATCGTTCCGCTGTATTCCGTCGTGGTCTGATCTTTCCACTGATTGATGAGCTGCGTTCCGTTCACCCACAAGCGCACGCCTTCGTCGGTCTGCGTGTAGAAGGTGTATGTCTCCGTAAAGCGCGGAACGATCTTTCCGGTCCAGCGAATCTGGAATCCATCTGCCGGAACCAGCGCATCGGGACTTCCCGCTGCAAAGTCAAAGTTCACGGTCGGTGAGACTTTCGATGTCTTCAGCGTGGCCTTCGTAAAGTCGTGGGTCAGATCGCCAGCCATCGTCTGGTACATGTCCGCTTTGAGTCCACACGTCGTTGCGGTGCAGGTCTGTTCTTCTGCCAAGTCCAGCACATCCAGATGTCGGTAGTTCCCGAACATCATCAGGTTGTTTAGCTCGGTGTAGTAGTTGCAGATGTTCACCGCTGCGGGCGACGACACGTAGTCCGTAATGCTGAACGTATTGGCCGCATCCAGCACCTTGGATCGATAGGACTGCGGACTGAGCACGCCGGTCTTGTCTAGCTCGATGATGCGCGCTCGGATCTCGCTGCGGAAGCACTTGATCATCGCGTCTTTGAGCCGGTTGTACTGACCATTTCCTTCTTCTCCCACGAAGAAGGAGCGGCCTCCGACCCAGCCGTACTGCTCGCCAAACTCACGATCTTTGTCCTGCGGAATCAGCAGCCACTTTCCGTCGGAAGCGCGCTGATACAGGAAGTGATTGTGGAACCCTTCATCCCATGGCTCAGACCAGTTCCGAATGGCGATGTAATCGATCATCTTCTGGATGTCGAAGTTATCGACCAGATACTGTTTCAGCGTCGTGAAGTTGTTGGTCGCTACCGCCGTCGCACGCAGCGAGTTGACGGTCTCGATCATGGTCCGCAGCTTGCTGTTGTTGTCCCAGTTGTACGTCTTGCGGTCGTAGGTGAACTTGTAGCGGTCGTCGATTGTCCACATCGGACAGGTGGTGTTGAGCGTGAGCGTAGACTCATCGGAAACGCCCCACGGACCTTCTACAGCACCAGCATTGCCATCGGCTTTGAACAGGTCGCCGACCCGCTCTCCTGGCGCACGATAGCGCTTCATCATGTCGCCATCGATGTGCTCAATGTCGAGCATGTAATGATAGTAGCCGCCGTTGATGTGGAGGCGCGCGTACTTGGCCTTCTGCACAGGAACGTTGACGCTCGGATCTCCGTACAGACGCTCTCCCAGCTGATCATCCAGACCCGGACACGCTTGATTGAGCTTGTTGAGCACCATCTTGCGCCGCTTCCCTTCATAAGGAGCGTACGCAGGGAAGTCTACCTTCCAGCTCAGCACCGTCGGTGTTGTCGGTCTTGCGGGCAGCGGATTGATGGTCGTCTTGCTGATGTCCAGACCGACTCCGTTGGTGCGATTCCAGCGACTCCCTTCGTAGCGAACAAAGGTGTCATAGACAATTCCGTCCGCGACAAACACGGCTGGAACCTGTCCATCCCAGACATCCCGCAGCAGACAGCGATTGGCAGGCGTTCCTCCCGGTGCGACGCGCTTGTCATCAGGAGTCGGCCAGTTCGCGTTGTCATAGATCTGCGTCCAGTCTTCCTTCTTGATAAACAGATTGTAGATAGGCGCGTTTGTGTTGACTGGCGGAGTCACGAAGTACGCCCACCACGAAAGTGGATCGGACGCACGCGGCGAGATCACTTCCGACCCCGCTCCTTTGTCCACCAAGATTCGATAGCGAACGATCGAGTTGTTCGGTTGCTTCGGCAGCGTCGCTTCATAGAAGCCACTGTTTGCCACCAGATCGACCGTGGTGACCGGCTCTCCGGTGGCTTGAAGGTCATCCACAAACCACTGTAGCTGCGGCTTGGAAAACGGACTCAGATTGGAAAAGACCACGCTGATCTTGACCGTATCTGCGGACCGAATCAGCACGTTTCCGCTCTGCGCTGCGACGATCTTGCGCTCGACAATCGTGGGCGGCTGTCCCGTGGTGCTGTTGGCGCGACCCGGACTTGCGCCATCCAGCGGAGACGGAGTCCAGTTGGCGATGAGGCTTGCCGCCAGATCGTAGTTTACGCGCTGAAGCGAGATTCCTTTGTACTGATGCGGCGCGGTGGTAAGCGGGGTTGGGAGTCGTCCCAGCCACTCATCATCGGCTCCCAGACCGTCGGCTCCGATCGGCCACGGGAAGTCGACGTGATACTCGACAGATTCCACCAGCGTGTTTTCCGCATTGAGCAGGTTGATGACCGCTCCGCTGTTGTCGAGATCTCCGGTGTATTCCCCCACGATGTCGCTTGCGCTGATCTGGTAGGACGAGACAGCCGCGAGCGCGCTCTTGTTTTTCGCCAGCACCAGATAGGCACCCGGCGCCAAGGTGGTTCCGCTCGGAAAGGTAAACTGAACGGTTCCGCTCAGCTTCCAGCTCGACAAGTCCACTTGGGAGTCGCTGCGATTGTACAGCTCCAGAAACTCGTGGTTGTCGTCGTAGGCCTTTTCATCCACCGGGTTATACATGATCTCCGAAAACACCACCTTGGGCGCTTCCACCATCGGGGGCGGATTCGGAATCATTTCCTGACTGGTGTTTGAATCGGAACTACACGCAAATCCAAGTGCTGCAAACAGTCCAAGGAACCAAGGCCGCTTCGAGACACGCTGGTTCATGATAAGCCTCTGTGTATGGCGCTAAGAAAAGAGAACTGCGCCAGACAGGATATCACGCCGGGCGGCGGCAAAGTAGCGGCGATGGCAGGGCGCGGAAGGAGTCTGCGCGGCAGGCAGAACGTACGCAGCGGAACGGTAGCTGATGCAGGCGGATTCTAGGTCCGCGCTACTCGCTCTTTTCCCACATCTTGTTGCGTAGCTTGAACTTGTCTGGATAGCTCTGATCGTCATCGCTCGGAGAGACTTGGCGCTTGTAGATGCGCTCTCCTCCCTTTTCATCGAACGACCACTTTTCATCCCACTTGTCGTTGCGATTCAGGTCCACCTTGGCGCGGACATACTTGCCGCCTTCCGCATACAGGTTGACCTTGTAGGGACGACTCGGCGTGGCGTCTTTGACCTTGTCACTAGACGGCGTCTGTTCAAACAGACGGATGATATCTTCGTCGAACGGACGCATCGCAAACAGCTTCTTGCCGCTCGCTGTGGTCTGTCCTGCGGCTTGTTCTTTGGCGGGCGAAGGACTGTCCGTTTGGCCTGCTCGTGCAGAGACATCCGCAAGCTGCGCAAGGGGTCGCGCAGTCGGCTCTGCTTCGCGAGGACTTGGCTCTGGCACCGATGGCTTGGTCCCGGCGGACTCTGTCTGGGTGGTGGTGGTGGCGATGGCCGGCGGATCCGCTTGGCTCTTGGTTGCAAAGTACACCGAGCCCACGAGTCCCGAGGTTGCGCCCGCGATGATCAGGTTGCGAAAGGTCGTAAACTTCATGACAGCCCCTGGTCGCTTTCGTTCTTACACAGATGACGTTGGTGAGCGCTGTTCCGAAGACGCCTGCGCTCGCGTCATCAGCCCTCGTTCGATCGGAACCGTGCAGTAACACAGCGGATACGGACACGGCCTGGGCCCTTCAAACAGCGCGAAAGATTCCGACAGAAAGTCGCCCAGCTTTTCCATCTTATGCCGACGTGCCGGATAACAGCGATAGGCGACGCCGCGATCGTCGAGGATGAAGTAGCGGCTGCCCGACCAGCACGGTGATCCCGTGAAGCGATGAGCGATCTGTCCGGTGCGATTGTGTCCACCGAGCTGCACAAGCTGCTGCGACTGCTCTGGACTGTAGGAAACCAGCTCTCCGTCTTGCTTTTCCGGCTGAATCTTGAAGGTGACACCGCGCTGCGCAAAGCGATCGGCCAGGTCAGACAGTCGCGGCAGCGCTGCTTGCGTGGCCACGGTGGTGACATTCAGGCTCGGAGTCGGCAGGCTTTCATCGCGCGCTTCCCGAAGTGCTGCGGACATCCTGTGGGCCTTGTCTACAAACGCATCCACATCTGCGACATAGTCCAAGTGCAGACTACAGGAAAAGACACCGATGCGACCGCGCGCGGCGCGCACAAACGATCGCAGCTTGGTTTCGCTGGCCGAAAAGTTGGTGACGATCGAGATCCGGTGTCCGATCGCTGCGAGTCCTTCTGTGATCTCATCCAGCGTCGGATGGACGAAGGGTTCCCCGCCCGAGATCTTCACTTCCCAACGTCCCGGCAGGCGCGCAAAGGACTGTAGGAATCGCGGGGTATCGCGGCTCCAGCGACCACGATCGTCCATGAAGCGCTGCGTGCAGTAGGAACAGCGATAGTTGCACGCGGTGTTGATGTTCCATGACACCACACCTTCGGACGGGCAGGGCGGGGCGGCGTCGCTCATGAAGACGGTCCTCTGCTGCGCAGTCGCACAACCGGAATGATGTCGGAACGGACCTGCGCGTCCGATGACGCTTCCGGTTCTTCGTAGCGGCGCTGCGCTTTGGCGATTCCTTCGATCATGCCGCGATTGGCAGGAACCGTACACGGACAGATGTCGTACGGACACGGCGACGCGGAATCCCACCGGCGGAGCGTTCCTGCAAACACGTTTCCGAGCAGTCCTTGCTTGTGGCGACGCGCAGTGCGACAGCTAAATCCGTCTCCGTTTTGCAGCAGCACAAAGTAGTCCACGCCTGCGTAACAGCGCTTTCCTTTGTAGCTCGGCGCCATGTTTGCGCGATCCGGGGTTGGACAGTCCCCGACCAAGTCCTGGATGATGGCTTGATCTTCTGCGGAGTAGGAAGCGATGCCTCCGTCTGCTTTCATGATCTGCGGAAACATCGTCAGGCCCGCTTGTTCCAAGACTTGCTTGGCAGCCAGAACCTGCGCAAGACGCCCCGGAACCAGCACGCTGTTGATGGTCAGGTGCGCACGCGGATCCATCCTTTCGCGCAGCACGTTGGCCTTTTTTACGAAGTCTTCGGGCGACGTAAACTCTAGGTGAAGGCTCGCGGACACCACACCGAGTCTGCCTTGGGTCTGCGCCGCAAAGCGCTCAATGATCGCAAGCGGAGCAGACAGGTTGGTGAGCACGCTGATCGTGTGCGGAGTCTGCTCGATCAGACCCGGAATGATGCGCTCCATAAAGCCTCGGAACGCAAACGGCTCGCCGCCGGTCATCTTGATCTCAAAGCGCGTCTTGAGTCCGGCAAAGAACGTGAGAAACTGCTCGACCTGCTCGGGGCTTGGGTGTCCGGTGCGATAGACCTTGCTCTGGATGCAGTACGAGCAGTCGTAGTTACAGACGCCGCAGACTTGCCACTCGATCGTCGGCTGACGCTTCATGGCTTGCGACCTGTGACTTGGTACAGCCGCTCCTGTCCAAACGCCTGTGCAAAGCGCTGCGACAAGCTGTGGTTCATGTTGAACTTTCCGCACTGATGACACGCTGAAAAGTACTGTCCTTTGCGAAGTGCTGCGCGCACTTCATTCCAGCGCGGACCATCCCACTGCTCTGAAAACGGGCTTTGTGCCAAGTGACCCGTCACCACATCGGGACTACAGCAGTACAGGATCGTTCCATCCACCAAGATGCGCGCATAGGAATAGCCCATGAAGCAGCCGATGTCTTCGATCGGAGCCGTCGCTGCATCCCCAGCGCGGAGCTGATCGGAAAACACATCGAAGTTGGCCACCACACCGAGCCGCGCCGCTTCTTCCATCGCAGCCGGAAGCCACTCCGATTGGAGCTGTCTGCGCTGATCTTCACTGATGCGAACCGCTTCCGTTCCGCTCTGCAGACTCGCCAGCTTGAAGTTCACCTGCGAGGCTTGATACTCGCTTGCTTGACGAATCATCGCGACCAGCTCGTGCGCGTTTTCCCGGCAGATGACGTGAATGTGCTTGTAGCGCTTGCCCGCAGCGCGGAACTTGCCAAGCATCACCAGCACGCGCTGCCACTCGTCGCTCACAAAGCTGGGATGAAACGCCGTATACGCCTTCTGCGATGCCGCGTGCAGTCCAATCAGCAGCTGATCCACATCGAGCGCGATGATCCGATCCGGGTCGGACGCCACCAAGTTGGTGATGATCGTCAGATACAGTCCGCGCCGCTTGACCTCGGCAATCATCTCGTAGATCTCGGGATGCGTGAACGGCTCTCCCATCCCGGACAGAATCACCGAACGGAGCCCGCCCAGCTCGCTCACTTCCATCAAGATGTCGCAGACGGTGGCTGCATCGATGCGCTGCCGTTTCCACTTGAGAGATCGCGGCACCGTCAGATGCGGCGAGTGATCCCAGCACGTCACGCAGTTTGTATTGCAGCCATTGGTGATGTCGATGTGCAGCGTATCGGGTCCGGTGACAGGCCGTCCCAGATGCATTCCGAGTAGTCGTGGATCGACTCGCTTCATGACAGCATCCTGACGGCGGACTGAACGACTTCGCGCAGGGATCCGCCGTGATCTTCGCTCTGCGCAACCGACAGCACACGCAGTCCTTGATACAGATCTTTTCCTTGCGCGCGGAGCGTGGACAGAAGCCGCTGAATTTCGGTAACAGACTGCTCGACCGGAAGGCTCCGTTCCCCCGGAAGCTGACGCACAAACGACAGCGCACCCGGCCAGTCTGAAAACTGCGACAGCGTTGTCAGCAGCGCTTCCAGACCCTGCGTCCGCTCCGTTCGATCACCTGGGCCCAGCCGTCCGTGTAGCTGCTTTAGCAGACGAATCAGCGCGGGCTGTGGCAAGCGATGCTGCGCCGCCAAGCGATACAGCGACAGCGCTTCATCGAGCGGAATCTCTCCGCCACTTGTGGCATCGAGCGCATGCGCCACCTCGCAGATCTGTTCCAGCGGAGTGTCTGTCTGCGCAAGCTCGGAAAGCAGCGTGTCATCCACCGCATCCGCCGCCGCATCGATCTGGTCCTTTGTCAGCAGCAGAGACAGCAGCTTCTGCGCCGCATCGCGCGCGTGATTGGCAGGAACCAGCGCCATCGCCGCCGCTTTGGCCTTGGCTCGCTGCTCGGGATGCAAAAACACCGTCATCGCTTGCGCAAGCTGCTCTGCAAACTGCGGACTCTCAATCGGTGCGCGCAGGTGAATCGCGGCACCGCACTGCGCGGCTTGCTCGGCCCGCTTGTCTTGTTCATCCGCGATCTTTTCCTGTGGCAAAAAGATCGTCGGAACCCCCGCATACATCAGCTCATGAAACGAGTTGTAGCCCGCCGAGCAGATCGCAACGTCCATTCCGGGCAGCATCTCTGCCATTCCCGGCTGCGTCAGGAACGTCACGTTTGGTCTGTGCAGCGACGGTCCACGATACAGCGGTCCCGCCCCGACAATCAGGTGCAGCGTGGGAACCTTCGCAAGCTGCTCGCAGACCGTGTGCAGGTGACTGGCTGCGCCGCGATCTCCGCCACCACCGGCAGACACATAGACGAGCAGCTTGTCTTCCCCCACCGCGAAGTGTGCCCGTACGCTGTCGCGCGACAGACACTCTGCTTGATCACGAATCATCACCGGACCGACGTAGTGAAGCTGGCCTCTGCGCAGTCCTTTGACCGTTCCTTGCGATTCCTGTTCGTATTCTGGAACCAAGATCTGATCGTACAGCGGCAGCATCGCTGCGAAGTCGGGACGGCTCAGGAACTCTTCTTTGACCGAGCGATGAATGAACGCTTTGTGGCGACACAGATCGAGCGCCGACAGCAGCTCTCCAAACGATCCGCGCGGAAACGTATCCACCAAGAACAGATCAGGACGCAGCAGCCCGAGCGAGTGCCACACCCACTGCTTGGCCAGCGCCAGATACGTCACCTTGTCGATCCCGGTGTCTCCGATGATCGTCTTCGACGGCATCTTGAAGCTGGCAAAGCGCTCGGCAAACAGCAGGCTGTCCGCTTCACTGGAGGTCAGAAAGTAGATCTCTGCACGCAGATCCAAGACCTGTAGATAGCGACGAATCCAGCGATTGATCGCGCACAGCCTGGTCAGATGTCCTGCACCTGAGCCGTTGACCGCGTAGTTTACGATGCGAAGAGGACTGGCCATGGAAGCTCTACCAAGCGGTTGGGAATCGGGTTGGGAATCGACGTAGGAATCAGCGTGGGAGTCCGCTTAGGAAAAGTCGGACTGATGATTCCGATGAAAGGAATCGAACGTATCGATCACCGCAACGGCAGCGTCGCCATCGTCATCGATAAACGCCACCTCTCCGCTCACCTCATCGCTTGGCTTGGCTTTGGGACGACGGTACTTGTACGTTGGATGCAGCGCTTTGAACCGCGCCACTTCATCAATGTAGTTGGCTTTGACCTTCCCGTCCGTCACCAGATCCCACCACAGAAAGTCTTCATCCAGCCGTCCGTGCTCGTACGCTTGAAACGCGATGATGGCCGTCTGCGCTTGCTGCTGGCGCTGGAGCATGTCCAGACAGCGGCGATCGCGCTCTCTCATCTTGTCAAACTGCGTCAGATCAAAGCGCTTCCCCGCATACTTGGGTCGCTGGTACTTGTTTACTTCGTGTCCCAGCTTGCTGAGCGTCTGTTCCATCGCAGACTTCGATCCCTCGACAAGCTGCGTGCTCGTCTGGCGAAGATACTCTGTCTGTTTGCGCAGTCCGTAGTAGCGCTTCGCCAGCAGATCAAGCTGCGGAGCCTGCGCCAGACGATCCCCGATCATCACCAGATCCAGCTCGGACAGATGCCGTTCTAGCTGAATCCGCGCGTCCTTTCGGAACTGCTCCGGCATCTTTTCATGCTGTTCCTGAAGCGGATGTTTTCCTTCCGACAGCGCGCGCCGCTCTGCCACAAGCGCGGTGTGCTCCGCTTCCAGCGCCTCTCCGCTCGCAACCTCTGCGCGCAGCTTGCTCAGCTTTCCGTCGTACACCGCCACCGCATCGCGTGCGCTCAGGTACTCGCTGCGTACTTGCGCAAAGGTCTTTTCCTTGCCTTCGCTCATCTGCTCGATGATCTCGTCGCCCGCTTTCCAGTCGCTGTAGTAGCTGAGCCGCCAGACCGGAACGGAATAGCTGGGCAGTCCGTATTCCACATCGAGCAGACGCTGAAGTCGCGGATGTTCACACTGGCGCAGCGTCTCTGCAAACGGATGACGAAACTCGCTAAGCTCTGCAATCTCACGCACCAGCGTTCCCGTGCGAGGCGCGCGCAGCAGCAGTCGATTTTGAAACCTCGGCTCTGCTTCGATGGCAACCAGTCGCTGAGCGATGGCTTGACCGCGCTCTGTGATCTGCGTCCGCAGCTTGCTCTGCGCCTTCTGTAGCTCCTCTGCCGGATTGCGAACCGCCATCGTGCGATATCCGGTAAGTGCAATCGCCGCTTCCACTGTGGCGGCATTCAGATCGGGCAGGATGGCTTCCGCCAGCTCTGCCAGGGCCCGCTCACTGCGGCTCACCAGCGATGACACTTCCCGCCGCGCTTGGGCCTGCGCTTGATCCAGCTTCTGGATCGTACTGCGCAGCTGCGACTGCATCTGTCCCGCTTGGCTTAGGTACTCCGAACGGTCTCGAAGGGATGCCATCGCTTACGACTCCTTCGCGCGCTGCCGATGCGAGGCAACCATCGAAAGGAATCGCTCCGCGTGCAGCCGCAGCTCGTCTGCAGATCCCACGTCGTACTCATCGACCAGCAAGATGAACAGCTCCCCTTGCGCGATGCGCGCTTCGATCGCCAAGAGCATCTCGGTGGACAGCTCGCTGCGATCGCCCGCTTCGGTCGTGATGTACTCAAAGCCCACGCGCTGACTGGGATCGAAGCCGTCGATCTGAAAGCGAATCACGCCTTCCGCGAAGTCATAGCCATCGCGGATGTCGTAACCAGCGGCCTCAAACGATTCCTTAAGGACTGCGCAGCCTTGGGATTCAGAGAGCATGAATCCCTATGTTATCGCGATTCGTTTCTGCGGCTGCGAAAAAGAAGACCGACGAGGAAAGGACTAGTTTTCGGGCTCGATCACCCAGGTCTCACCCGAGCGCAGCAGCTTGTCGACATCGCCTTTTCCGCGCGTCGCCACCATGCGCTCTTTTTGGGCCGCCACCAGCTCTTCGTAGGCCGGACGGATCACGTTGCGCAGCACGCCGATCGGAACCGGGAACTCCGGCCACTCCATCCGCGACAGCATGAAGGCGTAGCTCGGGTTTTCGACCGTCTCATCGTGAACCGCGATCTCGGACAGCGGCACCTGGCCCGGACCTTCGCCTACCTCGACCACTTCGGGCGTGAAGTTCTTCCCGATGCGGATGCCCTTGTTTTTGTCCTTGCCGAAAATCAGCGGCTTGCCGTGCTCCAGGTACAGCACCCGGTCCGCCTTGTTCGTCTTTTCGGTGATGTAGACAAACGCGTCGTCATTGAACACCGGGCAGTTTTGGTAGACCTCAAGCAGCGTCGTGCCTTTGTGGTCGCCCGCTCGCTTGAGCATCGCTTGCAGGTGCGCAAGCTCGGTATCAATCGAGCGCGCCACAAACGTGCCTTCCGCCCCGATCACCACCGACAGCGTACTAAACGGATGATCCAGCGAGCCGCCCGGCGTCGACTTGGTCTTTTTGCCAAGCTCCGAAGTCGGCGAGTACTGGCCCTTGGTCAGTCCGTAGATCCGGTTGTTAAACAGGATGATCTTGATGCCGACGTTGCGCCGCAGGACGTGGATCAGGTGGTTGCCACCAATCGCCAGCGAGTCGCCATCGCCTGTTGCCATCCACACCGTCAGATCCGGTCGCGACACCTTGATGCCGGTCGCAATCGTCGGCGCGCGTCCGTGGATGGTGTGAAAGCCGTAGGTGTTCATGTAGTACGGGAAGCGGCTGGAGCAGCCGATGCCCGACACAAACACGATCTTTTCGCGCGGGATGCCAAAGTCCGGCATCACCTTCTGGACCTGCGCCAGGATCGAATAATCCCCGCAGCCGGGGCACCAGCGCGGCTCTTGGTTCGAGACAAAGTCCTTCCGGCTGAGCGCCGGCTTGACCACTTGCGTGCTGTTGTCAGTCGTGGACATGGATGTGACCTCTGCCTAGTTCTGGGCCTTGGGCGCGCGCTCCGCGATGGCGTGGCACAGCTCCGAGACCTTGAACGGCTTGCCTTGGATCTTGTTGAGTCCCTCGGCATCGACCAAAAATTCCGAGCGCAGGATGCGAACCAGCTGCCCGTTGTTCATTTCCGGCACCAAGATCCGCCGAAAGCCCTTGAGATACGGTCCCAGGCGGGGATTCAGCGGGTTGAGCCAGCGCAGGTGAACGCTCGACACCTTGCGTCCTTCCTTCTGCATCATGTGAACCGCTTGCGTGATCGCCCCGTACGTCGAGCCCCAGCCAACCACCAGCAAGTCCCCTTCCGGCGGTCCGCAGGTAATCAGCTCGCCCGCTTCCCGGGCAATCCCCGCGACCTTGGCCGCGCGCGTCTTCACCATCTGATGGTGGTTGTCCGCGTCGTACGAGATGTTGCCCGTCTGCTGGTGCTTCTCGATGCCGCCGATGCGGTGCTCAAGACCCGGCGTGCCCGGACGCACCCACGCCCGCGCCAGCGTCTCTTGGTCGCGACCGTAGACCATGTAGCCTTCGGGATCGGTGCGAAACTGCGTCGGGAACTTCGGCAGCGTCGACAGCTCCGGCACCCGCCACGGCTCCGAGCCATTGGCCAGGTAGCCGTCGCTTAGCACGAACACCGGCGTCATGTACTTCACCGCGATCCGTGCCGCTTCGATCACCGTGTGGAAGCAGTCGCTTGGCGTCATCGCCGCCAGCACCGGCACCGGACACTCGCCGTGACGACCGTACAGCGCTTGCAGCAGGTCCGCTTGCTCCGTCTTGGTCGGCAGACCCGTCGAAGGCCCGCCGCGCTGCACGTTGATGATCAGCAGCGGCAGCTCCAGCATCACCGCCAGACCAATCGCCTCTTGCTTGAGCGAGATGCCCGGGCCACTCGTCGCCGTCACCCCGAGCGATCCCGAGTACGACGCGCCGATTGCCGATCCGACGCCCGCGATCTCATCTTCCGCCTGGAACGTCGTCACGTTGTAGTTCAGGTAGTTCGACAGCTCGTGCAGGATGTCCGACGCGGGCGTAATCGGATAGCCACCGAAGAACACCGGCAGCTCCGCCAGCTGACCCGCGCACACCACACCCAGCGCCGTCGCCGAGTTTCCCGTCACGTTGCGATACAGACCCGGCGCGATCTTGGCCGGACGAACGTGGAAGGTCTGGCCAAACATCTCGGTGTTTTCACCGTAGCTGTAGCCTGCCTTGAAGGCCCGAATGTTGGCGTCGGCCAGCTCGGGCTTTTTCGCAAACTTTTCTTGGATCGACCGCAGCTCGCGCTCTGTCTCGCGCTGGTACATCCAGAACATCAGACCCAGTGCCCAGAAGTTCTTGCAGCGACCCGCGTCCTTGGTGCCCAGCCCCGAGCCTTCCAGCGCCAGCGTCGTCAGCTTGCTGATGTCGATCTTCACCAGCCGATAGCGCTGACCCAGGCTCTCGTCATCGAGCGGGTTTGTCGGATAGCCCGCCAGCTCCAGGTTCTTGGCCGTAAACGCGCCCGTGTTCACGATCAGGATGCCGCCCGGCACCAGATCCGGCAGGTTCACCTTGTAGGCCGCCGGGTTCATCGCCACCAGCACATCTGGCTGGTCGCCCGGCGTGTAAATGTCCTGCGAGCCGAAGTTTATCTGGTAGCCCGAGACACCGAACAGCGTGCCAGCCGGGGCGCGGATTTCCGCCGGAAAGTCTGGCAGCGTCGCCAGGTCATTGAGAGCAAGTGCGCTGGCCCGGGTAAACTCCGTTCCCGTCAGCTGCATGCCGTCGCCCGAGTCGCCGCAGAAGCGGATGACCACGGACTCCACCACCTGGATCGGCGGCGGGTTAGACGGCTGGGTTGTCTGTTGTTCCATCGGTACGTTCCTCGAAATAGGTCCGCGCCTGCGTTGGGTCTACTCGGCCATGCGAGACAAGGCCCGATGGGCGCGCTAGGGGATCACGAGCGGTTTGAACCGCCCTGTTCTATCAACGGGGGAGAACGCGTGCTAACAAAAGCGACAGCACAATGGCAAGCGCAAGCAGCGCCCACCACAGCCATTCTGAAGGTCGGACAACTGGCGGAGCGGGGGACGGGGCTGGCACTGGCTTCGGAGTCGGCGTCTGAAGGCTCCGCAGCGACACGCCCGGTGAAGAGTTGTAGTCGGTCTTGACGATCTCCATCGGTTCCCAGATCGGGCTGGAGAGCGCAGGGTTGGTCGGCGCGCCACTGTGCGATGGGCTCTTCGTCGCGGGCGGGCTGATGTGAACCAGCGTCGCCGCTTCCGCCAGCCGCGCCGATCCGCTCGACTCTTGCGTCTTGTCGACCGCGCGGGCGGGCGTCGGTGGCACGGTCGGAGCCGTCGGCGTCGCAATCGCATCGGCCACCAGCGCATGCAGCTTGCCCGGCTTGGCCATCAGGTCCGCTTGCGCAATCGGTCCACTTCGCGCGCTCGGCGCAGACACGGTCGGGGCCAGCGGCTCGGCGACCGGCTGATTGGCGCTCGGCGACACCCGGCTCGCTTCCATCTGCGCCCGCACCGAGGCATCGGCAAACACCCGGCCTGACTCGACGAACATCCGCCCCGACTCGCCGTAGAAGCCGCCTTCTTGCACCTTGCCATCGACCGTGACGGCCTCGCCGCTCATCCACAAAAGTCGCCGCAGCGTATCGGCCACCTGCGCCATCGTCGGACGCTCGCTTGGCTCTTTGGCCAGCATCTTCCACGCCATCTCAATGAGCGGCGGCGGCAGGTTCGGCACGTAGTCCGACAGCCGAGGCGGCGGCTGCAGCATGTGCATCGCCAGGTAGTCGCCCGGCTCGACCGCCACAAACGGGGCGCGTCCCGTCAGCATCTCAAACAAAATGACGCCGAGCGCGTAGACATCCACCGGCGCGCCAATGCCTTTGCTGCCTCGGCACTGCTCCGGCGACATATAGGCCGGCGTTCCCATGATGTAGTTTAGCTGGGTACGGACCGCGCCTCGGTATTCGTCGGCCATCTTGGCGATCCCGAAGTCGAGCAGCTTGATGCGCTCTCCGCCGGGAGCCTCGCTGTCTGGGACGAGGAAAATGTTGTCCGGCTTGAGGTCGCGGTGAACGATCTGCTTTTCGTGCGCCGAGGCCAGCGCCGATGCGATCTGATGACCGACGCGCAGCGCTTCCGGCAGGGCCAGCCGCTTGTGCCGATCGAGCCGCTTCCACAGCGACTCGCCGTCGAGGTATTCCATCGCCAGATAGGCAATGCCACCGTCTTCGGCCCCGTAATCGAACACCCGCACAATGCCAGGATGAGCAATCAGGTTGGCGGCGCGCGCTTCATTAAAGAAGCGACCGGCCAGCTCGGGATTTGCTGCGTATTCAGCCCGAAGGACTTTGATCGCAGCGCGGGCGGCGATGTCTTCTCGAACGGCTTCATAGACGACGCCCATGCCGCCTTCGCCAAGCTGCCGGACCAGCCGGTATTTTCCGATGCGCGAGCCAACCATGTTTGTGACGGCCTGACAGACGCAGCGTCAGCGCCGACCCATCAGAGCCAATGAGCAAGTCGATCATACTCTAAGCCGCGTGGCTCGCGAGCGTGCAGTTCCGCAAAGATCTCCGCGCGCGGCTTGGGATGTGGCAGCCGGGCGGCTTAGCCCTTCTTGGACTGGAGGTAGCGGTTAAAGAACACGGCGCTCTTGTCCCAGCCCTCGCGCAGCTGTTTTTCGGTGGTGCTCTCGATAAGCCCGCCCAGTCCGAAGATCTTGGCTTCGATGGACAGCTCGGCGATGCGGCGGACCTTGCTGTCGCCAATCGGCTCGATGCGCATGGAGCCTTCTTGGCGCAGCTTGTCGGCCATGGTGCTCGGCGTCATCTTGAACTTCCACAGCTTGGTGGTCTTGTCGAAGGTGCCGTCCTCGGTAAAGCGAAAGCCCGGCCCGAGCAGCTTGGCGACCGGCCCCGGCAGATCCATCTTCGGCTGACCCGACACCTTGCGGACGAGGCTGGTGGCGCTGTCGGTCTGGCTGATGACGGTGAACTCGGGAAAGCCCAGCTCGCGCAAAAAGAGCTGCTCGTTGAAGGCTTTGTCGAAGAAGACCTCCCAGAAGGTCTCGGCGTTGCAGTTGATCTCGTGAGTGACGGTGAACTTGCCCATGACGACTCCTTGCGAAGGACTCAGCCATGCTACGCCGGAACGGGATGACTAGCGAGCCCGGCGGCATGTAGGCACCGCGCGCCCATCGCCCAGCACCCCCCACTCCGCCAAACCGCACCGGGGCCACTCCCTGCGCCCATCCACACTTTTCAACCAACGCGGGGGAGAGTCCCCGGACGAGTTTGAATTGTTGAAACGAAGCGGGGGAGAGTCCCCGGACGAGTTTGAATTGTTG
>ERZ724519.293-NODE-293-length-21065-cov-4.465540_pt1 | contig 21065 bp, 17 predicted proteins | sample MGYA00376052_ERZ724519 | MGnify/ENA primary metagenome ERZ724519 (study PRJEB28724, sample SAMN07190883) | activated sludge metagenome | isolation source: activated sludge of sewage treatment plant in Hong Hong | place: Hong Kong | collected 2016-03-17 ... | reverse complement strand
AGCAGCTATATTTTAACTTTTGATTTTGACCGATGTTCGGGTATGTTTACAACGCATAATCCTGTTTTTGTAAATAGAGGGTATATCTGGGGTTTGGCATTTTCGCCAAATTCAGAATTTGTATATGCATGTACCGCTGATAAATTGTATCAGTTATATTTAAACACAAACCATTTAGATACCATAGCTACATATGATGGTTTTAACTCTCCTTATACATGGTGCTGTCCAACCACTTTCTTTAACTGCTACCTTGCTGCTAATGGAAAGATTTATATTACATCTGGCAATGGAGTTCAGCATATTCACGAAATGAATTATCCTGATAGTGCAGGAGTTGCATGTGATTTCCAACAGCACGCTATTCCTACTCCAATGGGTGCTATTCACAGAGGCTCTGTCCCCAACCATCCCAACTATTATTTAGGCTGTGATACCACACAAACCACCTGCCCGTGTTTAACAACAGGTATAAATGAAATTAAGCAGCATGATTTTAAATTTACAATTTCCCCCAACCCAAGTAATGGCAATTTCAAAATCATGTACTTGTTACCGCAGAATAGCAAGGGCACTTTTGAGGTGTTTGATATTACAGGCAAGAAAGTTTTTAATTACAACCTGCCACAATGGAGTACCATGCAATATATATCACTGCCAAAAATTGCAAGCGGAGTTTATCAATGTATAATAACTAGTGGAAATGAAAGGGTGCATAAGAAATTGGTTGTCTTTAAGGAGTAATAAAAAACAAACACTCAAACCTAATATACCATGTTTACAAAGTTTCCTTCATGGCTCAAATACCGACCTTCTGAAAAAACTCGTTAAACAAAAGCCACCTGTATGAGCAAAAAGAAAACAAACTGTCTGAAGTTGCCGGCATATCCACCAGTGGCGGATTGCCGCAACAAGTTTTTATTTTCGTGCGTAGCTGGCTTTTGTAGTGGTTTTTCAGACAGTCTTGATTTTTGGGTTCTTTTGTGTCAAGACAAAAGTATGTAGGAAGATTCATTAGACTCTCAGGCTTTGGAGTATCATTCAGTAAATCTCATTGCCAAAAATCAATTACGATGTTTACCAATTGGTGATTTCAAGTGGTAATGAAAGCTTACATAAAAGTTGGTTGTCTTTAAGGAGTGATAAAAGTTGAAAAGTAATTTTTATTAATAAAAAAATATAGTATCACACCGAGCATGAAAAAACTAATGTTATGTTTGCTTGCTATAATGACTGCCTGCAAATCAGGTATAAAGTAATTGGAAACACATCATATTCAAACAAAATTTATGACAACACAATCAGGAGTTAAAATTGAAATTAAAGAAAAAGGAAGCGGAATTAAACCATCACAGGGTGATAGAATTACCGTTCATTATACAGGTAAATTGCAGGATGGCACTAAGTTCGATAGTTCTGTTGACAGAGGGGAACCGTTTGTGTTCAATGTTGGAACAGGACAAGTGATAAGAGGATGGGATGAAGCTTTCGGTATGCTTCAGCAAGGTGACAAGGCAGTATTAACAATACCACCTGACGCAGGCTATGGCAGCCGTGCAGTTGGAACTATTCCGGCAAACTCTACCCTGATTTTCGAGGTGGAATTACTTCGCGTGTCGCCCAAAATTGTTCCAATGCCATATAATGTTGCAGGTAAGGATACAGTTAAGTTACCATCCGGACTTCAATATATAATGGTTAAAGAAGGAACAGGCAAATCTGCTGCTTCGGGCGCAACAGTAGCTGTGCATTACAGCGGATATCTTGAAGATGGAAGCATGTTTGATTCATCTGTTGAAAGAGGTGAGCCAATTAGTTTTCGCTTGGGTGAGGGAAGAGTTATTCAAGGATGGGAGCAAGGTATTGCTTTATTAAAAACCGGCTCACAATGCAGATTGATTATTCCTTATCAACTTGGCTATGGGGAGCAGGGTTATCCACCTGTAATTCCTGCAAAGTCAACACTCATTTTTGATGTTGAATTAATTGAGGTCAATTGATGGCAATTGTGAAATGCTGAAGTGAAGAAAGTTCTGCTTATAACCTACTATTTTGATCCTGGAAATGCTGTCGCCACACCTCGAGTAATGAGTTGGGCAAATGAATTCCATCAGTATGGCATTGAACTTACAGTTGTTACCAGACATTTTAAAGGTGATGAATGGCACTGGCTCGATTTTATTAAGGAGACAACAGAGCCCGTTAAAGTAATTAAAAATGAACGTTTTTCTGTACACTACCTTCCATATCAGTCAGGCAAGCCAGCGCTTGCAAATAGGAATAAACTTTACAGTAAATTTTATCATTTAAAAACATTTCTTGAAGGACATTTTAATACAGAAATCAATGCTTATAAAGCATTTGGTAACTACTGCAGAGAGTTGTTGAGGAACAATCCGCATGATTTGATTTTAGTTTCTGCTCCACCACACAATCTTGTCAGGTTAGCAAGTGAATTAGGCAAGGAATTTGATTTACCATATGTGGTTGATTTTAGAGATATCTGGAACAACCTTCTGACAGGAAAAGTTGAAATGAATATGCGTGGTCGTATTTCAAATTTTATTGAAGAAAAATTTATTGGTAAGTGGTTGAATGGGGCCAGTATGGTCACCACAGTGAGTGAGGCACTAATTGAACAAGTTAAGAGAATCTATAATGGTAAATGTATAGAACTTACCAATGGATATGAAATGAAGTTGTTTAGTCAGGTGAGTAATACAAATCCTCCATCGGATCGTTTTGTTTTTGCAAGCATCGGAACTATCTATCCTATTCAAAACATTAGTATAATGATTGATGGTTTGAAAATATTTTATGATAAACTAAGAGATAAAAGTAAGTTTGAAGTAAAATTTATCGGATTAGGCGCAATTGAAAGTGTTGCACATCAAGTGACTTCAGAACTTGAATCTTTTAAGCCCTTGGTTACACAAAAGTTGAGCAGGAAAGAAGTGCTAAGGCATTATAATGATAGTCATGTACTTTTTATTCCGGCATGGTCAAATCATAAAGGTATTTACTCAACAAAAATTTTTGAATATATAGGCTCAGGACGGAAAATCCTGGTAGCCCCAGGAGACAATGACGTTATTGATAATTTAGTTCGTAAATCCGGCAGGGGTTATATAGCCAATAGTGCAGAGGAGTTTGCCTCTTCATTAAATGAAATATACAACTTGTGGCTGAATGGAAATTATAAAGTAGAGCAACCGGCAGAGTGGGAGCAGTTTTATTCCAGGGAGAAGCAAGCAGCACTTCTTGCAAATGAAATTTTAGAAATTGCCAGATGAAAGAAAAGATTTGTTTTATTTTATCGTTTCATGATCGTGCTGTACAATACGAATGGATTATTGAACGTGCAATTCAACATAACTTGGAATTGCATTTTATTTTTTTGAATCCGGAACAGTGGCATATTGAAGAGTTTGCAAGGATGAAAAAGATTCCTTGTTTATTTATAAAATATCATTCTAAAAAAGATATCCCTCGTGCTATAGCATTAATTTTTCAATATCTGGTAAAAGAAAAAATTACCGTAGTGCATACGCATCTCTTTGATGCTAATCTTGCAGGACTCACAGCAGCATGGTTAGCTAAGGTCAAAAAGAGAATTTATACCCGACACCATTCGGATTTTCATCATAGATTTTATCCGAAATCGGTTCGATATGATCGTTATTGCAACAGGTTGGCTACTGATATAGTGGCAATCAGTAAAAACGTATATGATATATTAGTCGAAAAGGAAAAAGTAAAACCCAACAAGGTTCATTTAGTGCATCATGGGTTTGAGATGGATTTATTTTCAAAAGTGCCGGTATCTCAAATAGAGGAATTAAAGAAGAAGTATAAAACAAAAGATAGATTTCCTGTTGTTGGCATGATAAGTCGTTATGAGGAGAGTAAAGGAATTCAGCATGTCATACCTGCCTTTAAGCAATTATTGAAAAAATATCCTAATGCACTTCTGATATTGGCAAACAGTCATGGTTCATATTCAAAACAGATTAAAAAAGCACTTGAGCAAATTCCGACTGAAAGCTATTGTGAGATTAGATTTGAGTATAATTTATTTGCATTGTATCAGTTATTTGATGTATTTGTGCATGTGCCGGAGTACAAAGAGTATGAGGCATTTGGGCAAGTTTATGTTGAAGCACTTGCAGCAGGTATTCCTTCTGTTTTTACCATTTCAGGAATTGCCTCTGAGTTTGTAAAAAACAATGAAAATGCACTTGTTTGTGACTACAAAAATCCTGATGAAATTTATCGTGCTATTATACAATTACTCTCAGATAATAGCCTGAGAGACAAGTTGGTTGAAAATGGATTGAAAGAAGTGCATTCAAAATTCAGTATGGATAAGTATTTTAGTCATCTTAAAAAACTTTATGGGTATGACTGATTTGACAGCAAATGAACATACTTTTCATGTCTTTATGTTTTATGATAGTGATACAGATAGTTTCATGAAACAGATTGCTTTTGTTCAAAGGCAATATGAAAAAAATGTTGTATTGCATGTTGCATATCTGAAAAAGGATTTTAATGTACTTGAGAGCGTGATTATTGAACTTAACCAAGGTAGTAAAACAATTTTGCATGAAGTACGAAAATCTCCTTTTATTAAAGTGAATGAATTGGTTGGTTTGTTGAGGGATATTGAAGATGGTTGGATTTGCCTACTGAAGCCTGGTGATGAATGGTTGCCATATCATTTGTCAGCATTTCGTGATGCGATGAGTCATTATCATGGATTTAAAACTTACTACGCTTTAAATTACTTAAGTGGGTATAGTGCAATTCGATCAACAAATCCACAGAAAAATGTTATTGGTGTAGAACATATAGATTTGAGTAGTCAGTTGAGTCTTTCGCAATTGTTGATTCATAGTAGTGTGCTTAAAAATAATGTCTTTCCTGATTTTAAAGTGGATGCACATTTTGATTCGTTATTTGAACTGATATTTATATGCAGTTCTGGCATAGTAAGAATTAACAGGTTTACAAATATTTGTAGAATCAGGAAGCAAGTTCATAACAGGTCTTATTTTGATCAACAAACATTAATAGTTTGTTATCTGATTAGAAACATGATAAAGGATCATCAGCAAAGATTTCAATTGTTGACTATGAATTGGCGAATGGGTTTCATAGGATTGTTAAAGACATTGCGATTTTTTGGTGCAGGAATATTTTTCAAAGAAATGCTTTGTTATTATATTGGATTGAAAAGAGGCATTAGAAAGGGGCAAATTTATGTTGACTGAAAAGAAGCCTTTCTTTTCTGTAATTATGCCTGTATATAATCGTGCAGAACTTGTGAAAGATTCAATAGCGTCTGTACTAAGTCAAAGATTTGATGATTTTGAACTGATATGTATTGATGATGGCTCAACTGATAATACATTAGATGTTTTAAAAGAGATTGCCAATAAAGATAGAAGGATCAAATTGATTTCTCATCAAAATAAAGGTCGTTGCGCAGCCAGGAATAATGGGATAAATGCTGCTTCAGGTGAATGGATTGCATTTCTTGATTCAGATGATTATTACCTTGAAAATCATCTTTCGGTAATGTATCAGTTAATTCAAAATTTCCCTTCATTTTCTGGTATAGCAACAGAATTGGTAGTGGAAAGCAAAATCAGAGATTATGCTAATTGTAATTATTTTAAAGATCAAAAAATATTTGATTTAAATGATTTTGCAGAAGCTAACCCTATTTCACTAAATCAGTTTTGTTATAGGAAATCACATTATCCCGATTTACTTTTTCCTGATATAAATATTCTGACTGCAGAAGATTTATTGTTTTTCCGTATGTTTAGTTATAAGCATAAAATTTTAAAATCAGGCATTATTACAAATTTTGTAAACTCACATGTCAACAGATCTGTAAATCTGATTTCCACAGAACAGTTTGTTTATTGGAATAAATTTGCAACTGATTATTTTATTGAAAATTACTCTTTGCCAGATAAAATCAATGCTAAGTTGCGACAAAATTTGCAGCTCTTTATTAGTAATGTTTATTTGTCTTCAAATTATTTAAAAAAAGGACTTGGTGAATTAATTAAGGTTATGAAATATCCTTCGACTTATACTGATATCCATTTTTATAAAGCAATTGCAAAAATATTTATTAACTGATGTGCGGAATAGTAGGTTGTTTTTCTGTAAGTAATTTTTTTTCTGATCAGGATATCAGGAAAGCATCTTCTGCTATTAATCATCGTGGGCCAGACGGTGATGGATTTTTCAGTGATAGTTTAGTTCAATTGGCACATCGTAGATTATCCATCATAGATCTTGACAAGAGAGCGTCACAACCTATGTATTCTTCATGTAAGCGTTATGTGATGGTCTATAATGGAGAAGTCTATAATTATGTTGAGCTGCGAAAAGAGATAGAATCTAAATTTAAGGACAATCCATTGTCTGTTTTTAAAACTACAAGTGACACGGAAGTTATTTTAAGACTGTTTGAGATAAAAGGTGTTGATTTTGTTAAAGATCTGAATGGCATGTTTGCTATTGCTATTTATGATACTCAAGACAATAAATTGTTTTTATTCAGAGATAGATTTGGGATAAAACCTTTGTATTACTATCATGATTCATCAGGTAATTTCTGTTTTGCATCCGAACTTAAAGCAATACTTGCAATTGATGGTATAAAAAGAAAGGTAAATAATCAATCTGTAGCTTATTTTCTTCACACAGGATTTGTTCCTGCGCCATTAACAATATATGAGAATATATTTAAACTCGAAAGTGGAAATTGCCTGATAATTGACAGAAGTGGTTTGGAGATTCATCCGTTTGTGATAAGTAAGCAGTGCTCACAACGCGAAATTATTGATGATGAAAAGGAAATAATTCAAAGCGTTAAAAATCTTCTGATAGAATCAGTAAAGATTCAATTACGCAGCGATGTTCCATATGGCGTTTTTTTAAGCGGAGGTGTTGATTCAAGTTTGCTTACAGCAATAGCAGCAGAAAATGTAAATGAAAAGTTAAACACATTTTCAATTGGGTTTACGGAACAAAGTCATAACGAGTCTGAACATGCAAGAGTCATTGCAAAACACATTGGGACAAATCATCATGAATTTGTAGTTTATGTACAAGATGCTATTGATCTGATTGAAACATTTTTTGAAGTTTATGATGAGCCTTATACTGATACTTCAGGTATTCCCACAATGTTAGTTTCTAAACTTGCCTCAAAGCATGTAAAGGTAGTGTTGTCAGGTGAGGGAGGTGATGAGTTGTTTTTTGGTTATGGTACGCATAATTGGGCAAAGCGATTAAATACTTTTCCCTTTAATGTATTCAGGAGCCCTCTCCAAAAAGCACTTTCTTGTGGTAGTTCACGCAGTAAGCGTGTTGCACATTTGTTGGATTTTGATAAGAATTCTGAATTTTTACCTGAACATATTTATTCACAGGAACAATATTTATTCAGTAATAAAGAAATAGCAGAATTGGTTTCTGATGAATTAAAGATAGAGGCTTTGATGAGTATCGCACAAAGAAAGAAAGAATTAGAAAAGTTGTTTAGTATTAGTGATAGCTGCTTGCCTGAAGAAAGACAGGCAAATTATGAGTTAAAATTCCCTTTTCAGGATGATTTGTTAACCAAGGTTGACCGTGCTACTATGTTCCACTCTATTGAAGCACGCGTACCTTATTTGGACAATAATCTGGTTGAATATGTTTTCTCAGTTGCCAGCGATATTAAAATCAAGAATGGCGTTAATAAATATCCATTAAAAAAAATTCTTGCCAACTATGTGCCAGAAGAATTATTTATGCGACCTAAAAAAGGATTTTCAATACCTTTAGCAAAATGGCTAAAATCTGATTGGAAATATTTGCTTGATCGCTATCTTGATAAAAAGATAATTCAACAGGCAGGATTAGTAAAATTTGATGTGGTACAGAAATTAATTCAGCGTTTTCTTTCCGGAGAAGATTATTTATATAATCGTATCTGGTGTTTAATTGTACTTCATCGCTGGTATGAGCGTGAACAATAGTGATTAAATTGTTTCCAGATCTTTAGACTTAACCCATCCAACATTTCCATTGGGGATTTTTATTTTTTTCCAATTACCCAATTCATCGACAATATTAATTTTAGTTCCTTCATGTAATTGAAACAGGTTGGTGCCTTTATCATCAGGAGCGCTTTTAATATAGGCACTTTGACTGATAATTAAAGCCTCTACTGATGAGTCGTTTATACTTTGGCGTGTTTGTGATGTGATAAAGAAAAATATTGTACAGCATGCCAGAATTAAACTGATGATAAAACATAATTTTTTCAGTGAAGCATTTTTAATTACTATCATGATGGCTATTGTTGCTATAAAAAGCCAAAGAAAAACTAACATAATGACAGCAGATGTGTCTGCAGTGGAGGAGGCAAGGTAATTGTCCCACCACTGATTGTAGAATACTTTTGGTGTTGGCTCAATTTTGTCAATTGTTTTTTGATTGGCAATAGCTAAGTTCAGGGTTACATCAGCATCGTCAGGTTTAATTTTTTTTGCTCTTTCGTAATTTAAAATTGCTTTTGTGTAATTGCCTGTTTTATAATATGCGTTTCCCAGATTGTAATAAACTTCAAATGAAATTATGTTGTCTGAAATTAATTGTTCATATTTTTCAATAGCCTGAAAGTAGCTTTGTTTTAAATACAGATTGTTGGCTTCCTTGAATAATAAATCATCTTTCGAGTCAGCAAAAATATTGTGCGAAAGCAAAAGACAAAGTAGTATAAATATATATCTTGCTTTCATAGTTTATTTGTTTAAATGATTTTCAAGTTCCGTAATGAGAGCAACTGTTTCGGTGTAAATACTTTGTGTGTTGTTGTTTTGCGTTTGTGGCGAATATCGAGCAAGTTCACACAAGTCAATTGTTGTAATGATTCTTTCAGTTAATGCATCCGGTATATTTCTGGCGATTAATTTCTGTCTTAGATTTTCTTTTGTCATCTCAGAAAAATTAATGTTAAGTTTGTCAGAAGCATATCCATATAAGGCTTTTGATATTTCTTCGTAAAAAGAGTCATCTTTCTTGGCGTCAATCATTTTTTTTGCAACAGACAATCGTTTATGAGCCATTTTCGTAGCTCTACTGCTGCGCATATATTCTGCATCACCGGCAAGTTTATTCCTTTTCCTGATATAAAATATCAGTATAATCAATGATAGAAATGGAATTACTATCAATAAATAATAAAAACCACTTTGATAAAATGTTGTTGCAGGTTTGGTTATTAATTTTCCGGTTTTAATGAATGAAATATCTTTACCGAGTAGCTTAATGTCTGTTTTATTTTGTGATGTCGCTACTGATTGTGCAGCACTTGCATCTCCCGAAATACCTTTAACTGTAACTCTAAACTCCGATGAATGTAACTGTACATACTGCTTTTTATCAAGGTCGAAGTAGGTGAATTTTATTGGGTCAATAGTATATTCACCTTCATGACGTGGTATCAATAAATATTCAAAAGTTTTACTTCCTGAAACACCGCTTTCTGAAATGGTGGTGTTGTCACTGACTTTCGGATCGTATTTTTCAAAATCTGTTGGCACTTCAACTTCCGGTGCATCTATTAGTTTTAGATTTCCTTTGCCGGATATTTTTATTTTAAGATTAATAGCATCATTAGCTTTAACTTTATCATTATCTGTTGTAGCCTGAAGATTAAAAGTTCCAACTGCACCTTTAAATGCATTGTCATTTTCCTGAGGAAGATCTTTGACTGTTATTTTTACCGGTAAGCTTTTAACATTAACTTTTACATCTTGTGCCGAGCCGAAAAACGGGTCATTAAAAAATGGATCGTTAAAAATGTCGAATGGGTTATTGGAGCGCTTACGTTGTGTTTGAATACGTGCAATGCAACTGCCTTCCATAGGCTCAATGGTTAATGTGCCTGATTGCTGTGGAAACAACAATACTTTTTTAACTATACCAACTCTGTACATTTCACCATTGTAATTTTCAGTGGTTAGTTCTAATTGCTGCGGCATTTTTAATTCCTGTGACCAGAATCCATTGAGTGCAGGCAATTTATCAATGCTGTAGTTAACCAAATTGACTTTAGTGTATAGTTTATAAGTTGCTAACAAAGCTTCTCCTCGATAAACAGATGATTTGTTTACACTAACTCTTAAAAAGACACTGTTACTACTAATACCTGCATCAGCATCATTACTTTTTTGCTGTTGCGAACCTGATTGTGCTTTTTGACCTTTAACAACATTAATTGTAAGTGTATTAGATTTTACTTTTCCTCCATTGACATTTATTGTAGCAGGTTCAATTCGAAAAGTCCCCTCATTGTTGGCTGTAAGATAATAGGTGTATGAAACGGACTGCGACATGTTTCCGTTTATAAATTGCATGCTTGTGCTTTGATTAGGACCACTTAATACATTAAAATCTCTGAAAGTTGGTGCCTGAAAATTGCTGCCCTGTGTGTTTAAAGTAAAGGTTATACTGAATTGCTCATTGGTGCTAACAGGGTTCTTGTTTACGGAAGCTATAAAAGTTATTTCTGCAGCAAAAATAGGGGTTGTTATTGTTGTTAAAAACATCAATAAAAATACTAAGCCTGCAATAAATGGCTTTCGTTTTGTTTTCAAAACTGTTTCTACCATTGCTTTTCAATATTAACTCTTGTGCCTTCTTTCTTAGCTAATTTCTTCTGCAAATTCATTTCATCATTTTTTAGTGCTTCAAGCATACGTTCTGCATCTTCTTTAGAAATTTTCGGTTGCTGTGCTTGTTCCTTTTTCTGATCTTGCTTTTGTTGATCTTGTTCTTTTTTCTGATCCTGCTTTTGTTGATCTTGTTTTTGTTGCTGCTTATCCTGTTGATTTTTCTGTTGGTTCTTTTGATCTTTTTTGTTATCCTGATTTTGTTTTTGCTGCTGCTGTTGCTGCTTTAGTTTGGCTAAAGCATAAGAATAGTTATATAAGGCATCTTTGTCATTAGGACTAAGTTTTAAAGCTTCTTTATAAGCATTTGCCCCTTCCTGATATTTTTCAGATTTCATTAATGTATTACCAAGATTGTAGAGCGATTTTGCTTTTACATCAGTAGAAAGTTTTTCGTTGTTCAGATTTTGATATACTCCGGCAGCTTCATCATATTTATTTTGTTTATAAAGTGCATTGCCTAAATTGTAACGACCTTCTACACTACTGCCGTTTTTTTCTATTGCTTTTCGATAGCTTGATTCTGCCTGATCAAATTTGCCATTCTTATATTCTTTATTACCCTCACGCACCAATGGTTTTTCATTCTGTGCAAGAGCTACAAAACTCATGGAAATAAAAAATAAGAAAAGAATATTACTTTTTTTCATCACCATCGCCAAATAAATTTAATTCTTCCATCCATCTGCTTCGTTTTTCTGAAATCAGAAACTCTAAGATAAGAAATAATAATGCTACACCCAAAAGATATTGAAATTGGTCTGCATAGTCTGTAAACATCTTACTGCCAAATTCGTTTTTTTGCATAGCATTGATTTCTTTCATTATAATACTAAGCCCATCATCACTATTTGTTGCTCTGATAAATTTACCGTTTCCGGCTTGTGCAATTTCAGCTAATGTGTGCTCATCAATTTTTGTAATTACAGTCTGCCCATTCTTGTCCTGCATAAAACCTGTGCGCTGCCCATTAGTGTAAACCGGAATAGGAGCACCATTAATGGAGCCCATTCCAATGGTATGAATGGTGATGTTGTTTTTATAAGCTTCTTTGGCTGCAGCAACTGCATCATCCTCATGATTTTCTCCATCAGTAATCACAATGATTGCTTTGTTTTTTTTCGAAGAATCTTCATTGCCGAAAGATGAAACAGCTAAGTCAATAGCCTTTCCAATGGCAGTTCCCTGTGTTGGAACAATGTTGGTATTAACTGTTGAAAGAAACAATTTTGCAGCACCATAGTCTGTGGTGATAGGCAGTTGTGTATAAGCTTCACCTGCAAAGACGATTAACCCGATTCTGTCACCTTGCATTTGATCAATTAACCGTGAAATTGATTGCTTGGCACGCTCCAGGCGACTTGGTTTAATGTCCTCGGCATTCATACTGTTACTCACATCAAGTGCAATGATGACATCAACACCTTTGCGTTTAACTGTTTCTAATTTGGTTCCTACCTGCGGACCTGCAATTCCAATTACCAGAAACAGAAAAGCCGTCATTAGTAAAATAAATTTTATAAGTGGTTTGGTATATGCTTTCCCGGGAGTGAGGTATCTGACTAAATGTATATCACCAAATTTCTTCAGTGATTTTTTTCGCCAGCTGATTAAGCTTATATATAGAATGATAAATAGCGGTATCAAAGCCAGACCATATAAAATAAGACTATGTGAGAATCGGAACATTTTTACGCTTTTGCTTTTTCTTTTATGTAAGTTTTCTTAACCAGGTGTATTTTAACAGTAGTTCTAATGCAAAAAATATTCCTGCCGCAAGTGCATAATTAAAATACTCTTCACTGTGGCGTCTGAACTCAGTTACTTCAACTTTCGTTTTTTCCAGTTTATCAATTTCAGAATATATTTCTTTTAAAGATTTATTGTTTGTTGCACGGAAATACTTTCCATCCGTTGCATCAGAAATTTGTTTACAGATTTCCTCATCAATCTGCACAGGTACATTCTGATATTGAATTCCAAATACTGTCTTAAATGGGTAGGGTGCCATACCAACAGTGCCGACACCGATGGTATAAACTCTAATGCCAAAAGTTTTGGCTATTTCACCGGCTGTTAATGGTGCAATTGCTCCGGCATTATTTACACCGTCTGTAAGAAGAATAATTACTTTACTTTTTGTCTTAGCATCTTTCAGACGATTCACAGCTGTTGCCAATCCTTCTCCAATAGCAGTGCCATCGGTCAACATACCACTTTCAATTTTCGACATCAGGTTTTTTAATACTGCATGGTCTGAAGTTAACGGGCACTGAGTGAAACTTTCTCCGCTAAAAATTACCAAACCAATTAAATCATTGGGACGGTGATCAATAAAGTCTATGGCAACTTTTTTTGCAGCTTCAATTCTGTTGGGTTTAAAATCTTCTGCAAGCATACTTCCTGATATGTCCATTGCCAATACAATTGATATGCCTTCTGTTGAAACCTGCTGTGCCTGTGATGATGATTGTGGGCGTGCAAGCGCAATAATAATGTAGATAACACTTAGTAGTCGGAATAAAAACGGCATGAACACTAAGCGTTGTCTGAAGCTTGGTTGATAATTCTGAAAACCATCATCAGAAGAAAGTTTAAGTCTGACTTTTTTAGCAGAAGCAACTTTCCATTGCCACAACAGCATTGCCGGAATCAGCAACAGCAACCAGAAAAACTGAGGATAGGCAAATTGTATGTTATCAAATAAACTCATGCTTTATGACTTAACCTGTTCTTGTGGTTTCACGGTTGGAACAACCTTGGTTTCGTTTACAAATATGAAAGCATCTGTCATTGCTTGTTCATTTTCATTGCTTAATGGTGTGTATTTTGCAAATTTTGCCAGATCACTTAGCGTTAATGTGTTTTTCAATCTGTTAAAATTATCAGCACTTAATTGTAAGGCGGTGTTACTACGCATTATCTCATCAGTTGTACTTTCCATAGCATCAAAATTCCAGCGGTTGCTGATGTATGCTCTCATTATGTCCGAAAGATGCGTGTAATACATCTTAAAATCGCCTTGTTGCCATAATTTTTCTTGCTGAAGATGCTCCAATTGTTCGATAGCAATTTCATGAGCAGGCCGTTTTGGAGCCTCAGGTGCTTTTATAACTATCTGTGGTTTTTTCTTTCTCAGGCGATAAACAACATACCAGATTATTGCAATTAATAAAAGTATTACTGAGGCATACATTACTATTTCTTGCCATGTTATTCCAACATTCATTGGCCCTTTAATATCATGAATGGCTTTGGTGGTGTCAACAGGCATCAGATTTGATGTCAGCAATTGTGCTTGTGTTTCTACGGTATAGTTTGTGGTATCACCAGGTTTTGTATAATTGAATACAAAAGGAGTTATGACAAAAAAACCTGAATCAAAAGCAGTAAGTGTGAATTTTTGTTCACGTGTAATCAGGCTTTTGTTGGCGGAAGGTAAGGTGTCAATTGGTGAGCGTGAAATAACATCAATGCCATTAAATGTATCCGGAATGGCCACCCATTTAGATTGATAATCTGCAGGTGCAGTAAAACGGAGCTTAGCTGTTATCTGTTGTCCTGCAACAATTCTGTTGGTGTCAAGTTGAAGAACAGCAGTTGCATTCTGTGCATATACACAATTTGTGTAAAGAAGTATGCTTATAAGCAGCGCAGCAAATCCGTTACTTAATGCTTTCATTTTTTAACCCTGTTCTTAAAAAGTTTCATCAATGGCTGAATGTAATTCTGCCCTGTAAATAATTCTATTTTATCAATTCCGCTCTTGCTTAACAATCCATTGATTTGGTGATTACGCATTTGACGTTGATGCTGATAATTCTTTCTGACTACAGCACTTGAGGTGTCAATAAGTTGTTCTCGACCCGTTTCTGCATCATAAATATTTATCAAACCTATGTCAGGTAATTCTGATTCGCGCAAGTCGTTTATCTTTAATACTACTAAATCATGTTTTCGATTTGCAATTTTTAATGAATCTTCAAGCATGCTTTTGGTTTGACCAACAGCACTATCATAAAAGTCAGAAATTAAAAATGCAATACTCTTTTTCTTTATAGCATTACTTAGAAACTGAAGCCCGGCACTTATTGATGTGCCTTTACTTTCAGCTTCAAAGTTGATTAATTCACGGATGATACGTAATATGTGAGAGCGACCTTTGTTTGGCGGAATAAATTTTTCAATTTTATCGCTAAATAAAATCAAACCTATTTTATCGTTGTTTTGTATTGCAGAGAAAGAAAGTACAGCACAGATTTCTGCTATCAACTCACGCTTAAATTGTTTTTGAGTACCAAAATTTCCTGATGCGCTTACATCTACAATCAACATCACATTTAATTCGCGTTCTTCTTCAAAAACTTTTACATAGGGGTGATTTAGACGTGCAGTAACATTCCAGTCAATAGAGCGGATATCATCACCTGGAATATATTCCCTCACCTCACTGAAAGCCATACCACGACCTTTAAAAGCCGAATGGTATTCGCCCGAAAAAATCTGGTTTGAAAGTCCTTTTGTTTTAATCTCAATCTTCCGGACTTTTTTTATCAGTTCTGTTGCATCCACTGCCTTGGCTATTGTTTGTTGATTCTATTGAAATAAATTTATTGAAAGGTTTAAAATTATTAAGGCACTTCAACAACGTTAAGTACTTCATTAATCACCATGTCAGTTGTATAGTTTTCTGCTTCTGCCTCATAAGTTAAACCAATACGGTGGCGCATTACATCATGACATATAGCACGCACATCTTCAGGAATAACATAGCCTCTGCGTTTTATAAAGGCATAAGTTTTAGCTGCAAGAGCAAGGTTGATACTTGCACGTGGAGATCCTCCGTAGTTGATGAGTTGTGCAATCTTTCCTAGTTTGTTATCATTCGGAAAACGTGTGGCAAAAACAATATCAATAATATATTTTTCAATTTTTTCATCCATATAAACTTCGCGAACCAATTGTCTTGCTTTAAGAATATCTGCAGTGCGGATAATAGGTGTGATGTTTGTTTTTTCCTGTGATAAATTCTGACGGATAATCAGTTTCTCATCCTCTCTTGTTGGATATCCGATAACTACTTTTAACATGAAGCGATCTAACTGTGCTTCCGGTAGGGGATAAGTTCCTTCCTGCTCAATAGGATTCTGAGTTGCAAGTACTAAAAAAGGCTCCTCAAGTTTAAATGTCTCATCACCAATAGTGACTTGCTTTTCCTGCATTGCTTCAAGCAAGGCACTTTGCACTTTTGCAGGGGCACGGTTTATTTCATCAGCTAATATAAAGTTTGCAAAAATGGGTCCTTTGCGCACAGCAAACTCTTCTTTTTTCTGATTGTACATTAATGTTCCTACTAAATCGGCAGGTAATAAATCAGGAGTAAACTGAATGCGGCTGAAACGTGCATCAATTGCAGATGCAAGTGATTTGATGGCTAATGTCTTTGCAAGACCGGGAACCCCTTCGAGTAATAAGTGACCATTGGAGAGTAAGCCGATGAGTAGTCTTTCTACCATGTATTTCTGCCCAACAATTACCTTACTCAGTTCTAATTGCAACAGGTCTATGAATTCACTTTCGCGTTGGATTTTTTCATTTATTTCTCTGATGTCAAACATAAATATTGATGATTATTTGCGATGCAAGTTTAAAAGTTTAGCTGTGAAAAGAATGTGAAATGGACTGTTAATTTGTGTTAAGTAATAGAAACGGCAAATATACTATTCAGTACATAATCAGATAACTTATTTTTGTACGCTATGCAACGATACTTTCTTGAATTATTTTTTAAAGGTACGCATTATAGTGGCTGGCAAATTCAGAAGAATGCAGTTGCTGTGCAGCAGAAAATTAACGAAGCATTGGGTCTGCTAATCAATGGTTCTGCACTGAAACCAATTGAAACTACAGGCTGTGGCCGTACAGATACTGGTGTTCATGCTACACAGTTTTTTGCACATTTTGATACTCCTGAAATTGAAGATCATAAAAATTTTCTTTATCAGCTGAATGGAATTTTGCCTGGTGATATCACTATATTAGACCTGCATGTTGTTGATAAAGATTCTCATGCCCGATATGATGCAATAAGTCGTACTTATCAATACTATATCCACACTTATAAAAATGGCTTTTTAGAGGAGTTTTCTGGATGTTATTACCGGAGGTTTGATGTTTCACTCATGCAGAAGGCGGCTGAAATACTTTTAAAACATGATGACTTTAATAGTTTTTGCAAATCACGTGCTCAGAGTAAGACAAGTCAGTGTAGAATTGCTAATGCAAAATGGTCAGAAAGTAAAGGGAAATTAATGTTTGAAATTACTGCCGACAGATTTTTAAGAGGTATGGTGCGTGCATTGGTTGGAACAATGACTGATGTAGGAATTGGAAAGATCAGCCTCAACGACTTTGAAAATATTATTACTGCACGCAACAGACAAAAAGCAGGACATGCAGCACCTGCATGCGGGTTGTATCTTACAAAGATTGTGTATCCATTTCTTAATGTTAAAACCAACAATCATTTGCCAAATCATTGGTAAGTTTCAATTCCTATGACTGAGATAAAATAAGTCGTCTGGAGTCAGTCTGTTATTAACAAGTCTTTGTGTAATTTAAGCAATGAATTAAGTTTTCACCTTATAGTGCCGGTCATATATTTGTCATAGACCAAACAAGTTTTAGCATGGCAAAAAAACAAGATCGCAAAGTATTCGTACTCGATACCTCTTGCATCCTTTTCGACCACAACGCAATAACTAACTTTAAAGAACACAATGTGGCCATCCCCATAACGGTACTCGAAGAGATAGATCGTTTTAAAAAGGGAAATGACGTAATCAATTTCGAAGCTCGCGAGTTTATCAGATCACTCGATAAGTTAAGTTCGGGTGCATCACTTGGCGACTGGATTCCGCTCAATGGCTCTACCAAAGGAAAGTTTAAAGTACTGATGGATGAGAGTGGAAATGGTGTAGATGCCAATAAAGTTTTCGGTGAGAAAAAAGCTGATCATAACATAATTAACGCAGCTCTGGCATTGAAGCATGAAACCGATGAGCGAAACATTGTTCTTGTCAGTAAAGATATCAATCTGCGACTGAAAGCTAAATCACTTGGCCTGCAGGCAGAGGATTATATGACCGGAAAAATTAAAGATATTGAAGGCCTTTACACCGGTAAATCAGAGTTGAACAATGTTTCAAAAAAGTTAATTGATGCATTGTATCAAGATGGCTATTGTAAGTGGAAGGATTTGGTAAAATCACGTCCTGTTGCCAATCATTATTATATTCTCAAAAGTAAGGCAGAAGGTTCTTCTGCATTGGCGTTTTACAATCCTATAACAGATAGAATAGAACGTATTCATAAAGATCATGCTTATGGTATAAAACCTCGCAATGCCGAGCAGGCTTTTGCTATGCATGCAGTCATGAATCCGAATGTTTTGCTGGTGACTGTTCAGGGTGTAGCCGGTACAGGCAAAACATTAATTGCATTAGCATCGGCTATGCAACAAAAAATGAATTACCGTCAGATATATCTTGCACGTCCAATAGTTCCACTCAGCAATAAAGACATTGGTTACCTGCCGGGTGACATAAAATCAAAAATTAATCCCTACATGGAGCCATTGTGGGATAACCTGAAATACATCCAAAGCCAGTATCGCGAAACAGACAAAGAATATCAGAAAATTTCTGATATGGTGGAGAATGAGAAATTACACATCACACCTTTGGCGTATATCCGCGGACGTAGCTTAAGTAATATTTGTTTCATTATTGACGAAGCTCAGAATCTGACACCTCATGAGGTAAAAACTATCATTACCCGTGCTGGCGAAGGAACTAAAATAATTTTCACAGGTGATGTGTTTCAGATAGATACACCATATCTTGATGCACATAGTAATGGCCTGAGCAATGTAATTGATAAGATGAAAAATTCGCACCTCTATTCTCATATCAAATAAAAAAAAGGTGAACGCAGTGAGTTGGCAAACCTTGCCGGAGAATTGCTTTAAAAGGTTAACCGGTTTTTTCGAATATAATTTAATTCCCGTCAGGTAGCGTTACAGCGGTTATCTTTGCATCATGATCAAACGGTGTGTTGATTTAATTATTTCGTTTTTAGCAATTGTGATACTCTTGCCATTGTTACTGCTCATTGCACTATGGGTTAAGGCCGATAGCAGGGGTAGTATTATTTACAGACAAATGAGAGTTGGCAAGGGAGGAAAAGATTTTGGTATCCTTAAATTCCGGACGATGCATCCTGATTCCGACAGTAAGGGATTACTCACTGTAGGTGGTCGCGACCCAAGAATAACAAACGCAGGATTTTTTCTGCGTAGGTATAAATTAGATGAGCTACCCCAATTGTTTAATGTACTTGTAGGCCAGATGAGTCTTGTTGGTCCAAGACCGGAAGTGCGTAAATACGTGTCACGTTATTCAGATGAGCAACTAAAGGTGTTGAATGTTAAACCCGGAATTACCGACTATGCAAGCATTCATTACAGCAATGAGAATGAAATTTTAGCTCAGTCAGCAGACCCTGAAATGACCTATGTGCAGGAAATTATGCCACATAAATTAGCACTCAATCTAAAGTATATACAAGAAGCAGGTTTGATAACCGACCTGAAAATTATTGCAGAAACAGTTCTGAAAATTATCAGGTAGGTAGCATGTTTGAGGACTTTTAATGTTTTTTTATTCTTGTGTTAATGGTTGTTAAATTTTCTCTAGTTTGAGCGAAAATAAATGATTTTAAAATGAGTTTTCATTCTGTAAAATAAGTTTTAAATCCCTTCAAACTTTAAAGAGCAAAAAAGTGTTATTGTTGCAATTAAATTAAGTTTTATAGAATTAAAGTTTTTTCTAAATACTTTTAATTTGCCATTGATTTATTTTAAGAAGAAAAAGATGGATAAAGTTTTGAATTATTATAGAAGCGTGTTTGTTGTTTTGTTGAGTTTGATAAGTATAAACAAAGTACATGCACAAATGCAACAGATGATGCAGAAGGGAATGAATGCGGGCCGTCTGTATGGTAAGGTTATGGATTCAAAAACCAATAAACCTGTTGAATTTGCTGCAGTGCAGGTTTCTGTTTTTAAAAAGGACAGCACAGGCACATTAAAAGAAAATATTCTTAACGGACAACTAACACAGGGCAATGGAGATTTTAGCTTGGAGCAATTACCTGTAATGGGTGAACTGACATTTAAAATTGCTGCAATGGGTTACAAACCTTACGAGCAAAAAGTAAAGTTTGAAATAAAAATGCCTCAAGGCGGTGCTCAAGGAACTAACTGGCAGCAGGCTCTCAATGCTATAGATAAAGATTTAGGTAACATAAAGATTGAACCTAATGTGGTTGCACTTCAGGAAGTTCAGATTGATGGCACTGCTCCGATTTTAGAATTACGCCCCGACAAGAAAGTTTTTAATGTTGAAAAAAATCCAATCGCAACAGGAGGCACGGCAGAAGATGTGCTGAAACAAGTGCCCAGTGTGAATGTGGATATGGATGGAAATGTAACTTTACGTAATGCTGCACCACAGATATTTGTTGATGGTCGCCCAACAACTTTAACCGTAGATCAGATTCCTGCAGATGCTATACAGGAAGTAGAAATTATTACAAACCCATCAGCAAAGTACGATGCCAGCGGAGGCATGGCTGGTATATTAAACATTGTATTGAAAAAAAACAGACGTATTGGTTATAACGGAATGGTTCGTGCCGGTGCAGATTCAAGAGGAAGAATAAATTTAGGAGGCGATTTTAATGTGCGCGAGGGAAAAGTGAACGTGTTTTTAAGTGGTAACCTAAACCAACGTAAATCAAAAGGGACAGGACTAACCGAGAGGCAAACACTTGGTTCAACTCCCAGTAATTTTATAAGCCAGAGCAATGAAAACTCCAGTAATGGCTACTTTGGATTTATTCGTTCGGGAGCTGATATTTTTTTAGATAACAGAAATACCATAACTGTTTCGGGTAGTTATATGAATGGATATTTTAAACCATTAGAGTTCCTGCAAACGAAAACAGATACTTTATTTCCGGGTTACACATCATCTTCGTTGTCAGACAGAGAGTCTTCAAGCAAGCGCGAGTTTAAAAATACAGGGGGCACAGTTGCCTACAAACGTCTTTTCCCACAAGAAGGTAAAGAACTTACTGCAGATGTAAATTTCAACTCTGTAAAAAGTGATATGGGAGGGAACTACAGTACACAAAATTATTTAGGTAGTGGCGAAGCTTTCGGCAATCCCATTCTGCAAAAGCAAAGTATTGAAG
>ERZ724519.292-NODE-292-length-21081-cov-5.312851_pt1 | contig 21081 bp, 19 predicted proteins | sample MGYA00376052_ERZ724519 | MGnify/ENA primary metagenome ERZ724519 (study PRJEB28724, sample SAMN07190883) | activated sludge metagenome | isolation source: activated sludge of sewage treatment plant in Hong Hong | place: Hong Kong | collected 2016-03-17 ... | reverse complement strand
TGTTTTTTTCAACATGTCTCTCCGGTGTACCATTTTCGATTGCCCGTTTTGCCTAAATGTACAGGCTTTTATCCCGCCTGTTTACGGGTAAAACGCTACCTTGTCAGCGCAGGCCTTGCCTACTGTGAAGGACTTATTCCGAATGGCCTGTGATGCCTTTTTGACCTGGTGGTAATACTCAATAAACTGCTTAACGATCTGATATATAAGTATTTGCGCTGCGGCGCGTCATGACTTAAGTAAAAACTGTCTCCGTGTTTCGCTTAACCTTCCTCCTGGCGGCGATGCTTTGCAGCGCTGCGCTTTTTGCCCAACTACCCGGCAAACAATCCGGCACACCATCCATGTTGTTGCCCACCGGCTGGTCGCTCACACCGGCCGGAACTTCTCTGCCTTTGGGCGACCTCCCGTTGAATATCGCGGTATCGCCCAATAAGAAATGGCTGGCCGTCACCAACAACGGTCAGGGCAAACATTCCCTGCAACTCATCCAGGCAAAGAAGGGGCGCCTGCTTCATTCCCTGGAAATCCCCATTGCCTGGCTGGGCCTCGCATTCTCCGACGATTCCAGGACCTTGTACGTATCCGGCGGCAACAGCAATGCCATTCTCCGATACGCCATTGAAGCAGGGAAACTGGTGCTGCGCGATACCCTGACGCTCGGCAAGCCCTGGCCAACGCGGATCTCTCCGACCGGGCTTTGTGTCGACAGCAAGCGCAACCTGCTGTACGTCGTTTCGAAGGAAAACAACAGTCTTTACGTGCTGGATACCCGTACCAAAACAGTTGTGCATCGCGACTCTATTGGCAAAGAACTCTACACTTGTGCGCTTTCGCCCGACCGGAAGTTGCTCTACATCACGCACTGGGGCGGCAACGAACTGGTGGTCTGGGACACCGAAACGCGCAAGGTCAAAACGCGTGTCCCCGTAGGCGACAATCCCAATGATCTGATAATCAATGAAAAAGGAACGATGGCCTATGTCGCCTGCGCCGATGACAATTCGGTTTCCGCCATCGACCTGACCCGGAATAAAGTGGTGGAAACGCTTGTCGCAACGCTGTATCCCGACGCTCCGACCGGCTCCACGTCGAACAGTGTGGCCCTTTCGCCCGATGAAAAAACACTGTATATCGCCAATGCCGACAACAACTGCCTGGCCTTGTTCGACGTGTCAGAACCAGGCCAAAGCCGTTCCATGGGTTTTATTCCGACCGGCTGGTATCCGACCTGTGTGCGAACCGTCGGCAAACGAATATTTGTCGCCAATGGAAAAGGGTTTTCTTCTTTCCCCAATCCCGGCGGCCCCAATCCGATAGGGCGCAAGCAAAAAGTTAATTACCAGAAGGGCAATGAGGAGGAGCAATATATCGGCGGCCTGATGAAAGGCACCATGAGCATAGTGGCTGTCCCGGACGAGACCTTGCTGGCCGAATATACCCGGCAGGTGTACCGCAATGCACCTTATACGAAAGAACGCGAGAAACTGGCAGAAGGCGAACCCGGCAACCCGGTTCCCCAACGCGTCGGCGACCCCTCGCCTATCAAATACATTTTTTATATCATCAAGGAAAACCGCACCTACGACCAAATACTGGGCGATATGCCGGAGGGCAACGGTGATACCTCGCGTTGCCTGTTTCCGGAAAAGATAACGCCCAACCAGCACGCCCTGGCCCGCGAATTTGTACTGCTCGACAATTTCTATGTCAACGCCGAAGTCAGCGCCGACGGCCACAACTGGAGTACGGCAGCCTATGCCAACGATTACACGGAGAAAACCTGGGTAACGAGTTACGGGGACCGCGGCGGCGATTATGTTTATGAAGGACAAAGCAGAACGGCGTGGCCCAAAGACGGCTTTATCTGGGATCACTGCCGCCGGGCGCGCATTTCCTACCGCACCTACGGCGAGTTCGCCGACGACTACAAGCCCAATATCCCCGCGCTGGAAGGCCATTTTTGCCCCTATTACACTTCCTGGGACACCGATGTGCGCGATACCACACGAGTGACGCAGTGGAAACAGGACTTTGACTCGCTCGTGGCCGTCAATGCCTTGCCGCAACTCAGTACCCTGCGTCTCATCAACGACCATACCGAGGGGTTGCGCCGAGGCAAACCGACGCCTTACGCACAAATAGCCGACAATGACCTGGCGCTTGGCCTGTTCATCGAGCACCTTTCCAACAGCCCGGTTTGGAACCAGTCTGCCGTATTTGTACTGGAAGATGATGCCCAAAACGGCGCCGACCACGTGGACGCACACCGTTCGATCGCGTTTGTAGCCGGTCCTTTTGTAAAAAGAAACTACATCGATCACACGATGTATTCCACCAATTCCATGTTGCGGACGATAGAACTCATCCTCGGCTTGCCGCCCATGAGCCAGCACGACGCGGCCGCTACCCCGATGTGGCGTTGTTTTACGGAAAATGCCGACTATAAACCCTTCAAGGCGAAGCCCTGCAACGTCAACCTCGACGATCGCAACGCCGCCGTGGACAGCGAACTGCAGCGCCGTTCCGATGCGTTCGATTTCAGCAAGGAAGACCGCGTACCTGACCTGGCATTTAACCAGGTATTGTGGAAGATCATCAAAGGCGAGCAGTCGGAAATGCCGGCGCCGCGGCGCGGGGCTTTTTTGCGGTATCAGGAAGAGGAAGAGGAAGGAGATGAGGACTGAATGCCCTGGTCCAAACTACGGGAGCAGGATTTAGATGTCCGTCGTTATCATCGCGTTGCGGAGCGGGACGTCAGGTTTGTGCCTTTTTCAAAGCCCGAGTTTTTGCAAACGTGCCAAAAATTGGCGGGTACGAGATCTATAAGGTTTGCCAAACCTTATAGATCTAAGTAACATTTTTCCGGGAGCGGCGTCTTTCTCGTATAAGGCTTGCATGAGCCGCAATACCTTGACACAACTTAAATATCAGCTATGAAACAAATCTTCCTCTTTCCCCTGGCATTTGCCCTGGCCACCACTTTTCTCCACGCCCAAAGCGACGCGCTCTTCGGATTTATCCAGGAACACAAAAACGACAAGTCCTTTACTTACGCCTTTCTGAGCAAAGACTTGGTTGAGGTCGTTGCGCAAAACGACATTAAAGACGAAGACTGGAAAAAAATGCAACAGGTCGTGAAAAACATCGGCAGCCTGAGCATACTCGCAGCCGACAGTATTCAGGATGGCCTGTTGTTGTACCGGGAAGCCCGCTCGCTGGTGCAGGCCGGTGAATTTGAAGAATTACTGGCCGTTCGCGACGGCCACGACAATGTACGTATCTGGGTCAAGTCGGAAAGCAATGTCGTTACGGACCTGGTGCTGCTGGTCGGATCGCCCGACGAGTTTGTGCTGGTTTGCTTTGCCGGCGCCCTGGAACTGGGCAATATTCACGACCTGGCTGCCCTGTTTGAAGCCGGAGAAGCCGAACAAATGGTCCAAAGAACGCAGGCGTTGTCGATAGACTTTAGCATAAGCCCCAATCCCGGCAACGGTCTGTTCACCCTGGCTTACAGCGATGAGATGGATCCGCCGGCCATGCTGACGGTCATTGATCAGAACGGTCGCCAGGTGTCTGCGCTGAGCCTTTCGGGCGACAGCAGTGAGGAGGTATCGCTGCGCGAATTGCCTTCCGGGCTCTATTGGTTCCAGTTAAAAACAGCGGCCGGGAAGGTCGGCGTCAGACAGGTGCAGAATGTAAGATAATAAGCCGGGCACGAGACCTGTAAGGTTTGGCAAACCTTACAGGTCTAAAAGGCAGGAAACATTTTCTAATCGAAATCAATTTCCGTGTTATCCCCGATATTCAGGCTCAGGTTCATGCCCCGTACACCCGCGTCGCTGCCGATTACCGAGTGGTTCAGCACGACATTGTCCAACGCGGCAAAGTTGCCGATAATGCTGTCCTTGACGATGGAGTAATTGATGGTCACGTTGTCGCCCACACTCACGTTCGGGCCGATGATGCTGTTGGCGATATTACAATTGGCGCCCACTGCTACGGGGTGAATAAAGATGGTATTGTCGAACTCGGGCAGGTGGAAATCGTCGGTAGCATACCCTCTGCGGCTGAGCAACATGGCGTTGGTTTCGAGCAGCACTTCCTTGCGGCCGCAGTCGAACCAGTTGTTGACCGTCAGGGTTTTAAAACGCACGTCTTCCTCGATCATGAGTTGCAGCGCATCGGTCAACTGGAACTCCCCGACCGTCCGCATATCGTTCCGGATCATACGATCGATCACGCGCAACAGCACCGGTACTTCTTTCACCTTGTACAACCCGACAATGGCCATGTTCGACTTTGGGATACGCGGCTTTTCGATCATGCGTGATGCGTAGCCGTCTTCATCTATTTCCGCCACGCCGAAATCACGCGGGTCGCTGACTTTCTTCACGCCCACACAGGAAGTGCCGCACCCGACCATCTGGTTCAGGTCGACGTCGAAGATCGTGTCGCCAAATGCAATGAATATTTCATCTTCGTCTTCAAACGTTTCACGGGCCGTCCAAATAGCGTGCGCCGAACCTTCCCGGCTTTCCTGATACACGAATTCAGTCTTCAGATCGGGATAAGCCGATTCAATATAATCCCGGATTTTCTCACCCAGGTAACCGATGACGAATACAAAGTCGTCGATACCCGCTTCCACGAGTTTATCTACAATAAACCGTATAATGGGCTTGCCAGCCACAGGCATCAACGGCTTGGGCTGGGTGTAGGTGTGTGGGCGAAGGCGCGTACCTGCGCCGGCAACGGGAATTACGACTTTCATTTTTTATGGCAGACAGGAGACGGTAGACGGTAGACGGTAGACGGTAGACGGTGGACGGTGGACGGTAGACGGTAGACGGTGGCTTGTGCAAAGTTATTAGTTTATTGAAAAGTCTTTACAGATTAGGAAGGTTGTCTGTAAAGTTGTTCCGTCCACCCGCCTTCGGCAAACCTTCGGCGGGCAAGCCGTCCACCGTCTACCGTCCACCGTCCACCGTCTACCGTCTACCGTCCACCGTCTACCGCCCACCGTCTACCGCCTTTCCAGGGAAAAGGTAACCAATTCCTGCTCGCCTGTGTTTTTCGGTTTGCCGGCCTTCACCTGTTCATCCACTTTAAAACCGGTTTTTTCCAACAGTCTGATGGATGCGGTATTTGCGGGGTGGGTCCATGCTTCAATTTTTTTCAGGTTCATTGCCTGAAAGCCGAAAGCGACGACCTCCTCCAGCGCTTCCTGCATGAAACCCTGTCCCTGGGCTTCGGGGATCAGTTCGTAGCCGATCTCCGCAGTCGATGTTTCGACGACAATATTCCAGAGACAAATGGTGCCGATCAGCCGAAAATCGGTTCTCCTGGCGATAGCCCAGTACATCCATTCGCGCTGTCGCACACCTGCGTTGAGGTTCTGGATGAATGCCTGTACTTCCTCTATGGATGCCGGTTTGGGCCGGTCGATAAACTGATTCACGCGGTCGTCGCTGCGCAGGGCGTACAAATCGCGATCGTCTTCGGGCAAAAGTTGCCGCAAGGCCAGCCTCTTGGTCGTCAGGTTGGGGAGGGTAAGAAACTTGAAGGAATCCATGGAAAGGTATGCCGCTAAAATTTTGAATAAATATACGGCTGCCTTTATATTTCAGCCCTATGGAGCGCATTGTATAGTTTTCTTCGCGGAGGCAAGGGGCATAAATTGGAATCTGCGTTAGAAAAAAGGCTACTTTTGAGGAGATTTAATTGCCGGAACCCGAAGTCAATACTCCCACCCTCAAGTTTTTACCTATGTCAGCCAACCAAATTGAAATTATTTTAAGCCGTCAGCTGGCCGACTGTCTTTCCATCCCCATCTTCCTGACAGACCCGGAAGGGAACCTGCTTTTTTATAACGAACCGGCCGAAGAACTACTTGGGAGGCGCTATGAAGAAACCGGCAGGATGCCTGTATCGGAATGGGCGACTATTTTCAAGCCTGTAGACGAGTCGGGTAACGCCCTCGCCCCGGAGGAGTTGCCGCTTGTCAGAACGCTGATGAACCGGCTTCCCAACCACGGTTCATTCTGGATTGAAAGCCTCAACGGTCATAGAAACCAGATTTCGGTGACGGCATATCCGATCATCGGTCGCCCCGATCGCTTTCTGGGAGCAGTCGCTATTTTTTGGAAAACCAAGGAATCATGAAAATAACCATTTGGGGCACACGCGGTTCTATCCCCGCCCCCAGCCCTGAAAACAACTATTTCGGGGGAAATACTTCCTGTGTGGAAGTACGGCAGGGCGATACGATGGTCATCCTGGATGCCGGTTCCGGCATTCGGCGGCTGGGCGACGCATTTCCCTCCGGTATTTCCCGCATTGATATCCTGCTGACGCATTTGCACCTCGACCATATCATGGGGCTGGGTTTTTTTATGCCGCTTTACAATCCGGATATGCAGGTGAACATCTGGGGGCCGACAAGCACCCGCGAAAGTTTGCTGACCCGCCTGCAGCGATACCTCTCGCCCCCGCTTTTCCCGATCCGCCTGCAAGACCTCCCCTGCCAGCCTAATATCATCGAGATCAACCAAAGCAACTTCAAAATCGGTCCGCTCAACATCACATCTTCATATGTCTGTCATCCCGGACCCACGGTAGGATATCGTATTGAAAACGGAAATACGATACTGGCCTATATTCCCGACCATGAGCCGGCCCTTGGCTCTTCGCATTTTCCGCAGGAAAAGGACTGGACTTCCGGATATGAACTTGCGCATGGCGCCGACCTGCTCCTGCACGACGCGCAATATACCCCGGATGAATACCGGCCCCGCGTGGGCTGGGGCCACAGTTCGATGGGCGATGCATTGAAGTTTGCCACCATTGCCGAGGTGAAAAAACTGCTGCTGTTCCACCACGATCCCTCGCATACAGACCAGCACCTCCGCGAGTTGCTCCAAAATGCGATGGGTGATACAACCTTTCCATTCGCGGTTGGCATCGCGGCCGAGGGGGATGTGATTGATCTGGCTGTTCCGGAAACGGCCTGAGGGTTTGGGCTTGACCCGCCGTTTAAATTCTAATTAGTTACTAAGGACATTGTGGCTCCTGTGTACTGAATTTTGCAGCGAACAAGTAACAAACACCTCTTTCATGACAAAATGCTATCTCTTTATCCCGGCACTCCTGCTGTCGGTTGCTTTGTCTGCCCAGACGCCGACCGATCTGCAGTTCCTTTCTTCCGGTGATGTATGTGCCGGCGTCGGTTTTGGTTACGACGCCTGGAGCAAATACTGGGAAGGTGACGTGCAACGGGAAAACGGCAACGTTGGCACCGTAAGCCGTCAGCAATTCAGTGCCGGCCTTATGCTCGGTATCGTTAACCGGCTGAATGTCCATATCCGTGTGCCCTATATTACCACGCATGCCAGCCAGGGCACCCTCAACGGGCAAAGCGGTTTGCAAGACCTGAACCTCAACCTGAAAGGCAAATTTGCCGAGATCAGACTGGGTAAAGGCAACCTCGTGCTGGGCGGCAACCTCGGTTTTTCGACACCCCTCAGCAAGTACCTTGTCGATTTTGCCCCGCTCAACCTCGGCTTCGGCACCACCAACCTGTCGTACCGGCAGATGGCGGCATACCAGACGGATATGGGGCTTTACTTTGGTGCGCGGGCAAACTATACCTACCGCTCGAACGTGCCGAACATTCATCGCGATTTTTACTACGATCAGGGCAATGCGTATTACCTGAATGAGATCAATGTCGACGATGTATTCGACTGGACGCTGGCAGCGGGCTATACCGATGCGCACATCCTGGCAGAGATCGATTTTAACGCCGTCAACACCCTCGGCGGTTCCGACATACGGACCTGGGACCCAGGGTTCCCGTCGAACGACATGGATGCAGCTACCCTCACCGGCCGTTTCGACTACTATTTCTCCAAATCGAAAGGGCTCAACTTTTCCGTTACAGGAGGCTATACGCTTTCCGGCAGAAACGCCGGTCAGTCTGTTTTCGGTAACGTCGGCATCAATTACCTGTTTTCCCTCTGGGGAAAGGGCGGCGCCGTTCAATAGCACGTTTCATCATCAAACCGGATTATCATGAACAACAGCATAAAATACGCGATCCTTATCGCGGCGGCCGGCGCCTGCCTGCTCCTGGCCATTTCGTCCTGTAACAAGGACATCGCACCCGAAATCAATTACGATGCATTCGAATACGCATCCGTCGACGAAGATGCCGGTACCTGGAAAACGGTTCTGCTGACCTCGCCCGACCAGGTGGCGGTACCGGCGCCTGCAGACCCTGCGTCGCCGGAATACCTCGCTGAACTCGCGGCATTGAAGGCAGCCAGTGCCAGCCCGAACGCCGAGCAGATGGACAAAATCAACAAATGGTCGACCAACGGGTTTATTCGCTGGAACCAGGTGGCCCGGGAACTGACAGCCAAGTATTTCATCTTTTCGAAACCCAATGAAGACGGGTCCTACTCGTTGCCCAGCGCCGCACACCCCGACCAGTATCCGCTTTTCCCGCTGTCGACGCCGCCCTATGCTGTGCGTGCCTACGCCTACCTGAGTGCAGGAAGTTTTGACGCACTCGTCGCAGCATGGCATTACAAATACCAGTACGACCGTATGGCGCCCTCTGCTTACGACGCTTCCATCGCTACGCACCTGCCGGTGCAGTCTCTGCCCTCGTACCCTTCCGAAGATGCGGTGATCGCCGGTTTTTCGCGGACCCTGCTCACGGCCATGTTCCCGAATGAAGCGGCATATCTTGCCCAGTTGGCGACAGAACACGAGAATACCCGTCTCTGGGCCGGTATGAACGTATCGAGCGACCTGGCAGCAGGCGATTCGCTGGGCCGGAAGATTGCGGGTGTTTTCCTGGCCAGGGCAAAAAGCGACGGCATGGGCGCTACCCTCGGCAATCCGGCAGTATGGGATTCCATCACCGCTGCGCAGACGGCCACAGGCAAGCCCATCTGGGAAAGCCTGGAAAATCCGCCGCGGCCCATGCTGGCCCCCAATTTCGGTTACGTTAAACCCTGGACGGTCACGACTGCTGAAGTACAGACCACCTACCGCCTGCCCGCGCCGCCCGCAGTCGGCACAGCCGAATTTCAGGAAGCCCTCGACGAGGTGCTGCATTTCAGTAAAAACGCCACACGCGACGAACAACACATTGCGTTGCGCTGGGACGACGGTACCAGCACCTACACACCACCCGGCCACTGGAACTGGATCGCCGAACCTTTCGTACACGACGCCCATTTGAGTCCCCTGCGCGCTGCGCGCGTGTACGCCTACCTGAACATGGCTATGGAGGATGCCGGTATTGCCGTCTGGGATAACAAGTATTTTTACTTTTTTCCCCGGCCGACCAACATAAACCCCGATATCAAAACGATTGTCCCCATTCCGAATTTTCCTTCGTATCCCTCCGGACACAGCGGATTTTCGGCTGCCGGAGCCGCGGTACTCGGGCATTTTTTCCCGGCTGATGCCGCCTATTTCACAGCAGAAGCACAAGAAGCGGCCCTATCCCGCCTCTACGGGTGTATACACTACCGTTTTGACTGCGATGAAGGGTATACCCTGGGCGAGCAAATCGCACAAAAAGCGGTGGGCCTGGCGGTGCAGGACGGAGGAGAATAGTTTTAGTGATCCTGGTTTTGGGATGATATCCCGAACCCGGTAATACTCTGCAAGGGGCGTCTTCCTGGTGAAGACGCCTTTTTTATTTTTATCGCTCCCTGTTACTCCTGCACCGTGAGAACCGGTAATTTGTGATAACATACATCCCCGCCATCAGTTTTTTTCCCGGGGATAAAATATTCCGCCAACTGATCCGTCATGCCTTTTATAAACGGTTCAAAAACTTGGAACTCGACCTCGTGACACGGCAACGCGACAGTACAATAACAGGGTGGTTTGCACAATACGGCAAACGGGTGCTGGCCTTCGTGCGTTCGAAAATCGACGACCTGGAGGCTGCCGAAGATGCCGCACAGGATGTATGGCTGCAGTTGACCCGGCAGGAAGACCTCGGCTCGATTGAGCAGGTGGGCAACTGGCTGTTCACTGCTGCCCGCAACCGTGTAACGGATTATTACCGGAAAAAGAAAACGGTGCCGTTCAGCAGGATCGCGCCTTCGGGCGACTCCGGCGATGACAGCGAAGATACTGCATCAGCCGAGGTGATGTTCGATTACTGGCTGGAAGAAAACCTGCCCGATAACCTGCTTGAAACGCAGGAATTCTGGTCGGAACTGGAACGCGTACTGGATCAACTGCCTCCCGAACAGCGGGAAGTGTTTGTCGCCCACGAACTCTACGACGTTTCGTTCCGGGAATTGGCAGAGCGAACAGGCGTATCTGTCAACACACTGCTTTCGCGGAAACGCTATGCCGTACTTCGGCTCCGCGAATATTTTGCCCGATGGCTGGAAGAATAAACCTTCCCACCCTGTTCCGCAATTAAATTTTGTCTTTGAAACAACTCAAAATAACACCCTGAATTCCTGTAATTCAATCACTAAACAAATGACTTTCAACATGAAACACATAAAATGGCAATGGGTCGCCAAAGGCATTTTCTTCGGCCTGCTCCTGTTCTTTGTATTCACCGGCGCGACCATGTTGCTGTGGAACGCTTTTGCCGCGCCGCTATTCGGGCTGCCGACACTCGACCTTATACAGACCGCAGGCCTGATGCTACTGGGCCGCCTGCTTACCGGCGGGTTTGCCCGGGGTGGCTGGCGCGGCGGCCGGAGCTGGCGGATGCGCAAGGGCATGCGCGAACGCTGGCAGAACATGACGGAGGAAGAGCGCGAGCAGGTGATGCAGCGCTGGGGCAAGCACCGCTCCCGGGCGACCGGCGAAACGGACATACCTCCGACCGAAGCCTGATGCCTAGTAGTAAGCCAATTTAGTTTTTAAAAAAATGGAACAGCTTTTAATCCACAAATTCCTTTGGAATTGCGCTCCACAAAAGTCCGGCCTTATGCAAATCCCGATTTTATGAGGTCGGAGGCGGGATAAGCAAAACCCTGTTTGAGCCCGACGAAGGAGGGCGAGTTTGGTTTTGCGCCGCCGCAGACCGAAATAAAATCGCCGGATTTGCATACAGCCTTGATTTTTTGGTTCTTTTTCATCAAGGAAAAAGAACAGGATGATTCACCCGTACGGATGTTTAATAAAACGTGGAACAGATACGTTCGAACATATTATTTCACAAACAAAACTGGTTCACCAATAGGTTGAATTTTTCTACCCCAGTTTTTCCGCCAAATACCTGGCGGTATGGCTTTCCTTCACTTTGACCAAACCTTCGGGGGCACCTTCATATACGAGGTTGCCCCCTTCCTTTCCCCCTTCCGGGCCCAGATCGATGACCCAGTCGGCCGATTTGATGACCTCCATATTGTGTTCCACCACCAGCACGCTGTGGCCTTTTTCCACCAGTGCGTTAATGGCGTCGAGCAATTTCTGGATGTCGTGAAAATGAAGCCCGGTAGTAGGCTCGTCGAATATAAAGAAGATGTGCCCGCCGGCATTGTCGCGAATCAGGAAGGAAGCCAGTTTGACACGCTGGGCCTCGCCGCCCGACAGGGTCGACGACGACTGACCCAGTTGTACATAGCCCAGACCCACATCATTCAGCGGCCTGATGCGGTCGATGATCTCCTTGTTGCCCTTGAAAAAATCGAGCGCCTCCTCGATGCTCATATTCAGCACGTCGAAGATGGTTTTGCCCTTGTATTCCACGTCGAGCACCTCCTGTTTGAAGCGGCGACCCTTGCACTCCTCGCATTCGAGGTGCACATCGGCAAGGAACTGCATTTCCACCACCTGTTCGCCTTCGCCTTTGCAGGTCTCACAGCGCCCGCCCTCCACGTTAAAACTGAAGTGTTTGGGCTGAAAACCGCGAATCTTGGAGAGTTGCTGTCCCGCAAACAGGTCGCGGATATAATCGTAGGCTTTTACGTAAGTGACGGGGTTGGAGCGACTGCTTTTCCCGATGGGGCTCTGGTTGATAAACTCCACGCGCGACACCTTTTTTACGTTGCCATCCAGTCCGTCGAACAGGCCGGGCTGCTTGCCGGGGTTGTCGGGCAGGTGTTGCATCAGCGCGGGGTACAGGATATCGCGGACCAGTGTGGTTTTGCCCGAGCCCGACACGCCACTCACCACCGTGAGGCAGTGCAGGGGAATGCGGACATCCACATTTTTCAGGTTATGCTGGCGGGCGCCTCTCAGGGTCAGGAATTCACGGGTGGCCCGCCTGCTACCGGGTGTCCGGATCGCCATTTTGCCCGACATGTATTTGGCCGTCAGGCTTTCCGGCGCGGCGGTATTGATCCTGGAAAAATCGCCGGCATATACCACATTGCCGCCATGGACGCCTGCTTCGGGGCCCATATCGACCATATAATCGGCATTTTTGATCACCTCCTCTTCGTGTTCGACCACGACAACCGTGTTGCCCAGATCGCGCAGTTCTTTCAATACCTTCACCAGTCGACCGGTATCGCGGGGGTGCAGTCCCACGGAGGGCTCGTCGAGCAGGTACATCGATGCTGTCAGGTTGCTGCCCAGGGTGCGGGTGAGGTGGATGCGCTGCGTCTCGCCACCCGAAAGTGTAGTGGATATGCGGTCGAGGGTCAGGTATCCAAGACCGAGTTCAACCATGAATTTCAGGCGGTTGTGCACTTCGAGCAGCAGCCGTTTGGCCACCTGCCGGTCGTGTTCGCTGAGTTCGAGGTTTTCAAAAAACGACAGTACCTCATCGAGGGACTCGCCGGTGAGTTCGGAGATGTTTCTGCCGCTGATTTTTACGCAAAGCGCTTCCTGCCGAAGCCGCCCGCCATCGCAGGTGGGGCATACGGTGCGGCCGCGGTAACGCGCCAGTGTGACGCGGTTTTGTATTTTGTAGGTCTTGCTTTCCAGTTCCTTAAAAAAAGCGTCGACCCCTTCAAAATACTGGTTGCCGCTCCACAAGAGTTTGATCTGCTCCTTGCTCAGGTGCTCGAAAGGCGTGTGGACGGGAAAGTCGAATCTGTGCGCATTTTTGAGGAATGCGCTGAGCCATTCGCCGTATTTTTCCCCTTTCCAGGGCGCCAGGGCGCCGTCGTATACCGATTTGGTCTTGTCCGGCACCACTTTATCGCGGTCGATGCCCAGGATACGCCCGTAGCCTTCGCAGGTAGGGCAGGCGCCGTAGGGATTGTTGTAGTTGAACAGCTGCGGGGTGGGCTCCGGAAACTGGATGCCGTCGAGTTCGAAACGGTTGTTGAAGACGGTAGACGGTAGACGGTTGACGGTGGACGGTGGACGGGCTATTGCCGTATCATCGGTTGTCGACTCAGCACCGTCTACCGTCCACCGTCCGCCGTCTACCGTCTGAATAACACATTCGCCTTCGCTTTCAAAAAAGGCGGTATTGATCGAATCTGCCAGGCGCATCCAGTCGTTTTCCTCCATACCGGATCGGGCAAAGCGGTCGATCAGAACGTACAAATCCCGGTCGCTGAACGTATGGGCAGGTTGCCCGGTATCGAAGCGTTTTTCGGAGCCTTCCAGCACATCCTCAATGCGAAGCGTCTCCCCGCCAAACTGGAGGCGGGTGTAGCCCTTTTGCAACAAAAGGTTTAATTCCTGGCCGAGCGTGCGCTCCTTGTATTTTTTACTGAACGGAATCAGCACGAGTCCGCGTGCGCCTTCGGGTAGTTGCCTGATGTGGTCGATGACGTCGGATACTTCGTGCTTTTTCACGATCTCCCCCGATACCGGCGAGTAGAACTTTCCGATTCGGGCGTACAGCAGGCGCAGAAAATCGTACACCTCGGTCATGCTGCCCACGGTGGAGCGGGTGTTGCCGGTGGTGACGCGCTGTTCGATGGCGATGGCCGGACAAATGCCCCGGATATAGTCAACATCGGGTTTTTTCATGCGTCCGAGGAACTGCCGCGCATAACTGGACAGACTTTCCACGTAGCGCCGCTGGCCTTCAGCGTAGAGGGTATCCATCGTAATGCTGGATTTTCCGGAGCCGGAAACACCCGTCACGACCACCAGTTTATTCTTGGGGATACGCAGGTCGACGTTGCGCAGATTATTGGTTCGGGCGCCCTTGATGGTGATATGATCGAGGTCGACAAGATCGGTTTCCTCCGAAGCGCTTTGTTTTTTATCGTTCAAAATCATCTCTGACATTAGGCAAAAGCATAAGGGCGCAAATTTGCAAAAAACCGGCGACTTTTAAAACAAATTTTTGAAAATAAGGGCATGGTATCGCCATCTAATCCCCGCAACCCAGCCAGTTCAGCAACCAGGCGCCGGCCGTCAGGGTGATGATACCTTTAACAGTAAAAAACAAGATGCCCGCCATTCCGAGATGGCGCAAACGGGATTTCCAATCCTTTTTATCCATGTTCAGCAACTGATTTTCCGGGTTCGGTAAATTAATTGGTCCCGGGTCCGGTGTGGCCGGGTAGATTTGCGTTAATACAACTGATAAATTGGTTCTTCCCAACACCCGCCTTCGTTAATTTGTTCTGACTATGCAGCAATTTGCGCTCCCCATCTTACTCGCGGCCTTTATTATCGGCCTTTCCACACCTTCCTGTAAACACGAACCCCTTCTGACCGGCGACCCCAATCCGGCAGATACGACCCAAAATCCGGGCGGCCCGGGTACAGATCCCAACGGAAACAACGGTTCCGGCATTTTGTGCGATCCCGATTCCGTTTATTTTCAAAACCAGATATTGCCGCTCCTGGTCTCCAATTGCACGGAATCGGGGTGCCACAATACCGCCGACCGCAAGGAAGGGGTGGTCCTCGTTTCGTACGAAACCCTGCTGTCTACAGTAGAGCACGTGACCGACAACAACTGGGGTGAAAACAAGTTGATGCGGGTTTTGCTCGACAGCGATCCCGACGACCGGATGCCATACGGCAAGCCGCCCCTCTCGCAGGATCAGATCAATCTCATTGGCAAATGGGTGCAGCAAGGCGCCAAAAATAACGGGTGTAATGAAAACTACGGCGCCTGCGAAACCGCCAATGTGCAATACAGCGTATTTGTACAGCCTCTGATCCAGGCCAGGTGCCAGGGCTGCCACAGCGGCAGCAACCCGCAAGGCGGCATCAACCTCGCCTCTTATGCCAATGTGAAACAACAGGCCCAGAATGGTAAACTTATCGACGTCGTGACGCGTACCAGCAACTGGATGCCCAAGGGTGGCGCCAAACTGGACGACTGTACTGTTGCCAAACTGCAGTCGTGGATCGATGCCGGAGCACAGGACAATTGACCGGACAAATGCAGCGGAGACAGTCGGATTCTGTCAAATTGGTTTTTTAGACGGGCCGAGCGGGTATTGAAAGGGCCGCTTTTATTGTGAAATACTACCTTTGACGCCTTAAAAACACAAAATCGTATTTACTCAAAACATGAAAGAAACAATCTTAGCCTTCGGGTTGCTTGCCGGTATCCTCTTTGTTGTCTCCGTGCCTTCTTCCTGTTATTACGACAACGAGGTGGACCTGTACGGCGCGGATACTACCCTGTGCGATACCGCCAACATGCGTTACAGCGTGGAGATCAGAAAGATTATGCAGGATCACTGCGACGAATGCCACATCTCAACCTCTCCTACGTTTTCAGGCATTCCCTTTGAGACGCACGCAGAATTCAAAGCCGTTGCGATGAGCGGCGCACTGCTCGACCGAATCAACAACGCCGGCAACCCGATGCCGCAAACCGGCCTGATGCTTATTTGCAACAGGCAAAAAATTGAAGCCTGGGTTAAAGCAGGCGCCCCGAATAACTGACGCGGCGCCTGATTGCCAGGGATTTTTTTGAACCACAACCAATATTACAATGAAACGTATCATTTATCTGCTCCTGGCTGTCGCCTTTGCCGGCGGTGCAATCGGGTACTATCTCTGGAACAAACCCCACGTCGATATGCAAAGCGCCAAGGCCGACCTGGCGATCGATGCCGCGGCCCTGTTCAACGAGTACAGTGCCGACGAAACGGCTGCCAACGCCAAGTATCTGGACAAGATGATCGCGGTCAGCGGCAAGGTAAAAGAGACGACCAAAGCCGAAGACGGCACCGTTAAGGTCAGCCTCAACACCGGGAGCGATTTTGGTGTGTTGTGCGAACTCGATCCCCTGAGCAAGCACCCGCGCACGGAGTTTACCGAGGGCGAAACGGTTACCTTCAAGGGCAACTGCACCGGCCTCAACTTCGACGTTCAACTGACCCGCTGTGTAGAGGTAAAGTAAAAGACTATTCGTTCATCAAATCCGGTTATCATGCAAAAACGATTCTTGCTGTTTGCTGCACTCATCGCCTTTAGCGCCCCGGCGTTTTCCCAGAAATTTTTTACCCGCGACGCCAAGGTGAAATTCTTTTCCGACGCTTCCATGGAAAAAATTGAAGCGGTGAGCAAAAGCGGAACGGCAGTGCTCGATGCTGCCTCCGGCGCCATGGAATGGAAAGTGCTCATCAAGGGGTTTTTGTTCGAAAAAGCCCTCATGCAGGAGCATTTCAACGAAAACTATATGGAGTCGTCGAAATACCCGGATGCCACCTTTAAAGGTTCGATTACCAATTTCAGCGATGTGAACCTCAATAAAGACGGCGCCTATCAGGCCAAGGTAAAGGGCAAAATGAAAATCCACGGCGTGGAGAAAGATATGGAAGTGTCCGGTACCATCACCGTCGGCGACGGCGCACTGAAAATATCCTCCGAGTTTACGGTGAAATGCACCGACTTTAACATCAAGATCGAGGCCGCCAAAGTGGCCAATATTTCAAACGACATCAAGATCACGGTAGATGCCACCCTCAACCCCATGAAGAAAGGCAATTGACCGGAAACAGTGCTTACAACAAAGAAAAACAATCTTATATGAAAAAAATCTACTTACCCGCGCTCCTGATGCTGTTGTTCGGGGCAAGTGTACTGAACGCCCAGAACGACCTGCTTTCCCTGTTGGGCGAAGAAGAAACCACCGACTATACCACGGCAACCTTCAAAACCACGCGTATCGTAAACGGGCACTCCGTCGAGAACTGCGGCGCCGGTGTGCTGGACGCCAAAATATCGCACCGTTTCAACCCCATTCGCAATGGCGTGTACGACATGTTCGGTCTCGACGGCGCCAATATCCGTATCGGTCTGGACTACGGTATTACCGACCGGCTGATGGTCGGTGTGGGGCGTGGCGGCCGGGAGAAATTGATCGACGGCTTTGCAAAGTACAAGTTGCTGCGACAGAGCACCGGCAAACGCAACATGCCCATCTCGCTGTCGTACCTGATCGACGGACAAATCCGGACGCTCAAATTTCAAAATACCGAGCGAGAGTATACCTTCAGTTCGCGGCTGTATTACACCCACCAGTTGCTCATCGCGCGCAAGTTCAACGAAAGCCTGTCGCTGCAACTCATGCCTACCCTGGTGCACCGCAACCTCGTGCCCACCCCCGATGATAAAAACGACGTATTCGCTATCGGCGGCGCCGGTCGCATTAAACTTACCCGGCGCCTCACGTTCAACGTGGAGTATTACTACGTGCCCGACGGCCAGATCAGCCAGGATTTTGCCAACTGCCTGTCCGTAGGTTTCGAGATCGAAACGGGGGGCCACGTGTTCTCGCTGCATTTCACCAACGCGCAGGACATGACCTACAAAGGTTTTATCACGGAAACGCCGGAAGACTGGTTTTTCAAGGATGCTTCCGGAAAAATGCTGAGCGGCGTCCGCTTCGGGTTCAATATCGCCCGGGTGTTTACGCTGAAGAAGCCAAAAGGACTTTGAACAGGCTCTCAGGTTTGGAAAATGTAAAGGGTTTAGAGGAACGCTCCTCTAAACCCTTTACATTTTCTAATCCTGTCTGATCCTTATTCCACCACAAACTGTTGCGACACTTTCCCGTACGGCGTTTCAAGTGTAGCAAAAAATGTCCCCCTCGATTTGAGTTGCTGTATGCCGAAGTTTTCGGAAAAAGTACCCTTTTGGTAAGACCGGGTCTGGTTCCACAGCACCTGCCCTTTTGCATTAGTAATGATCAGGTTGGCCTTTGCCGCCTTTGGCAGGTCGAACGCAATGGTGACAACCTCGTTCAGGGGCGCCGGATTGGGAGAGACTGAAAGGAAAAGTTTGGCCGGGAAGGTATACGGAGCCGCTTTGCCCGGCTCGGCGTTTTCCGGCGGATTATCGTCGGCATACGGGAAAAAAGACAGGGTTAGTCCGCGCAAATCCATGCCTTTGCCGCTAAAGCCGGTGATGATAAGGGAACTCCCGTAGCGGACTTCCTTTTGAAATTTTTCCGCAAGGTCGGGAGAAAACCCTTCGTCGGTGAGGTACGCCCCAAGTGAGCCGCAGGTGACGTAGAACCGCAAGCCTTTGACGGGCTTGTTGTCTTCCAGGACAAGCGGTTTTTGCATCAACATCTTTTTCACCTCCTTAACGCTGTAGGTGAGGTACGTGATCGTGTCGCCATCACCCTCCCGGTAAATGCGGTTGCGCGTAAAATCGCTGCGCATGGCCTGGGAAAAATCGCCCCACTGGAAGTACAGCGGTGATGTGCTGCCTCCGGCGAGCGGCGGTTTGGGGTCTTCCGAGCGGATTTCCAGTATGATGGACGCGTTCAACAGGTTAACCCCGTTTGCTGCCTGTATAGCAGTTATCCTGACTTTATCACCCGGCTTTAACCGGCTTTCCAAACGCCGGACCATTTCATCCGGCACGCCGTTTTTGTCCACCAGCACGTTGTAGCCATTAAAGTCGAGGGTGAAGTTTCGCCATTCGATCTCCGTCTGGTTCTCGAACAGGCGGGGTGTAAAATTCAGCATTTTCAAAACCTGCCTGGCTGTCAGGGAAGGATTGACCACTTCCAGCATCCTGTCTGCAGATATTTCCTGGTTTTCGGATAACCGAAACCTGCGGGCGTACTGGTGCATGAGCGTCGCGGAAAGGTCGCCCCACTCAAAGCGGTAATCCCGTTGCTCGCTGCGGTGGAGGGTCAAACGCGGATCGTCGTCAGGCACCAGGGTAAAGGACGCCATCAGTTTACTGTTGGCCCAGCTTTGATTGGACACGCCGGGCCTGCTCCAGTAGAACAGTACTACGGTTTCGGGCGCAATCAGGTCGCGTTTCAGTTCCAGTTGCTCGCGCACCTGGTCGAACGAAAGATCGGTGTCGGTCATTCTGGACAGTATGGATATTTCCTGGCCCGGTCGAACGATCATGAAACGCATCCGGTTCAGCAGGACTTTCCCGTCGGGCAGAACGCCCGTGATTGTATCGCCCCGCATCTCTGCATAAGCACCCGGGGGCAACGTGATAGTCGGCCGGGTGTCCACAATCGACCAGAACTCCCGCAGGGTATAGAACTGCCTGTCCGGATTGTATACAGCATTGCCCCAATTAACTTCGGGCATGGTTTCAAACATGTCCGGGTTTTCCATCCAGTTCATGCTGCCGGATTTTTCCCGGGTCAACCAGCCCGGTACGGCCGCTCCGAAAGAAAGGCGCACAGTTGCTGTTTTGCCGTTGGGCAGACTTACATGTTCCATCTCGACATAATCGTGCTGCTGGAGCGTATGGACAAATTGGTCGAGTTCCAGGCGTTTTCTTTCATACACCGATTCGTCGTTGTAATCGCTTTTTACGGCAATGTTGTTGATGGTCAGCGACAGGTGTTGTTCGAGCGACGTTCCGTTCCAGATGCGCGGCTCGCGTTTGACGGCTTCGCGAAATTCTTCGGGGGATGTATTCGCCTGTCCGAACCAGGTGTCGTTTTCAGCATCGTGCATGATCCTGGACTGGATAGCGCCCCAGTAAAAAATATAAGGTGTCTGTTCGGGGGGCGCCGGTTTATCCGCAATGATGGTTACTTCTCCAAGTGTACCGGCGAATGCGTCCGCTTTTTTCACGGCTTCCATGAATGGCGCGGCTGCCGGCAGTTTTTCAATAAACCGGAAAGAAAAGAGCAGCATCAGGGCGGCAAACAAGGGGATGGCAAGGAGATATTTGGCCCGGGATAAGGGTCGGGAAGGACGTTTGGCAAGCATGATAAGGCGATGTTTAATAAGTGAATGAAATGTATTCACCAAACCGGGTCGGGCCCTTTGCCCGGTTTTCTGGTGTTGAACCAACAAGGTTGCATAGGCATACCGCTGCCGGGTGTTGCGCACCACACTGTCGTCGGCGATATATTCGTGTACGGCGCAGAGGCTGCGCCGGAAAGCGTGCATGAGTGGATTGAACCATTGCACGATCAGCATGATCTCCATCAACAGCACGTCGAGGCTGTGCCACTGCCTGACGTGCACCAATTCGTGTTCCAGCAATAGTTTTTGATCTTCGGACAGCTGGTTTTCATGGTTCCACAAGACAAAACCAAAGAAAGAGGCCAGGGGGAGCGTTTCCCGATCCGATACCATCACGTCGACATTGCCGGATTGAGCCTTCCGGCAGCGCCGGATCATGCGCAGCAGGTACCATACCTGTATCGCCAGCCGGATGAGCAGCAGCCCTGCACCGGTCAGGTAGATCCACCACAAGCATGCTCCCAGCGAAACGGACCAGCCTTCCGCTACAGGCTGCGCCAAGGTATGGCGAACAGCCACAGGCGCCTGTTGCACCTGCTCTACGATGACCGGCAGGTCAATGACCGGATCGGCGACCTGCAAGGTGTTCGCCATTGCGGGAGGCTCCTTTGTCAGTTGAATCTTCAGGGCGGGCAAGCCGAGCGCGAGGAATGGCGACAGCAGCAGGTATGCCCGGTTCCATTGAAAAAAGGTCTCGCGTTGCAGCGCCAGCCAGTAAAAACCGTACAGACAGGCGAGACAAAAAGCCGATTCGAGAATGTATTGGATGCTCATGATCGTAAAGGATTCTAACTTGAAAAAGGTACCGGCGGCTTCAGCCGCCGCCTAAACAAAGGTACCGGCGGCTTTAGCCGCCGCATCTCAATGCCTAAGCCCGGATTAATCTGCACGTTTTTTCAATTGGTTGGGTTGTTCGGCGGCTAATTGAAGTTGTTTAATAAAACGCAATTATAAATATCTTAGCTGT
>ERZ724519.289-NODE-289-length-21176-cov-4.645897_pt1 | contig 21176 bp, 21 predicted proteins | sample MGYA00376052_ERZ724519 | MGnify/ENA primary metagenome ERZ724519 (study PRJEB28724, sample SAMN07190883) | activated sludge metagenome | isolation source: activated sludge of sewage treatment plant in Hong Hong | place: Hong Kong | collected 2016-03-17 ... | reverse complement strand
GGTATACTCGAGTCAATACCGCCAGAAGAAAACGCCCTGATCGGCGGAACACTGGCCACATTTCCGGGATTGATCATTGGTGGAATCGTGGGATCCGCGCGTGAAAAAATCTATCTCGGAAAAGATCCGGTCACCTATCAACGGAACATACTGCGTTTACGACGCTTTTCGAAAATGCCCTGAACAGTGCTCGACACCCAAGCACTTATCGCACCGGCACCCAGATCTCCTCTTCCGAATCCTCTGCTTCTCCCCTATACCGCTCATCCATCCGGGCAAAGTGCGGTCGGTCATCGAGCGAATAGCCGGAGCCGGGGAGCCATTGGGTAAAGATGTAGCGGTACAGGTCCGCGCCTTTAGAAGCGGGGCCACGATACAAGAAGACCGCATATCGACCGTCTGGCACGCGCAATTCGCTCATCCCATCGGGGACTGCTTCCTGCTCCTCGACTTCCACCGCGGCCCACTTCGTGAATTCCCTGGCCGGATCAAATACTGCGAAATGATCCAGGCCATCGTAGACCTCCAGCGAATACAAAACACCATCGCTCACCGACCGAAGCTCGCCCCGGCGGGGCATGAAGCGTTTCCACAATGCGGCCGTAGTGTTTTGGACCAGCGACTGCCGTTGCGACATGCCGATGAGGCGAAAGGATGGAATGGTACGGATTTCAGGCTGTATGGACATGGTGCTGGATGCAAGGTAGTGCTGAACAGCGCGGCGAACAAGATGGCATTGGTGATTAGTGAATTGTAATTAGAAACTGGTAATTAGGAACTAAAAACTTGGTAACTGGAAACCTGCCTGCCGCAACTTTAGCGAAGGCGGGAAGCCAATCATTGTTCTTCATAAAAAGAACTGGAATTGAACGTACACTATTGAAAGGAACTGCATTTCAGTCTAAGACAAAGAGGCCTTTGGATGATCTAAAATTATTTATCTTACAACTGTGTTCTTGATTTTGCTGCATGCATTTTCAAAAATATCATTTACATCTATCAACAAAAAGGCTATCTGAAATAGCCCGGATCTCAATTGAGTTCATTCCCATTTCCAAACCTCATTCAAAATTATATCTACCCAATGAAACCAGGAACACTGACAAGTGCATTGAGTTTTTTTATGCTTTTCGTCACCCTGAAGGCAGCTGCTCAGGATTTACAGCTTAACAATACATTTATAGATAGGGAAGTAACTGCGAGTCCTGAGATCAAATCACGACTGACAACGCAACGAAAATTAATCTCCGATCAAAAACTCGGTTTCCTGGTCGGGGCTACGGAGGTTTCCAGGGTCAACATGGAATTACTCACGGGCGAATTGGAAGTGCCTGCTTCAGAAGTAAAACGTCTTCAAGGCATTTATAAAAACAGGATACTGTCTGCAGCAACTACCCAAGCAATCAGCAGGATGCTCAAAGTTGTTTGCCTGGCCTCAGCACGAACCTATGATTTACGCGACCATCAGTCCTTTCCCGCTGTCCGCTACCAACGGTGTGGAAATTGCTGGGCCTACTGTGCTACAGGGGCTATCGAGTTCGCTGCGTATCGCACTCGGGTGTTGCCAGGCTTTCATGACCTGAGCGAAGCTTTCCTGGTCAATTGCTCTGGCGGGGGATCCTGTACGGGAGGATACACCTACAAAGTGTATGAATTCCTGAATAATACCCGTAAGAAAATGCGTTTGGAAACTCAATTTGCCGACAATGGAGAAGACCGCCCATGCAACCTTGACTTAGGTCCATTATCGCATGTTGAACTGATGGATTGGGGAATCGTAGACCCTTCCGGTGATATTTCCAAGATCCCTACCGTCGCTCAGATCAAGGAGGCCATTTGTCGCTATGGCGCCATTTCCTGCAGCATGCAGGCAACACGATTGTTCGGAGATTATGCCGGGGGTGTTTTCAAGCAAACTCCAAGCAATTACGCTGACCCTTCCACCAACCATGCTGTTGTCATCATCGGCTGGGACGACTCCAAGAACGCGTGGCTTGTACGAAATTCCTGGGGAGTCTATTGGGGAGAAAATGGATATGCATGGGTTGACTACAATACAAACAACATCGGTCGGCGCGCCACCTGGGTGGTTGTAAAAGATGAAGCCCAATGCAACCGCAAGTATGAAATAAAAATAAATCTCGTTAAAGTAACTGCGCCCAAAGTGATCGATACGGATGCAGACGAGGACTTGTTCGGTTCATTATCGGTGGAAAAGTACACAAGTGAATATAACGATCTGATACTCGGATCCCTTTCCATGTGGTCCCGAACAGGAAGAAGCTATGATCCGAAAGACGTTACCAAAGCGCGGCAGGATGGTTTTACGAACATAGGATCTCAAGAAACACTCCGATCAAGTATCAGCAACACATCACTTAGCGCTTCCGTCATTACCGTGGAAGGTGTATTGAAGGACAAAGAGATCATTTCTGACATCAATTATACCTGCAGGGATTGCACTGCCGGCGCCAGAGAAATATCCATTGCACGATACATGGATCAGATAGACGAACTGGAGCCCGGACAAAAGAAAACACTGCGGATTGGAAATGATGAGTTCTTTGAAATGAATTTCTACGAAAACAACGATCCAAACAGCTCGCATGTAAAATTCATGTGGAGTATAGAGGTCAAAGCATTATGATTGATTTCCTCATTCCATTTCTTAAGGAGGACATATGAAATGTCAATGCTCTGCTAAATCCTTACAGGTCTGCTCTTGCGGAATATTATCCTTTACACACGAATAAGAAGTAAGGTATGCTCAGGCAATCCGTTGCAACACCCGTAGCCTCCTGCAATTCGATTGATATCAATCCTTTGCCGACCTGTTGCTAAATCCAGGTCTTTATACAGGGGCTCTATGCTTCGAATGCCGCCATGGTCGCTATGCCCGACCCGAACACCCGGCCTGCCGTGTGCGACAACATCATCCCGGAGCTTCATCCTGCCGCTGATCACGCCCCCACTGATTTCACCGTACCGGGGTACGTGGACATCTCCGGAATGGCTGCTTTTCCAATCCCGACGGCTTCTGCCAACCATAGCTGGTGCTTCGACCTGCGCGGAAAGAAGGCCCTGGTCTGCGGTAATACCCAGGGTACCGGCCAGGCTGCGGTGCTGAAACTGGCGCTGCCCGGCGCCAGGTCACGGGGATGAACAATCGCAGGACTGAGTTGTTCCCTGTTCCGATGCGCAAGCGCCCCTGGAATCTCATTGATGTTCCCGTGTACAGCCTCGTCACCAGGAACGGTGACGAGACGAATATGAATCTTTGCACGTACGTGACGGCCATCAGCCTGAAACCGAAGCGCTATGTGGTGGGAGTTTTCAAGGATTCCTGCACGTACGACCGGATGCGAACATCTGACAAGGCTGTCTTGCAGTTTCTGGGAAAAGATAATCTACCGCAATGCCGGCTGCTGGGTCTAAAGTCGGGCCGAAGGGTGGATAAAACGGCCTTGCTGAACAAAAAGAAACTGCTGGATGAATGGAATGGTTTTCCCATTCTCAAAAACTGCGCTGCTGTTGTTCTGCTGCGAAAACGATCGATGACTTCCGCCGGGGATCATGACCTGGTGTTGTTCAATGTGATGGAGGCAGTCTCTTTTCACGACGATGTACTGATGCTGAATGACCTGCGTGCGGCGAAAATGATCCGGATATGACCCATGATCTCGTGGCTTTTCCGTCGGATCCCGATCAGATCCTGGAGCGGATCGATGCGTTGGATCCTGTCCGCTACGCTTCTTCACGCAACTACCTGACGGGAGCCGTTTCGCGTTTGTCGCCCTACATTTCCCGGGGCGTGATCTCTACACGCATGGTGCTGGAGCGCCTGTTGAAAAAAGGCTATCGACCAGCTCAGATGGAGAAATTCGTGCAGGAGCTGTGCTGGCGCGATTATTTTCAGCGCGTACAGCAGCATTTCCCCGGCTTACATGCTGCATCGATCCGAAAAGAACAGTCGGGTAGCAGGAACGGCGTGCCGATCCGACTGATGGAAGCCCATACGGGAATTCACGCCATTGACGCCGGAGTGCAGGAGTTGTATGCGACGGGATACATGCACAACCACCTGCGCATGTACACGGCCATGCTGGCCTGCAACATAGCGAACTGCCACTGGCGGCTGCCGGCGCAATGGATGAACTATCATCTGCTCGATGCCGATGTAGCCAGCAATTTTTGCAGTTGGCAGTGGGTGGCGGGCGACTTCAGCTCCAAAAAGTACTTTGCCAATCAGGAAAACATCGACCGCTATACGGGAACACGTCAGCCTGATTCATACCTCCATGTCAGCTATGAGGATTTCCCGTTGTCCGATATTCCGGAATCGTTGCACCATACAGGGATTCCCGCGCTGACCACATCCCTGCCGGAAGCCGCGCCGTTGAAATTGGCGGACGCTCTTCCGATTCGGTTGTACACGATCTACAATCTGGATCCGTGGTGGAGAAAAGCGGAACCGGCCAATAACATTTTGATACTGGAGCCTTCGCACTTCAGGCAATTTCCCGTTTCCGGTAAGACGATGGACTTTGTTCTTTCCTTATCGAAGAACATTCCCGGAATTCAGTTGTATACGCAGGAGTTTTCCGAACTAAAGAAGGAAGCGGGAGACCGGGCGATCATCTTCAAAGAACACCCTTTGTTCCGACACTTCAGCGGCAGCATGGACCAACGGGATTGGATCGCGGGAGAAGTGGACCAGTTTGTGCCGGGTTTTTTCGGTTATTGGAAGAAGGTTGAGAAATCGATTTTAAGATACCATGGAAATTGATAAGCAGACATTGTCCACTTACGACCGTTTCTACCGCGGCAACCTGATCAACAGCCTTTCCGGCTTCAAACCCGCTTCACTGATCGGTACATCGGACGACCAGGGCCGGACCAATCTGGCTATTTTCTCGAATATCGTTCACCTGGGAGCGGATCCGGCGTTGGTGGGATTTGTCAACCGTCCGATGGAGGCGGCTCCACATACGATCTCCAACATTGAATCAACCGGCTGGTACACCATCAACCTGATCCCGGCTTCCCTGTCGCTGAAGGCGCATCAGACCAGTGCGAAATACGGTCCAGGCCAGAGTGAGTTTGATGCCGTCGGGTTTACTCCGCAATGGAAAGATGGAATTCCTGCTCCCTTTGTCCGGGAATGCAAGGTGAAGTTCGCGCTAAAACTGCAGGAGATCATTCCAATCAAATGGAACCAGACCTTTTTTGTCATCGGATCCATTGAACATTTGATCGTTGAAGAAGTCATCTTGGAGGAAGACGGATTCTTGTCGCTGGAAAAAGCCGATACGATCTGTTCGCTTGGATTGGATGGCTACTACCTTCCGCAGAAGTTAGCGCGTTATGCCTACGCCAAGCCCGGCAAAACCGCAGCGGTGATCGGATGAATACAGCAATTACAGGTTAGGAAAAATACCGTTTCATTGAAATGGTCCGGGAAGACCGCACGCCTTCAGAAGCCAACCCGGTGCAATCCGGCCTGTGGAAATCGAAAATGAAAACCCCGGACCTGTCTTGACCCGTTCCCAAAATCTCCCGTCATTTACGGCATGAACCTCGACCTGCGCGGAAAGAAAGCCCTGGTCTGCGGAAGCACGCAGGGCATCGGCAAAGCCGCGGCGCTGGAGCTGGCCCTGCTCGGCGCGACCGTCACCCTGCTGGCGCGGAACGAATCGGACCTGAAGAAAAGCCGCAGCGAACTTTCTTCGGTCTTTCACCAGAAGCACGATTACCTGGTCGCCGATTTCTCCCGACCCGACGAGCTCCGGGCATCCCTGGAGCGCTACATGCGCCAGGCCGGCACCGTACACATCCTGGTCAACAATACGGGCGGACCTCCCGGCGGAGCCATCACCGAAGCGAAGACGGAAGAATTCACCCAGGCTTTTTCCAACCACCTGGTCTGTAATCACATCCTGTCCCAGGCCGTGTTGCCCGGCATGAAAGACGCCGGCTACGGACGGATCATCAACGTGATCTCCACCTCGGTCAAGCAACCCCTCAAGGGTTTGGGTGTCTCCAACACCGTGCGCGCAGCCGTGGCCAACTGGTCCAAGACCCTTGCCGGCGAAGTGGCGAAGTACGGCATCACCGTCAACAACGTCCTGCCCGGCGCCACCAACACCCAACGCTTGCGTAGCCTGATCGAGGCCAAGGCGCAAAAGACCCACCAGCGCCCCGACGACATCAAAGCCGAGATGATCCACGAAGTCCCGATGGCCCGCTTCGCCGAAGCCGCCGAGATCGCCAACGCCATTGCCTTCCTCGCCAGCCCCGCCGCCGCGTACATCACGGGCATCAACGTACCGGTGGATGGGGGAAGGACTTCGTGTTTGTAGTTTACGGTTTCGCGTTTCCAGTTTCCAGTTTCGGGTTTCGGGTTTCGGGTTGTTTTTTGTTGAAGAGTTTTCTTCTCCTTACTGTCGCCCTTTGTACTTCGTTCCCTTGATTTGAGATTGAATCAGATAAGACATTAGTGCGCCTGTCTTTTGTGAAAACTGACGGCTTAGTTGCCGCAGGATTTCCATTTCAGACTCGGGAACCCAACCCTGATCAGCCGCTACAACCAGTTGGGAATACAATTCACCGTTGGAACCTTTTGCGATGGAAAGAAAATTCGTGAACTCCCGATTGCCTCCGCGCTCAAATCCCTCTGAAATATTGGAGATCATCGATACGGATGCGCTTCGAATCTGTGATCGAAAGCGAAGATCTTCCTGGAATTCGCGCGATCTTGTAATCGTAAAAACAATTTTGTTCACTTGCCGGGCGATCTTCCAGATCTCCAGGTCTTCGAAGGTTTTAATGCTGGCCACGAAGCAAACATCCAAATCGCTTCAGGGAATTGCATCCAATAAATGCGGGAAACTAATATTAAAAAACCGGAAACCCGAAACCTACAACCTGTTTCCTTTGATCTCCTCCACCACCCCCGGATCCAGCAAGGTCGTAGTATCCCCGAGGGACTCCACTTCGCCTTCGGCGATCTTGCGGAGGATGCGGCGCATGATCTTGCCGCTGCGGGTCTTGGGTAAGCCGGAGACGAACTGGATCTTGTCAGGCTTCGCGATCGGACCGATGATGCGGCTCACCGTGAGCGCGATGTCCTGCCGCGTGAGGTTCTCGTCGCCGTGCGTGCCGCTGTAAATGACATAAGCGTAGATGCCCTGTCCTTTGATATCGTGCGGGTAGCCGACAACCGCGCTCTCCACCACGCCGGCGTGCATGTTGATCGCGTTCTCCACTTCGGCGGTTCCGATGCGGTGGCCGCTGACGTTGAGCACATCGTCCACACGACCCGTGATCCGGTAGTTTCCATCGGCGTCGCGGTAGCAGCCGTCGCCGGTGAAGTACAGGTTCTCGTAGGTCGCGAAGTAATTCGTACGACATCGCTCGTGGTCACCGTAGGTGGTTCGGATCATGCCCGGCCATGGAAATCGTATACAGAGGTTTCCATTGACATTGTTGCCGGTGATCTCTTCTCCCTTTTCATCAACCAACATCGGTTGAACACCGGGCAAGGGAAGCGTGGCATGCGCCGGTTTTGCAGGTGTCACACCAGCCATGTTGGAGATCATGACTCCGCCGGTCTCGGTTTGCCACCAGGTATCGACGATCGGACATTTTCCTTTCCCCACGTTCTCGTGGTACCAGTTCCAGGCTTCTTCGTTGATCGGTTCGCCAACCGTACCGAGTACGCGCAGGCTGTTGAGGTGCTTACCCTGCAACGGCCCGAGTCCGTATCCCATGAGTGAACGGATCGCTGTAGGCGCGGTGTAGAGGATATTCACGTGGTACTTGTCGACGATATCCCAAAACCTTCCAGCGTCCGGCCAGGTGGGAACCCCTTCGAACATGAGCGAGGTGGCGCCGGCGCCGAGCGGACCGTACACGATATAGCTGTGTCCGGTGATCCAGCCAATGTCGGCTGTACAGAAGAAGATCTCGCCCGGGCGGTACTGAAATACATTGGCGAACGAATAGGTAGTGTACACCATATAGCCCGCACTCGAATGCACGACGCCTTTCGGCTTTCCGGTGGATCCGGAAGTGTAGAGGATGAACAAAGGATCTTCCGCGTCCATTTCTTCCGCCGGACAGTCCGGATTGCCCATCGTTTCCACTTTGCGGATCTCGTCTTCCCACCAGACGTCGCGGCCTTTGATCATGGACACGGGAGTCCGCGTACGCGTGAGTACGATCACCCGCTTGACAAACCGGCATTGCACCAGCGCGTCGTCGATCACGCTCTTCAATCCGATCTCCTTGTTGCCACGAAAGGCACCGTCGGAGGTGACGATGAACTCGGCCTGTGCATCCGTCAGACGATCGGCGATGCTTTGCGCGCTGAAGCCGCCGAAGACCACCGAATGAATCGCGCCGATGCGTGCGCAGGCCAGTACGGCGATCGCGAGCTCGGGCACCATGCCCATGTAGATGCAGACCCGGTCGCCTTTTTTGACGCCGTTATTCTTCAACACATTGGCGAACTGTACGACTTTCGTGTGCAAGTCGCGGTAGGTCAGTACCCGGTGATGCTCTTCCGGATCGTTCGGTTCCCAGATGATCGCCGGCTTGTTACCCAGCGTACCCAGGTGACGGTCCAGGCAATTTTCCGTGATGTTCAACTTGCCGCCGGAGAACCATTTGACATCCGGGTCCCGAAAATTCCACTCCAGTGTTTTTTCCCATCGCTTACGCCAGTAAAAATTGGCCGCCACATCGGCCCAGAAACCTTCCGGGTCCTGTACACTGCGACGGTAGGCAGCATCGTAAGCTGGTCGATCGGTATGTTGAAAGGGGTAGGACATGGGCGTTCGAACGTGATGTTGATACGAAGATAGCGATTAGTAGGTAGGTATTGGGCATTGGTGATTGGTGATTGAGGCGAAATAAAACCGGCATTTCTAATTACAAATAACCAATCAAAAATTTCAAATCCTGTTTCCCCCGCCTCCACGAAATCCAGGTACAAAACACTGACTATTCACCAATAACTATTCGCTATTCACAAAAAACTGTTCACTACTTACTATTTACTATTCACTATTCACTGTTCACTGTTCACTATTCACTCTTCACTACCTTTACCCCCATGCTTCACCTCCTGAACTACATCAACGGAGTCCTCGTCCCGCCTGCTTCGGGACAATACCTCGATAATTTCAACCCGGCGCTGGGCGAAGTTTACAGCCTGATTCCCGACAGCGACGAACGGGATGTGGCCGCCGCTCAGGCTGCGGCACAGGCCGCGTTTCCAGCCTGGTCCACCATGCCGAAAGAAAAACGCTCGGCGCTGCTGCTGAAACTTTCGGGTCTCATCCAGAAAAACCTCGACCGTCTCGCGCTCGCGGAGTCCGTGGATCAGGGTAAGCCGGTCTGGCTGGCGAAAAGCGTCGACATTCCCCGTGCGGTTTCCAATTTCCATTTTTATGCCACCGGCATCCTGCACGATTCAACGGAGGCTCACGCGATGGAAGAGACGGCGATCAACTACACCTTGCGGACACCCGTCGGTGTCGCCGGTTGTATCTCGCCCTGGAACCTGCCGCTCTACCTCTTCACCTGGAAGATCGCCCCGGCGCTTGCATCGGGATGCACGGTCGTGGCCAAGCCATCCGAGATTACGCCGATGACGGCTTATCTCCTTTCGGAGCTGGCCATCGAAGCCGGACTACCTCCCGGCGTGCTCAACATCGTACACGGACTGGGGCCCAAGGTCGGCACCGCCATCGTGTCGCACCCTGATATTCCCGCCATCTCGTTTACCGGCGGCACGAAGACCGGAGAGACCATTTCCAGCATTGCCGCTCCCATGTTCAAGAAACTTTCTCTCGAATTGGGCGGCAAGAACCCGACGATCGTATTCGCCGATGCCGACTTTGAAAAATCGGTTCACACGGCCGTGCGTGCGGCCTTTTCGAACCAGGGCGAGATCTGTCTCTGTGGTTCGCGCATCTTCGTTGAACGCAGCATCTACGAAAAGTTCCGCGACGCGTTCGTGGACGGCGTGAAGAAACTGCAGGTCGGCGATCCGATGCTGGATGAAAGCTGGATCGGCGCGATCGTGTCCAAACAACACTACGACAAGGTCCTCTCCTACATCGAACTCGCCAAACAAGAGGGTGGTCGTGTTCTTTGCGGTGGAACTGCCTTGCACCCGGAAGGTCGCTGCAAGAACGGTTGGTTTATCGCACCGACCGTGATCGAAGGGCTTTCCTACGACTGCCGCACCAACCAGGAAGAGATCTTCGGGCCGGTGGTTACCCTGCAACCCTTCGATACGGAAGAAGAAGTCCTGCAATACGCGAACAGCACCAAGTACGGACTGGCCTGTTCACTCTGGACTTCCAACCTGAGTCGCACGCACCGCATGGCGGCGAAGATCCACAGCGGCATCGTCTGGGTGAACTGCTGGCTGCTGCGCGACCTGCGCACACCCTTCGGCGGTATGAAAGGCAGCGGCGTCGGTCGCGAAGGCGGTTTCGAAGCGCTGCGGTTTTTTACGGAAGAGAAGAATGTTTGCATTCGGCTTTGAGCAGACAACTACGGTAAATAAAAAAGGCGTCGTGAGTTTCACGACGCCCTTTTTATTGTGCATAACCGATCAGAGATGCGTAACCGGCGTCTTCGCATCGCTGCCGATGACGAGGATACGGTTCACACGGCTGCCCGTGAGGTTGATGAGCGCCATGCCGTCGACGATGCGGATACCGTTGCCGATGACGCCCTGTGCAACTTTGGCCGGGCGACCACGCTTACCGGTTCCTTTGAACGGAGCAATTGCCGCGAGCGGCATGCCTTCCGCCAACAGGGTCTTCTTGTTCTTCGATCCTTTCGGACGTCCCCGTTTGCCTTTTTTAACGACGATTTTGGCAGCATTTGCGGAGGTGTTCTTGTTCTTAGAACCCTTCGGGCGGCCACGTTTTCCTTTTGCCATAATTAATTTATTTAGTTGATTAAATAGTATTCCGATGGTCTCCTATCATCGGATTTGAAACAGTTGCAGTAATGCACGTCACTAACTCCCTTGCAAGTATACTCCAAATAAACTGATTGAATAAAAATAATTCAATGTATTTGCAGTTATTTATTCACTAAAATAATCGAAAATGCAGAAAATTCGACCCGGCTCCCTTACAATGAATCCAATGTGAATCCTACTACGGATTCCGGGAATAATACTACCTTGACCCATATGCGGAGCCGGCTGATTTCAATGGTTTTCTTGTGCTTCATGACGGCCTCATCCCGGGCCTATCTCCCGCCAGCTGGACCGGTCTTCGACCGTACGGCCTTTGGATTCACTCTATCCATCGACCGTTGCTACCGCGAAATACGGTACGATGGAGCGGATTCCAGTCTGAATGCGGTCTTTAACGATCGCCAAAAACACGAAGATCCGATGATGGGTTACTCCGTCGGTCTTTCGCTGCGTAAGCAACGCTCACTTCATTGGATTCTGGAAGCCGGTTTACGTTACACGATCCGGGGTTATCAATACCGGTCTGCCGACAAAACCTTTGGCCCGGCGATCGACACCAACTATGTGACCGTGACCAATGTCACACAAGCGCTGGACGAAATCCTTATCCGGCATCAATACCGTTATGTGGAAGTGCCGTTGCGGCTCCATTACCAGTTTACCGAAAACCGGTTGCGCTATCACGTCGCCGCCGGCATTGCCTTGGGATTACCCCTGGGCGTAACGGTTTCCACCCGGTACAAATTCAGCAATGGCGAACGGGAGGTGAAGCGCAACCAGCTTCCCGATCAGGACCTCAAGATCTCCATCACACCCATACTTTCAGCAGGCATGGAATTCTATTATAGCCATCGCCTGCGATTCTATCTGGATCCAACCTATCAGTTTGCCCTAAACGACGCAGCAGCTACAACGATACGTGAACGGCTGAATAGTGCCGGCTTACAATTCGGGGTGATCTACCGATACCGCTGATCGAGCTGTTTTCCTTATTGGCGATTCCCTTCACAAGACTTCAACGGTTTTCATGAAACAAAACTCACCCAGGCTAAGTGTTTCGAGTTGCATTATTTCAATTTACCGGGAATGGCTAATGACCGATATCCTTCCGATTGTTTTGTTGGCGAATCTAATCGCGATTCGTCTGCTATTCAGGGTAAGTCAGATACAAGAATTCACTTAGGTTTAACTTCATTTTAATGAAATTCAGGAGCCGGAATTCCTGACCTTTGACAATAGCGCGGTCACATGACCTTGCCGGATACAAGACCGGTCGAATTTTCTTAATTGATGGAACGAAAAATTCTAATCGTCGAAGACGAGCCTAAAGTGGCCGGCTTCATCCGCTCCGGGCTGAGCGAAAGCTCGCTCGCATCCGATTGGGCTGCCGATGGGGAATCGGGTATTGCGATGCTGGAGGCCAATAATTATGACCTGTTGATCCTCGACCTGAACCTTCCGCGAAAAAACGGATTCGAAGTTTGCGCGGCGGTGCGGAAGAATGATCGCAGGATTCCGGTCCTCATGCTGACGGCATGGGGTGCGATTGACGACAAGCTCAAAGGATTTGAAAGTGGAGCCGATGACTATCTGGTCAAACCATTCGAGTTTCAGGAATTACTGGCCCGCGTTAAGGCCTTACTCAAGCGCTCGGAGCCCGAGTTATCGGAGCCGTCCACACTCCGTTATGCGGACATTACCCTGAACTTGGACACGCGCGAAGTGCATCGTGCCGGTAATAAGATCTCCCTGACTCCGAAAGAATACGGTCTGTTGGAATATCTCCTGCGCAATCCAGAACGCGTCGTTACGCGGGCGGAGATCGCCAGCCACGTCTGGTCCATCCAATATGAGACCGGTACTAATTTCGTGGATGTTTACATCAATTTTCTGCGTAAGAAGATCGATCGCGGATATATCCGTAAATTGATCCATACGCATGTCGGCAGTGGGTACATCCTCCGGCAGCCGAACCCATGAACATTAGGATCAGGGAGCGCCTGACGCTCCAGTTCACCCTGATCGTTACTTCCATTCTACTGGTATTTGCGACCGGCATCTACCTGCTGTCGTCGTCCTATCGTGAGCAGGAATTCTATGCCCGTCTGGAAACCAAAGCGCTGACGACCGCCCGCCTGTTGATCGAGGTGAAGGAGGTGGACAACGACATGTTGAAGATCATCGATAAGAATTCCATCAACGCGATGTTCAGTGAAAAGGTGCTGGTATACAACACCGCCAACAAGCTGATCTACAATTCCGTCGATGATGAATCGATTCCGGTTTCCGACAGCCTGTTAAATGAGATCCGGAAATCCGGACAACGACGATTCCACCTCGGACTGAATGAGGCGATCGGGCTTCGCTATGTTGAGGGGGATGATGAATATGTTATCCTTGCTTCCGCACTTGACAAATACGGCCGAAGCAAACTGAACAACCTGTTCTGGGTACTCATCTTCGGATTCATTGCGAGTGTGATCGTCACGGTCATCGCCGCACGCATCTATTCGGCGCGTGCGCTTAAGCCGATGTCGGATATCGTCCGACAGGCCGAACGCATCAGTTTCACCAGCATGGGCATCCGTATACCGGAAGGCAATGGAAAGGATGAGATCGCGCAATTGGCGATTACCTTCAACAAGATGCTGGACCGGCTCCAGTCTTCCTTTGAGTCCCAGCGCGCATTCGTATCGAATGCCTCCCACGAATTGCGCACCCCTCTTACATCCATTACCGGTCAGCTTGAAGTCACCCTGATCCGGGACCGCAGCGGGGAAGAGTACCGGAACGTCTTGCGTTCCATGCTGGACGACACCCGTGATCTGAATCAACTGCTGAACAGCCTGCTCTACCTGGCCCGGGCAAACGCAGACGACCGCCTGGTACGCATCAGCAAGGTCCGCATGGATGAATTGATCTGGCAGATCCTTGGTAAACTACGGAAACAGCATCCCGACTATGAGGTTGAACTGACCTATAGTGAAAAGATCGAGGACGAGAACAGCGTCGTGATCGAAGCGGACGAAGATCTCCTGCGTGTGGCCGTTTCCAACCTCATCGAGAACGGTTGTAAATATTCCGACCCTCACCGCTGCATCGTATCCCTGGAACCGCAGCGCGATCGTTTGCACCTTCGGATAGAGGATGCCGGGATCGGCATTGACCCGGCTGATCTGCCGCACGTGTTTGAGCCATTCTATCGCTCCATGGAAGTGGCGAGAAAAGGCGGTCACGGACTGGGTCTTCCGCTGGCTAAACGGATCGTTCAGATCCACCACGGTGACTTGTCATTATCTTCTACCCCGGATACCGGAACCCGTGTGGATGTTTTTCTTCCCTACCTTCAATCGTAAACGAACGTTTCCGAAGGGGTATCCTGTTTTAGTAAAATCATTAAAGGAATTCCACTTCGTAAACATCGGTCTTGTTCCGGCCGATATTCCGAACCTCGAACCCTCCCGGTTCCGGGATCCGTTCGATGAGATCGAAGCTGGTACAGGAACGCGGCAGTCCTGAAAAAATGAGGGTAAAGCGTGCCGTGCTCCCATTGGGCACATGCATCCATTGAGGCGCTACGGCGACGTTATCGGTGAACAGCAGTTTGCTTTCATGCGATGAGGAGCGATCCGATAAGACCGTAGTACTCCAGATCCTGATCAATTGATCCGGTCCGGTCGCCCGGTAATGGCAGAAAACAATTACCTGGCTCTCTTCTTCAACTGCAGTAGCGGTTTGCAGTTGGACCGCTGTCGTTTCATCCGGCATGCGGTAAAGTTAAGGGAATATCAACCGCAATCAGTTCAACGAATTGATGTCGATGAGTCTCTTGATATGACTTTCATTGGAATAGTTTTGTCAGGACATAATCGAGGTCCCAAAAATATTCGGGTACTGATAATAATCTTGACCCTCAACATGGCACGCGTTCGTTATACGACCATCATCCAGAAATTCCGGGAGAAGGGTGAAAAATCCGGATGGACGTACATTGATGTTCCGGCCGATGTGGCTAACCGGCTTAAAAAGGGTCAACGAACTTCGTTCCGCGTCAAAGGAAAACTGGATGATTCCCCCATTGAAAAGGTCGCGTTGATTCCGATCGGCAACGGGGATTTCATATTGCCGTTGAATGCTGCGCTTCGCAAAGCCATTGGCAAACGCGAAGGCGCCGGTTTAACCGTGGACCTGCAATTGGATGAATCCGTTTATCAGATCAACGCCGACCTGCGGGCCTGCCTTGAAGAGGAACCCGCTGCCAGGAAAATTTTCGATAAGCTTCCCGGCTCTCATCAACGTTATTATTCCAAGTGGATCGATGGCGCGAAAACCGAGGTGACGCGTGCCCGACGCATCGCCACCACGATCGATGGTATGATCAAGGGTTGGAGTTTTGCAGAAATCCTGCGAAACGCCAGCGGAAAGAAATGAAAAACCGGGCGAAAGAGTTTCCTCTTCGACCGGTTGTGCTAACGATGGCAATCTCTTAGCGATGCTGTTCGTCGTGCTTCTGGCGGTGGATCGCCCTGCTGGCACGACGCTGTTCCTTGTGTAGCTGCTTGCGTTCGGCCGGAGTCACGACACCATCCATCTTGGCAACCCGTTTGTCGTGCCGGATCTTCGCCTGGCGCGCGCGAAGATGGCGGGCTTCTTTCTTGGTCAGTTGTCCGGAGTCCACTCCGTCTTTGATCCGTTCATGTTGATTGACCTGCTTTTGCCCGATCGCCGGAGTGGACGTCTGGGCGGAGGCCGTGAGACTGGTGATGCCGGCAAGGGCCAGGCTGAGGATGAGCGTTTTCATCGAATTGGCGTTTAAAGATGGTCTCGTATTAACGAAAGCCATGCCAAAGGGCAGCCCAGACCCATCCCCGGGCGAAATCACTTTTCCGATTGACTGATCCCGTGAACAACCATTATCTATGTAATTGATATTGAGTTGATTGCATTTCTTTAGATTAATTCTAAAAAATCGTTAATGGCTGAACTATGGATGGCTTTCCGGTGTTTTTCTTTGTGCGGTAAAACAGCGTTTCATTCACCCACACTGATGAACCACTATGCAACCAACTTTGATTCCGGCCATTGCCGAAGCGTTCCTGCGGCAATATGGCTTTTCGCAGGAGGCTGACCGACTGGTAGCGCTTCAGACCAGGCTTACCCATGAACAGGAGTTTTCGCTGGATGAATTCCTGGCCAAGCTCACCGAATTCGGTTCTCAATTCAACCTTGTTTTTCTTTCCAACGACTTGCCTTCTGGCGAGCTGAGCAAACTCGCCTTGAGCGGCAGCTATCCGTTCCTGGTATTCAGTAAAAAAGGAACTTCGTTGTATCCCATTCTGGTCCATGCGGGAAAAGGTGAACGATTCGCAACGGCATTCACCGCACAGGGTGAACAGACCATGCGCATTGAGCGCGTTGAGGACCTCGGTGATCTCCAGCGGCATGACGGGCTTTCGGAAGCCGACAGCATTGTCGTCATCACCTGCTTCCCTCATTCCAACTTTGAAGAGCCGGAAGAACTCCGGGCCATCGATGTCGGCAGCGTTCGTTTCAAACTCTTTTCCAAACTACTGAAACTGCTCCAGCCTGAGCGAAAAGAGATCCTCTACATCTTCCTGTATGCGATCCTGATCGGCATCATCAGCTTGTCGCTTCCCCTGGGGGTTCAAAGCCTGATCGGGTTCATCTCGAGCGGACAGGTCGTTACCTCCGTGGTGGTGCTGATTGCATTCATCCTCTTGGGAATCGTGTTTTCCGGGATCATGACCATCTACCAGTTGGAATTGGTCGAATTCCTTCATCAGAAACTCTTTACCCGCACGGCCTTTTCGTTCGCCTCGCGCATTCCGAGAATACGCCTCGAATCAGTCCTGCAATACTATCCGCCGGAACTGATGAACCGCTTCTTCGACACGATCACACTGCAGAAAGGACTTCCCATCCTGTTGATCGACATCACGGCAGCGACCTTGCAGGTGATCTTCGGGATCCTGCTCTTGTCGTTCTATCATCCGTTGTTCATCGTAATGGGTTCGGTCCTGGTCTTCCTGCTGATCTTCATCCTGCGAATGACCGGTCCGAAAGGGTTGGCCACCGCCATGACGGAGTCCGACTATAAATACCGAGTTGCCAACTGGCTGGAAGAGATCGCGCGCACGCTCAGCACATTCAAACTGGCCGGCCACACCAGCTTCGCGCTCGACAAGACCGACCACCTCGTCAGCAATTACGTTCAGGCGCGGGAAGATCACTTTCGGGTGTTGAAGAAGCAGTATTACAGCTTCGTCGTCTTCAAGACCATCGTAACCGCCATGCTGCTCATCCTGGGCGCGGTGCTGATCGTAGACCGGCAGATCAACCTCGGTCAATTCGTTGCGGCGGAGATCGTGATCATCATGACCATCAATTCGATCGAAAAGATCATCCTGAAGATCGACAAGGTGTACGATGTGCTCGTCGGCGTTGAAAAAATAACCAAGGTGACCAGTCTGCCGGTCGAGGAATACAAAGGGATCGACCTGGTAGTACCGAAGAACTCCGGGTTGAGCATCCGCACCGAAAACCTCGGCTACCGGTTTCCGGATCGCGCTCAACCAACCCTGAACGGCGTGAGCCTGAAGGTTGATGCATCGGAACGCATCGCGATCACCGGTTACAACAGCAGCGGCAAGAGCACGCTGATCAACCTTATCCTGGGATTGTACGATTCCTACTCCGGTAATATCCAGTTCAACGGGGTTTCTCTGCGTGAGCTCAACAAGGCTTCGCTGATGAATCATGTCGGCGATTTCGTTTCTGAGGAAGCATTGTTTGACGGGACCATACTCGAAAACATCAGCATCGGCCGGAAAGGCGTCACCATGGAGGATGTCTTGTGGGCATGCAAAGCGGCCGGTCTGAATGACTTTCTCTCGGGTTTACCGGAAGGCTTGAATACGCGCCTGGTCGGCGGGCCTGTTCGGGTGCCGGAAAGCATGGTGAAGAAGATCGTCATCGCCCGGAACATCGTGGAACATCCCGCGTTGCTCATCCTCGACGATTTTCTGCTTGGTGTCGAGCGGAGGGAAAAGAAGCGCATCCTGGAATTGATTCTCGACCGCAACTACGGCTGGACCGTCATCCTGATTTCGAACGATCCTGTCGTGTTGACGGCGGTCGACCGGGTCGTGGTCATGAAGGAAGGCCGTATCGTCGATGAGGGAACGTTCGACGCATTGTCCTCCCGCAGTGAAGAATTTCGCGAACTCATTCAAAACTATCCAGCAAGCCTCTAAGCCATGGGACAGAACATACCTCCGGTAAACGACCGGTCGCTGCCCTTCAAAGCGGCGAGCCTCGTGCGCGATACGCGCTACGCGAAGAAGTTCGCACGAATCACCTCCGGGATCTTCATCCTGCTCTTCCTGCTGTTGTTCATGCCCTGGACACAGAATATCCGATCCAGCGGCTCAGTGACGACCTACCTGCCACAAGACCGGCCGCAATCACTGCAATCGGTTATCCCGGGAAGAATTGAACGATGGTACATTCGCGAAGGTCAATTCGTCCACAAGGGCGACACGATCGTACGCATCAGCGAGATCCGGGAAAAATTCTTCGACCCGAAACTGCTGGAACGCGTGAGCGACCAGATCAAAGCGAAGGAGGGTTCACAATCGTCTACCGCCGCCAAGGTCTCCGCGCTTGCGCAACAGATCAGCGCCTTGCAAAAAGAAAAAGTGCTCTCCCTGGAAAAGGCCCGGAACAAAGTGAAGCAGGCGGAGCTGAAGATCCTCAGCGACAGTGCCGAATTGCAGGCCATCCGCGTCGATATGGAGATCGCCCGTGTCCAGGCCCGCCGCGCCGATTCGTTGCTCAAGCGGGGCTTGATCGCGCTGACCGAACAGGAACGCCGCAACCTCAAACAGCAGGAGACCACCGCCAAGCAGGTGGCGGTCGAGAACAAGTTGCTTACTTCCAGGAACGAACTGATCAACGCGAACATCGAACTCGGTTCGCTCGAAGCCGAATACTCCAACAAGATCAGCAAAGCGGAGTCGGAACTGAACAGCGCGCTGTCCTATCTTTATGAGACCCAGGCGGAGATCGCGAAGATGAACATCGACTTCTCCAACCTCAGCATACGCAGTTCGTTCTACTTCGTCACGGCTCCGCAAGACGGGTATGTCGTACAGGCGAAAGTGTCGGGTGTGGGCGAGAACATCGCGGAAGGCGACGTGATCTGCACCATCATGCCGTCCGATCCGAGTCTCGCCATCCAATTGTACGTGCAGCCGATGGATATCCCGCTCCTCGAGAAAGGCCGAAAGGTCCGGCTGCAGTTCGATGGCTGGCCGGCACTGGTCTTCTCCGGTTGGCCGAACTATTCGTTCGGAACATTTGGCGGCGTGGTAGCTGTCATAGACAACTTCGATACACAGGGAAAGTACCGCATCCTTGTTGTTCCGGATCCTGATGACACGCCCTGGCCGGAACAGATACGGGTCGGCTCAGGTACGTTCGGCTGGATCATGCTGAAGGATGTGCCGATCTGGTACGAACTCTGGCGACAGTTCAACGGGTTCCCGCCCGACTACCTCGGTACGGCCAAGGTGTCGACCAATCCGGTCGATGTGAAAAGTGCGGGCGAAAAGAAGAAACCTGGTAAATCGGAGGAGAAGGAATAATGAAGCGCTCCACGCTGCTGGTACTCCTGACCCTGTGTACACTGCTGGCAACCGCTCAGGATAGCACGCGTACGCTTTCACTTCGGGAAGTGTACCGACTGGTGCTGGATCATCATCCGGTCGCGAAGCAGGCAGCGCTATTGCCTGACGCTGCCAGGGCGGAGCTGCGCATGGCCCGCGGGATGTTCGATCCGGTATTGAAGAGCGGATTCGATGAGAAGAATTTCGAAGGAAAGGAATACTGGAAAAGCTGGGAAAACTCGCTGGTCGTTCCAGTCTGGTTCGGAACCGACATCAAGGCGGGTTTCGACAATAGTCGCGGCCCGTACCTCGATTCCGAACGCGTCACGCCCGGACAAGGGTTAAGTTTCCTGGGGGTCAGCGTGCCCTTGGGACAAGGGCTCCTGATCGACGAGCGACGCGCTACCGTGCGTCAGGCACAATTGCTGGGAACGTTGGCTGCTGCGGAGCAAATCAAGCTTATCAATAAACTGCTGTTGCAGGTCAACAAGGATTACCTCGACTGGACCTACGCGTTTACGCGACTGCAATGGCACGAAGAATCACTCCGCCTGGCGGAAGTCCGGTTCGACGCGATCCGGATGCGCGTGTTGTTCGGCGACCAGCCCGCGATCGATTCGCTGGAAGCCCTGATCGAGGTGCAGAACCGGGAAAACATCCGGAATCAGTCGTTGCTCGATTTCACCAATGCCCGCCTGATCATGTCGAATCACCTCTGGAGCCCCGAAGGCGCTCCGCTGGAGATGACGGCGGAAGTGGTCCCGACCTTTGAAGGAACCGTCATCGATACGCTGGATGCCGTATCACTCAACGCAATGCTCGATTCGGCCAACAGCAACCACCCCGAACTGGTCAAGCTCCGCACCAAATTGCAGGGACTTGAAATCGAGAAACGATGGGCGGCTGAGAAGCTGAGGCCAAAACTCAACCTCGATTATAATTTCCTTGCGCCTCGTGCCGACGGGCTGTTGGAGAACGGATTACAACCGATCTATCAGGAGAATTACAAAATGGGGTTATCCTTTAGGATGCCGTTGTTCCTTCGCGAAGAGCGTGGTAAGCTCAACCTGATGAAGATCAAAATGAACCAGACGGAGCAAGAGCAACTGCAAACCAACCGTGAAATCACCAACCAGGTACGTGCCGCCTACAATGAATTGAATAACCTGGGACTTCAATTACGCATTCAGCAGCAACAGTTGGAGAATGCGGAAAAACTTTTAGCCGGCGAGCTTTACAAATTTGAGAACGGCGAAAGTTTTCTTTTCCTGGTGAACTCCCGCGAAAACGCCGTCATCAACAGCCGTATCAAGCTGGCGGAGTTAAAGGCGAAGTACGGCAAGAGCAGGGCATTCCTGTCGTGGAGCGCGGGTCGCTTGATCGCAGAATAATCGGTACGCTCAGGGTCGTGCTTCCCCTTTCACAAAGGTAGTACGCCAGCAATCGTGATCCGAATAGATGGTGATGGTGTACAATCCGTCGGC
>ERZ724519.284-NODE-284-length-21322-cov-5.682043_pt1 | contig 21322 bp, 24 predicted proteins | sample MGYA00376052_ERZ724519 | MGnify/ENA primary metagenome ERZ724519 (study PRJEB28724, sample SAMN07190883) | activated sludge metagenome | isolation source: activated sludge of sewage treatment plant in Hong Hong | place: Hong Kong | collected 2016-03-17 ... | reverse complement strand
TCCTGACCCAGCTGCGAGGTGCACGCCGCCGCACGCTCGCCCTCATCGACGATCTCGACGAGGACCGCCTCCGCGCCCCCGGACCGGGACGCGTCGCGCCCGTGCATTGGGAGGTCGGGCACGTCGCCTGGTTCTACGACGTCTGGCTCGCGCGCTGCCTCCAGCGCAATCGCGGCATAGCCTGCGACCCTGACCACGAGCGGCTTCCCGGCCGCCTGCCGGGGGCCGATGCCCTGTACAACTCGAGCAAGGTGGCCCATTCCACACGCTGGTCACTGCCACTGCCGGACCTCGCCGCGACGCGTGCCTATCTCGCCGCCAGCCTCGACGAGACCCGCTCGCTGCTCGCTGCAGCACCCGGCACGGACGACGACCTGTACTTCTTCCGCCTCTCCCTGTTTCACGAGGACATGCATGCCGAGGCCGGCACCTACATGGCACAGGCGCTCGACATTCCGCTTGCTGCCGGCCTGCGGCCAGCCGAGCATCCGCTGCCCGAGACACGCGACCTGCTCATTTCCGCCACCCGCTGGCGCCTGGGCCACGGGGAACCGGGATTTGCCTTCGACAACGAACTCCTTGCTCACGACGTCGAACTTGCCGCCTTCGCCATCGACAGCGTGGCGGTGAGCTGGCGCCGCTTCCTGCCCGCCGTCGAAGCCGGCGCGATCGCAACGCCACGGTACCTGCGCCGGCTCGACGGAGCCTGGCAGGTGCGCCGCTTCGGTGCCTGGCAGGCGCTTGAGCTCGAAGCCGCCGCGACGCATCTTGCATGGGACGAAGCGGATGCCTGGTGCCGCTGGGCCGGCCGCCGCCTGCCGACCGAGGCCGAGTGGGAATGCGCCGCCATGACGCAGCCCGGGTTCACCTGGGGCGACGTCTGGGAATGGACTTCGAGCCGCTTTGCACCCTATCCGGGCTTCGTCGCCCATCCCTACCGCGACTATTCGCGCTTCGGCTTCGAGGAACACCGCTACGTGCTGCGCGGGGCCAGTCGGGCGACCGCCCCGCGCATGGCGCACCCGCGCTACCGCAACTACTTCACGCCCGAACGCAACGACGTCCACACCGGGTTCCGCAGTTGCGCCGCCTGAGCGGCGGCGGCTTCAGGCTGCCGCCAGGAAGACGGCGAAATCCTCGCTCTCGTCGGTCCAGCGCCGGATGCCGGAATAGCCCGCGAGCGTGAGCAGGGCGGCAAAGTCCGCGGCTCGCCACTTGTAGGAATTCTCGGTATGGATGCGCTCGCCGGCGGCAAAGCGACGTCCACCCCCGGGCCATTGCACAGTAAGGTCGCGCAGGGCCTCGAGGTGCATTTCGATGCGCGAGGCCGAGACGTCGTAGCGTGCCACGTGCCGCCAGTCGCTGAGCCGAAAGTCGCTGGCTATCAGGCGATTGACGTGCAGCAGCAGGTTGCGGTTGAAGGCGGCCGTCACCTGCAGCGCGTCGTCGTAGGCTGCCTCGAGTCGCGCCACGTCCTTCACCAGGTCAACGCCGATCAGCAGGCCGCCGCCACGCGACGCCTCGCGAATGCGGCGCAGGAAGGCCAGCGCCTCGTCCGGCGTGAAGTTGCCGATGCTGGAGCCCGGATAGAACATCAGGCGGGGCCCGTCGCCGGCATCGCGCGGCAGATCGAGGTGGCTGGAGAAATCCATGCCGATGCCGAACAGTTCGACCGCGGGATGATGGCGTTGCAGCAGTTCGAGCGACTCCGCAAGATAGGCGGCCGAGATGTCGATGGCCAGATAGCGCCGCACGCCGAACGCGTCGAACAGGCGGCCGGCCTTTTCACAGTTGCCGGCACCGAGATCCACCAGGGTGGTGAACGCGGGTGCCAGTGCCGCCATTTCTGCCGCGTGACGGGTGAAGATGGCGGCTTCGGTGCGTGTCAGGTAGTACTCGGGCAGCTCGGTGATCGCGGCGAACAGGCGCGAGCCCAGCGCATCGTAGAAGAACTTCGGCGACAGGCTGGCAGGAGTCGCTGCCAGCCCCCGTGCGAGTTCGGTGCGCTGCGCATCCGGATCGATGGCATCGAGCTGGATCAGCTTGGGCGTATGCCGGTTCATGCGGTGCCCGGCGCCAATTCGTAGGAGGATTCCTGGGCCGCGCCGGCGCAGGGGGCGGGCCAGCCGAGCAATTCGCTGGCCTCACGGCAGCGCCGCATGAGGTCGGCCAGGTCCCTTGCGCCGAGGTGCGCAATGCCGTAGCGATAGCTGCCCAGCCACTTGAAGTCGCGTGCGATCTGCCCGCGCCGACGCGGAAAGGAGAACAGAAGTCCATCGGGGAACACGGCCGCGAAGGCGTGTCGTTGCACACGCGATGGCATCGCTGGCTGCCAGCCGGGGTCGAAACTGCGATAGACGAGGCTGGAGGCCACCGCGGCGGTCGGTGCCGCACGCGGCAGCGCGGCCGGATCACGGCCCAGCGCCAGTTCGATTGCCACACGGTGCGGATCGACACCATCGACGCGCAGGTAGAGATCGGAGAACTGCGCCGCCAGGCGCGGATTGAACTCGATCACCGTCAGCTTTCCCGATGCGGCATCGTGGATGAATTCCATGTTGAACAGACCGTGGTCGAAGCCGATCGCAGCAAGGAAGCGCCGCGCCACCGACGTGGCGCGATCGCGCGCCTCGTCGGGCAGCGCGCACGGGTAGTCGAAGCGCATGAAGGCGCGCGTGCCGGGGTACATCACCGACTCGACGAAGCCCAGCGGCCGCAGCTCCCCGCGCCAGACGTAGCCGTCCAGGTTGTACTGGCGCCCGCAAACTGGCGCCTCCGTCATCAGGCGATGTGCGCTGCCGGCCTCCGGCAGCCGCTCGCGGCAGATACGTTCGAACGGCTCGACCAGGTGGCGGATCACCCATAATTCCCACGCTGCAAAGCGGGTCATCGCATGCAGTTCATCGCGACTGGCCACTTCACGTGCCAGCACGGAGAACGCCGCCTTGACCGGCTTGATGAAGAGCGGGTAACGCAAGTCCTCGGGCGCCGGATCGCCATAACGTGCCGGCAATTCGGCAAATGGCACGTTCGCCTCCGGGCAGACCTGATCCAGCACGCGGCGCGCATGCAGCTTGTGCTGGCAGGCGAGCACCGCCGCCACGGGTGTACCCGGCCAGCCGATGCGCTCGGCCAGCAGCGCCGCGCCAAGTGCGCCGAACTGCTCGTGGCTCGAGGTCACGCCGTTCCAGCCCCGGCGAGTGGCCTGCCGCGCCAGGCGACGCGTGAAGCGCTCCAGATCGAATCCCGCGAGCCGGGCGTTGGATGGAAAGCTGAACAGGTCGAAACCGGCACTGTCGACCGGGCGGGCGCCCGACTGGCGCCCGAAGCCGATCCGGTCCCAATCGTAATTGAACAGCGCCAGCGTTCGTTGCGGGGTCATGGCAGCCGGATTCTTGTCGTTGTCGGCGGAATTCTGCCCGAAAGGGGGAACCAAGCGGGGTCTTTCATGTCACCATTTCACCCCCGACCACCCGACAAGGAGACCGAGAATGAGAAAGCTGCTGGCCCTGCTGGCCTTCCTCGCTGCGTCGGCCGCAAGCCTGCCCGCCGCGGCCGACCACCTCGCTGGCGTGCTACCACTGGCCAAGGACGATATCACCGCCGTGGCAATGCTCAAGGCGAAGCCGGAGCGGCATGCAATGCTGTACTTCGGCGACCATGCCAACTGAGGGGCTTGCCGCTACACCGTGAGTGTGCTGAACAAGCCCGAAGTCGCAGCGAAGTACGGCAAGCATTTCGTCGGTTCCCATGCCGACTTCGGCGAACTGGAACTCGACGATAACGATCCGCGCCACGCCATGATCCAGCGCTTCAACCCGCGCAAGCTGCGGCCGGTAATCGTCTTCCTCGACGCCGGCGGCAAGGAGGTCGCGCGCCACACCGGCAAACTGGAGGCCGACGATGCGCTGCTGCTCGACCGCTACGTTGCGGAAAAGCTCTACCTCAAGGGCGGCGATTTCGCCGCATTCAGGAAAGCGCAGAAGGGATAGGCGTCACTCGCCCGGGCCGGCGTCGGCATGATGCCGGCCCGTGGCGAGGCTGTAGATGCGCAGCAGATCCTCCTCGGACACGTCGATGAACGAGTCCATCTGCGCCAGGGCATAGACAAAATCCTCGTGCGAAATGGCGGCATAGCCTGCCACCTCGTCGGCGGGCTTTGCCCCCGCGCGCACCAAATGGGCCGGGTAGCGGCGCCACGGGAACAGGGCGTTATAGGCCACGGCGGCGGCAAGCATGATCGTCACGTTGAGCATCAGCGGCGTGGCGACAAAGGCGAAGCCCATGGCCTTCACGGACTCGTTGCCCAGTGCCGCCGCCAGCGCCGTGGCACCTGCCGGGGGATGGATGCAGCGCAGGTAGTGCATCGCTCCGATGGCCAGCCCGGTTGCCAGGCTGGCCGCCAGCAACGGGTCCGGAACCCAAAGCAGGCAAGCAATGCCGATCAGGCCCGACACGAAATGGCCGCCGAGTAGCGGCCACGGTTGCGACAGTGCTCCATGCGGCACGGCGAACAGCATCGCCGCCGTGGAACCCATCGACAGCACCATCACGGGGGATGCTGCGGAGCCGAGCAACGCACCGCTCAGGCTGTACGCGAGAAAGATGCCGACGAATCCGCCCAGTGCGGATACGAGCCGCTCGCGATGGCTGACCGGGCTCAACTCAATGCCGAGCAGTTTCAGCCAGCTTGCCTGGCCTCCGCTTCCTTTGACGCCCATGGCGTTTCCTTTCCTTCGTGCCGCACTGGCGGCGCTACAATTGTTCCGTATCCATTCTGCCCGGTCCGGGTGAAGCCATGAACCCCCTCTCCCGATTGCCGTCGGTCGACCGCGTCCTTTCAAGTGCCGCGCTCGCGCCCCTCATTACCCTCCATGGCCGCTCGCTGGTTGCGGAGACCGTGCGCAAGGTACTCGCCGCCGCGCGCGAAGCCGCCAGATCCGGAACGCCGCCGCCGCCCGAGGCGGAACTCGTGGCAAGGATCGGCACCTACGTCGAGGCCATGTCGCAACCAAAGCTGCGGCCGGTATTCAATCTTACCGGTACGGTGCTGCACACCAATCTCGGTCGCGCGCCGCTCCCCGAGGAGGCCGTCGCGGCGCTGGTAACTGCGGCGCGCAACCCCTGCGCACTGGAATACGACATCGGCTCCGGCGGTCGCGGCGATCGCGATGACATCGTCAACGAACTGCTGTGCGAATTGACCGGTGCCGAGGCGGCTACGGTGGTGAACAACAACGCGGCGGCAGTATTCCTCCTGCTCAACACCCTGGCGCCGAAGAAGGAGGTCATCGTTTCGCGCGGCGAACTGATCGAGATCGGTGGAGCCTTCCGCGTGCCCGACATCATGAAGCGTGCCGGGGCGAAGCTGGTCGAAGTCGGCACCACCAACCGCACCCACCTCAAGGACTTCAACGAAGCCATCGGTCCGCGCACGGCGATGCTGATGAAAGTGCACGCCAGCAACTATGCGATCCAGGGCTTCACCCACGCCGTACCCGAGCCGGAACTGGCGACGCTGGCGCACCAGCATGCGCTACCTTTCATCATCGACCTCGGCAGCGGCACGCTGACCGACCTCGCCGCCTTCGGCCTGCCGCGCGAGCCGACACCGCGTGAAGCGATCGCCGCCGGCGCCGACCTCGTTACCTTTTCCGGCGACAAGCTGCTCGGTGGCCCGCAGGCCGGCCTGCTGGTGGGAAGGAAAGACCTGATCGCGAAGATCAAGAAGAACCCGCTCAAGCGCGCGCTGCGCGTCGGCAAGATCACGCTCGCCGCGCTGGAGGCCGTGCTGCGCCTTTACCGCGACCCAGAGCGCCTGCCGCAGCGGCTGGCCGCGCTGCGCCAACTGACACGGCCACAGGAGGAGATCCGCGCCGCGGCGCAACGCCTGCTGCCGGGCCTGCAGGCGGCGCTTGCCGGCTTGCCGGTGACGGTGGAGGTGGTCGAGTTGCGTTCGCAGATCGGCTCCGGATCGTTGCCGGTGGATCGCCTGCCATCAGCCGGCTTCGCCATCCGCCCACAGGGCAAGAAGGGCGGCGTGCTCAACCGCATCGAAGCCGCGCTGCGCGGGGTCGCCCACCCTCGGCGGCCGGTGATCGGCCGCATCGAGGACGGCGCGCTACTGCTCGACCTGCGCTGCCTCGATGCCGGCGACGAACCCGAATTCACCGCCACGCTGGCGGCGCTGGACATCGCCGCATGATCGTCGGCACATGATTGTCGGAACTGCAGGCCACATCGACCACGGCAAGACCTCGCTGGTCAAGGCGCTGACCGGCGTCGACGCCGATCGTCTGCCGGAGGAGAAGGCACGCGGCATCACGCTCGACCTCGGCTATGCCTATGCGCCGCTGCCGGGCGGCGGCGTGCTGGGCTTCGTCGATGTGCCCGGCCACGAAAAGCTGATTCGCCACATGCTGGCTGGCGCCACGGGTATCGACTTCGCACTGCTGGTGGTCGCGGCCGACGACGGCCCGATGCCGCAGACGCGCGAGCACCTGGAGCTGCTTGACCTGCTGGGCATTTCGCTCGGTGCAGTGGCATTGAACAAGGTCGATGCCGTGACCTCCGAGCGCCTGGCACAGGCTCAGCGCGAAGTCAGCGAGCTGCTGGCCGGCACCGGACTCGCCGGCTGCCCGGTGTTCCCGCTCTCGGCGAAGAGCGGCGAGGGTGTATCCGCGCTGCGCGCCCACCTCGAGGCCACCGCCGCCGGATTGCCGGCGCGCGAAGCGGGTGCACGACGCTTCCGCCTTGCCATCGACCGTTGCTTCAGCCTGGCCGGTGTCGGCACCGTGGTGACCGGAACAGCGCACGCGGGCCGGGTCGAGGCGGGTGATACGCTGGTGATCGCGCCACCCGGACGAGCCGGGCCAATGCGCGCGAGGGTACGCAGCCTGCACGTGCAGGACCGGCCGGCGGCGGCCGGCCACTCCGGCGAGCGTTGCGCACTGGCGCTGACCGGCGATTTCGAGAAGAAGGACATCGCGCGCGGCATGTGGGTCGTCGATCCGGCGCTGGCGCTGCCGCTCAGGCGCTTCCACGGCGAGCTGCGCGTGCCTGCCGGGCAGGCGGTGATGAAGCACCTGCAGAGCGTGCATGTGCATCTGGGCACCGAGGACATCATGGGTCGGGTGGCGCTGCTCGATTGCGCCGAGGCCCTGCCCGGCGCGACGGCCCTCGTCGAGATACTGCTCGAGCGCGACACACTGGCGCTGCGCGGCGACCGTTTCGTGCTGCGTGACGCCGGCGCCCAGCGCAGCGTGGCAGGCGGCCGCGTGCTCGACATCTTCCCGCCGACGCGCCACAAGCGCAGCACCGAACGCCTGGCACTGCTGGTGACGATGCGCGACGACGATCCGCTCCCGACGCTGCAGCGCCTTGCCGGTCAGGGCATGATCGGGGTCGACGTGGAGCGCTTCGCCGCGGCGTGGAATCTCGCCTCTACCGACGCCGAGGCGCTGTGGCAACGGGCCGGCCTGCGCGTTGTACGCGCCGGTGAGCAACGCCTCGGATTCGCCGCCGGCACCTGGTCTGCGCTCGAGGTACGCCTGCTGGAGGCGCTGGCGCGCGAGCACGAGCGTGCGCCCGACCTCGTCGGCGTCGAGCGCGAGCGCCTGCGGCGCATGACGGAACCCAACCTGCCGCGGGCCGCCTTCGACGTGCTGACCGCCGATCTGCTCGACGCCGGGCGCATCGCCCGGACGCGCGCCTGGCTGCACCTGCCGGAACATGCGGCATCCGTCTCGGCAACGGACCGCGACCTGTATTCCGTGCTCAAGCCCTTGCTCGACGCGACGCCCTTCAATCCGCCGCGGGTACGCGACGTTTTCCGTACCACGGGCACTGCCGAGGACACCGTGCGCCAACTGTTCCGTCGCGTGGCACGCGCCGGGGAGCTTTATCAGGTCGCGCACGACCATTACTTCACCGCGGCCGCCGTCGCCGACCTGGCGGCGATCGTCGACCGCCTGGATACAGAGCGGGGGGCCGTACGGGCGGCCGACCTGCGCGATGCCATCTATGCCGACGGCGGCGGCGGACGCAAGGTAGCGATCCAGATTCTCGAATTCTTCGACCGCGTCGGCTACACGCGGCGTGTGCGGGACGACCACAAGCGGCGCGGGGGCGCGCCGGCGCCGGAATGGGCCGCTACCGTGGCGGATCAGAGCCGGTAATCGCGGTAGAGACGGATGCGGCTAGCGTCCGAGCAGAATTCACCATACTCGGCACGCTGGCCGCAGGGGCACTCGAGTTCCCGCGGCATGTGGACCAGGATGGGACCTTCGCGTTCGCAGGGGTCCACCAGCACGGCACAACGGGGAGCGGGAAAGGATTCTCCTTCGCGGCGCGGACAGCAGCACGCATCCAGCGTGGCCTGAAGATCGCCGTGCAGGTGGTCATTCATGGCGCGGCATGCCTTAGAGCTTCGACTGCTGCATGAACTCGTTGTAGGCGGCAAGCGTGCGCGCGGTGAGCGAATAGGCAACGCGACGCCCATCGTCACGTAGCAGCACCCGCTTGATGGTGCGCCTGGCAAGAAGCCGCTTCAGTCGGCGCTGCAGGGTCGAGGGCGATGCCAGCTCGAGCAGGTTGAGTTGCTTGAAGCCAAGCGGACTCCCCGCCTCATCGGCAGCGCCGATTGCAGCCAGGATGTCGCAGTCCTCCAGCGACTCGACGAATGGCAGCAACTTGCGCCGCGACGCCGATAGCGCCTGCAACTTATCGAAAGCCATATGCCAAACGACACTTATTGTTATTACTTATTGGATATTAGCGCTCCGATCCATAGTGCATGCAAAGAGATTGCATTCAATATGGTTGTACTCGCACGCCAAGATGTGCACAACACGACGACCTGGAATCGCAATCTCGCGCAAGACGCGCAAAATCGCCGGCCCTTCCGGCAAAACCGGAAGGCTTTGCGGCTTCGCCATCAGCTACACTGGCAAGAAAGGCAGGGCTTTCCCGGAAGAGAACGTTCCCCGGTGGGGCGGCCGGTCTTCAAAACCGGCAGGGGCCGCCATGCGGTCCCTGGTGGGTTCGACTCCCGCTCTCTTCCGCCCTTACAACCGGCTGACGAGGTGTCAATGCCATGGGCAAGCACGACGCGGTTCTCTGGCTGGCCGAACCAGAGGCACATGACTATCCGTCGGCCCTGGCCTATCTTTCGCTCGTCTATCCGCAGGACGTTGCCGAAGCCCTCGTGCACAAGCTGCGGACCGCTCCAATGTGCGAGTTCAAGGCGAAGGACATCTTTCGCGCTTCCGGCCTTTCCCTGCTCGGCATCAGCAATTCCCACGTCGAGAAGGACAGCCGCAAGATCAAGGCCGGGGTTCGCCTGTCACCGCTGCTGCTGGTGCGCGACCCCGGCAACGGCAAGGTCGTAATCGCCGACGGCTACCACCGGCTCTGCTCGGTGTATGCATTCGACGAGGACTCGGTCATTCCCTGCAAGATCGTCTGATTCGCGATTTCGCCCCGGCGCCGTCATACCTATTTGACGGGGAGGCGCGCTTGCCCAAGAATGGCAGCGCGCGGGCGTTCCGTAGTGCCTGCGCCGCCAAGGACAAACTACAAAGTACAAAGGCCGCCACGGCCCACCCCCCAAGGAGAACCAGCCATGAAACCATTCAACGTCAAGCAACGCGCCCTGCAGGTTTCCACCTTCGCTTCCGTCGTCCTGCTCACTGCCTGTGCCGGCATGGAGGCATCCGGTCCGCGCGCCGATGCAACCCTCGAGCCGCGTTCGGGCAGCAGCGTCAGCGGCACGGTCAGCTTCCGCGAAGTCGGCGGCAAGGTCCGCGTCGAAGCACGCGTGGCCGGCCTCACGCCGGGCGAGCACGGCTTCCATATCCACGAATCGGGTGATTGCAGCGCACCGGACGCAATGAGCGCAAAGGGCCATTTCAACCCGGCCGGCAAGTCGCATGGCCATCACGGCGGCAACGATCGTCACGCCGGCGACATGCCCAACCTCGTCGCCGACTCGGGCGGCAAGGCGGTACTGACGGCCGACCTCGACATGCTGTCGCTCAATGAAGGCCCGGCAGGGATCCTCAAGCGCAGCGTGGTGATCCATGCCGACCCGGACGACTACAAGTCGCAGCCGGCAGGCAACTCGGGCAAGCGCGTCGCCTGCGGCACGATTCGCATGATCGGCGCATCCGGCGGCTATTGAAAGGCAACGATGGCGCGCTCCCCGTTCCGCGGCACCGTACCGGACGACAGGCTCTACGATGCAGACCATGACATGTGGGTCCGCATCGTGGGCGCCGGGGTCGAGGTCGGGGCCACGGCCTTCGGGGTGTTCCTCGCCGGGGAGATCATCGGGTTCACGGCAAAGCCGCGCGGCGCCGAGGTCGCCCGCGGTCGCGGGCTGGGCACCGTCGAATGCGCCAAGACCGTGCTTGCCGTGCGCTCCCCGGTCTCCCTTGTCCTCACCGAAGGCAACGAGGCGGCCGAGGAGCGGCCGGCGCTGATCAACCGCGACCCCTATGGAGCAGGCTGGATGGCGCGCGGCCCCGCCTCGGCGTGGGAGGCGGAGCGAGCCAGCCTTCTCGACGGCGCCGCCTACCGCGCCCATGTGCTGTGCATCGAGCCGCAGGCGGAGTTCCAGTGAGCGCACAAGGCAGCAAGCTTGCCATCCTGCTCTGGGCGGCGACGCCGGACCGGCCCGAGTTGTGCGCGACGCCCTTCGTCCATGCCGCCGCCGCCGCCGCGCTCGACTGCGAAGTGGAAATCCACTTCGCCGGGCCGACGGTGCGACTCCTCGTCACCGGCGTTGCCGAAGACCTCAAGCCGTGGACGGGGCTCGACGCATCGATTTACCGCATGATGAAGCAGGCGGCCAACCTCGGTGTCGGCTTCCGCGCCTGCGCCATGGCCATGGGCGCACTGGTCGGCGCCGATGAAACCTTGATCCCCGAATACGGCGGCACCGTCGCCGCGAGCGCCTTCGTCGCGCGCGCCCTTGATCCGGAATGGACGACGCTGGTGTTCTGAATGCGCCGCATGCCGGCGCCTGCTGCCCGTCGTGCCTGAATCCGATGGCGGCGCAAGGCTTCGCGCGCAATGGCGGCGGCGGTGTCGAACTCGACCTGTGCTTCGCCTGCCAGGGCATATGGTTCGACACCCATGAAAGCCTGCAACTCGCCGCAGCGGCGGTCATGGCACTCTTCCGACTCATCCACGACCACCGCGACGACCTGCGCCTGCCCTTGGCACCCAGGCTGCACTGCCCACGCTGTGAGACCGATCTCGCGCCGGTGCGCGACGTCGTCAAGGGCGGTCGCTTCAACTACCACCGTTGCGCCGAGCACGGTCGCTTCATCACCTTCGGGCAGTTCATGATCGAAAAGGGTTTCGTGCGCGAACTGGACCGCGGCGAAGTCGCGCGACTGGCGGCTCGTGTCGGCGTCGTACATTGCAGCGGCTGCGGCGCCCCAGTGGACATCCGCAGCGATGCGGCGTGCCCGCACTGCCATGCACCGATTGCGATCCTCGACCCCGCGGCGGTGGACCGTGCGCTCGCCGGATACCGGCAGGCGGCCGACCGCGCGGCTGCACCCATGGACCCGGAGCGGATGGCGGACGCCCTGGTCAGCGCCGAGCGCGAACGCAGCCGGCAGCGCCGGGAGCGCGGGGTGGCAAGCGGCCCGGAGATCGGCGACCTTTTGCTTGACGGTGTCGCCATGGTCTGGAGCATGCTCGACTCATGAGGCAAACCGCCATCACCGGAGTGGTCCTGGCCGGCGGCGAGGGACGGCGCATGGGCGGCATCGACAAGGGACTGCACCTGCTGGACCACAGGCCGCTTGCCGGCTGGGTTCTGGCCGCGCTGGCACCCCAAGTCGACGCCGTGCTGGTCAGCGCCAATCGCAATATCGAACGCTACGCTGCGTTCGGGTACCCGGTGGTCGCCGACGCGATCGCCGGCTTCGCCGGACCGCTGGCGGGACTCCATGCCGCGATGGCGCGCGCCGGCACACCGCTGGTGCTATGCGTGCCCTGCGACTCGCCCTTCCTGCCTGCGGACCTCGCAGTGCGCCTGGTGGCCTCGCTGGAAGCGCGGCAGGCCGAAATCGCCGTACCCAGGGCCGGCGGGCGCATCCATCGGGCGTTCTGCCTTGCACGACGGGAGCTGCTGCCCGGGCTCGAGGCCTTTCTCGTCAGCGGCGAGCGCCGCGTCGGCCTGTGGCACGAATCCCTGTCCGTAGCCGAGGCGGACTTCGAAGACGAGGCGGGCGCGTTTGCCAACATCAATTCGCCCGACGACCTGATGCGCTGCGTAGCCGAACGGCGCTGAAGCCTGCCTGGCGTGGCATGTTCAGCGCACGCAAGTTTGTGCTTCAATAGCAGTTTCGCGATTCTGCATGGCCCTGGCCGGCCAACGACACTGCCATGAACGCAGCCCTGCTCGGCGCACGCCGCCTCTTCCTTTTCCCGCTCGCCGTCGCCTGCCTTGCCGGCGGAGCGCTGGTACGTCCCGTGCTCGCCGCCGACGGCGCAGCCGCCGCAAGCGAGCCAGCCAAGCGCTATGCCACGGTAATCCGCGTCCGCGGCGACGTCGCGGCCAGCGGCGCCGGGCCGGAGCGCATCCTGCGCGAAGGCGACGCCGTCTTCGTCGGGGAGCGGCTGCGCGCACCCGCCCTGGGCGAGGCCGTGCTCAAGACCGAGGATGCCGGCTATGTCGCCGTCCGCCCCAACACGGATTTCGTCGCAGAGCGCTTCGCCGCCGAGGACAAGCCGAGCGACGGCTTCGCAATGCGTATCTTCAGCGGCTCGCTGCGCATCGTTAGCGGGTGGATCGCGCGCACCAACCGTGCGGGCCACAAGGTGGCCACCCCGACCGCCACCATCGGCATCCGCGGTACCGACCACGAACCCTACGTGCTCAACGCCGAGCTGGCCGCGGCCACGGCGAGCCGCGAGGGAACCTACGACAAGGTCAATCGCGGCGGCACGACCATGGAAGTCGGGGAGAACAAGCTGGACATCGACGCCGGGCGCGTCGGCTTCGTGCGCGCGGCCAGCGCGAAAGGCTTCAAGGAAAGGGCGCTGATCACGATCCTGATGCCGGTGCTGCTGGAGAAGGTGCCGAACTTCTATGTGCCCGGCACCTTCGACGCCGAACTCGACAAGCTGTCGGAGGCGGCTGACCAGGACAGCCTGCGCGCGCTCGAGCAGCGCCGCAAGGCATCCGCGGCGCCGGCCGCACCGGCGGCCTGCACGGCGAAGCCGATCGCCGTGGGCTGGCTCAAGCGCCTGGACAGCGCCATCGTCAAGCGCGACGCGGCCACGATCATCGGGCTGTTCGCGAGCGACGCCGCGATCCGCGCCAACGTCAAGGAAAAGGACGGCGGCATGGCCGCGGTCGACCTCGGACGCGATGAACTGGCGCAAAGTACCGTTGCGGCGATGAAGGGGCTGACCCACTACAAGCAGCTTCGCGTCAGCACCGAGGCGTCGGCCGAGGGCGAGGGATGCGCCCGCATTGCCGTGAAGTCGGTGGTCATCGAGCAGGGGCGCCAGTCGGGCAAGCCCTACCGCTTCGAGGCCCTCGAGGAATACGTGCTCGAGCAGCGCGGCGGGGAGTGGCTCGCCGTCAAGGCCGTCACCACGCAGAAGTAGGCCCGGCGGCACGGCCGCCAACCGCGCGATGACCCTGACCGAACTCCGCTACATCGTCGCTCTCGCGCGCGAGCGCCATTTCGGCCGCGCTGCCGAGAAGTGCAACGTCGCGCAGCCAACCCTGTCCGTGGCCGTCAAGAAGCTCGAGGACGAGTTGGGCGTCGCGCTGTTCGAGCGCGGCATCGGCGACGTCCGGCTGACGCCCATCGGCGCCGAGGTCGTGGCGCAGGCCGAGCGGGCGCTGGCCGAAGCCATGCGCGTGGGTGAAGTCGCCGCAGCGGGCAAGGATCCGCTGGCCGGCCCGCTGCGCCTCGGCGTGATCTACACCATCGGCCCCTGGCTGCTGCCGGCGCTCGTGCCGCGCCTGAAGACGCTGGCGCCGCAGATGACGCTCTATATTGTCGAGGGTTACACGGAAGTTCTTCTGGCGCGGCTCAAGGCCTGCGAGCTCGACGTGCTGGTGCTTGCGCTACCGGTCGAGGAACCGGGCATCGTCGCCCAGCCGGTGTACGACGAAGCCTTCTGCACCCTGGTCCCCGCGGGCCATCCGTGGGCGAAGCTGAAGACGCTGCGCCCGGGGCAGCTCCTCGACGAGCCGCTGCTGATGCTTGGCGCCGGCAACTGCTTCCGCGACCAGGTGCTCGACCTCTGCGCCCGGGCCGGCGCCGGCGAATCGCCGCAGGTGCTGGAAGGCAGCTCGCTCGAAACGATCCGCCACATGGTCGCCTCGGGCGTCGGCGTCACCGTGATGCCGGCCAGCAGCGTCGACGGCATTCGCGCCGACGACCCCCTGCTGCGCGTCAAGCATTTCGCCAGTCCCGCGCCGACGCGGCGCGTCGGACTGGTCTGGCGCTCGAGCTTCCCGCGCCACAAGGCCATCGACACCATGCGCCGGGCCCTGCTCGACTGCAAGCTGCCGGGCACCCAGCCGGCCAGGTAGGTCGATAGCGATCGGCTATCGGGCCGGTCGGAAAAATCAATTGGAACCCGCAACGCGGCTTGGGTAGATTGGTCGCAAGGCCCGCCGGCCAGCCCGGCGGCTCGAGACCGGGCAGCGACCCGGATGCGACCAACCCACGCACAGGAGTCCACTCATGCAGCTCAAGGGATCGAAGACCGAAGCCAACCTGAAGGCGGCCTTCGCCGGCGAATCGCAGGCGAACCGCCGCTACTTGTATTTCGCGAACAAGGCCGACGTGGAAGGCTATGCGGACGTCGCCGGCGTCTTCCGCAACACCGCCGAGGGTGAAACCGGCCATGCCCACGGCCACCTCGAGTACCTGGAGAAATGCGGCGACCCGGCCACGGGCCTGCCGATCGGATCGACCGCCGACAACCTGAAGGCGGCCATCGCCGGCGAGACGCACGAGTACACCGACATGTACCCTGGCATGGCGAAGACGGCCCGCGACGAAGGCTTCGACGAGATCGCCGACTGGTTCGAAACCCTGGCCAAGGCGGAGCGCTCGCACGCCAACAAGTACCAGAAGACGCTGGACAGCCTCAACGGCTGACAAAGGCCCCGCGGACGGCGCGCGCCCGGTGCGCCGCCGTACCGCTGCGCCACCCCCGACCCCGACATTTTCCAACCCGCCGCGAGCAGGAACCCGCGATGCGCGAAGGCAGCCTCGAAGCCCCCACCCGGCACCCGATCGAGTGGAAGAAGCCCGGGTTTTACGACCAGGGCGCGTGCGAAAAGGAACTCGAGCGCATCTTCGACATCTGCCACGGCTGCCGCCGTTGCGTTTCCCTGTGCAACGCCTTCCCCACGCTGTTCGACCTCGTCGATGCCGCCGGCGACGAGGAAACCGCCGGCGTACCCAAGGAGAAGTTCTGGGACGTCGTCGACCAGTGCTACCTGTGCGACGTCTGCTACATGACGAAGTGCCCCTATGTGCCGCCGCACCAGTGGAACCTCGACTTCCCGCACACGATGCTGCGCGCCAAGGCGATCCAGTACAAGAGCGGTCGCACCAAGTTCCGTGACAAGCTGCTGACGTCGACCGAGCTGGTCGGCACGCTCTCCTCGATCCCGGTCGTTGCCCAGGCAGTCAATGCCGCCAACCGCAACGGCCCCGCGCGTGCCGTGCTGCAGAAAGTACTCGGCGTCGATGCCCGGCGGCGGCTCCCGGAGTTCGACTCGGCCAATTTCCGCGCCGACGCCACGCCGAGCACGAACCATCCCGTACGCGACGGCAGGCTCACGCCGGGCAAGGTGGCGGTGTTTTCCACCTGCTACGTCAATTACAACGAGCCGGGCATCGGACACGACCTGCTCAAGCTGCTCGACCACAACGCGATTCCCTATGTCGTCGTAAAGGGCGAGACCTGCTGCGGCATGCCCAAGCTCGAACTGGGCGACCTGGAGACCGTCGAGAAGTACAAGGAGCGCAACATCCCGCTGCTGCACCGCCTGGCCGCCGACGGCTACGCCATCCTCACCCCGGTGCCCTCCTGCACGCTGATGTTCAAGTCGGAACTGCCGCTGCTGTTCGCCGAGGATGCCCGCTGCCGCGAGGTGGCGGATGCGATGTTCGATCCCTTCGAGTACTTCGTCGCCCGGCACAAGGACGGACTGCTCAGGACCGACTTCACGGTCCCTCTGGGCAAGGTCTCGTATCACGTGCCCTGCCATTCGCGGGTACAGAATGTCGGCCGCAAGACCGAGGAGATGCTGAAGATGACCGGTGCCGAGGTGAATACCGTGGAGCGCTGCGCGGGCCACGACGGTACCTGGGGCGTCAAGGAGGAGTACTACGCCCTGTCGATGAAGATCGGCCGCCCGGTATTCCGCGCCATGGGTGAGACCACCCCGGATTACGTCAGTTCGGACTGCGCCATCGCCGGCCGCCACATCCTGCAGGGAATGGAGGAAGCCGGCGCCGGCGGACGCAAGGAAAAGCGCCATCCGCTGGAATTGCTGCGCATCGCCTACGGCCTTGACTGACTACGGAGCACGGATGGCACTGACACGCGAATCGCTGCTGACCCTCGAAGCCTACGCCCGCGTGCGTCCCGCAATGCGGGAGCGCGTCATGGCGGAAAAGAAGCTGCGCCGCGTGGCGCTGGGGCCGAACATCCTGCTCATCTTCGAAAACGAACTGCTGATCCGCTACCAGATCCAGGAGATGCTCCGCGTCGAGAAGATCTTCGAGGAGGACGGCATCCGCCACGAGTTCGAAACCTACGCCCCGCTGGTGCCTGACGGTACCAACTTCAAGGCGACGATGCAGATCGAATACGCCGACGAGGGCGAGCGCCGTACCATGCTGGCCAAACTGAAGGGTGTCGAAGACCGGGTCTGGGTCCGCGTGGATGGTTACGACCCGGTGTTCGCCATCGCCGACGAGGACCTCGAGCGGGAGAACGAGGAAAAGACCTCTTCGGTGCACTTCCTGAGGTTCGAACTGACTGCGGGCATGATCGCCGCCGCCCGGGGCGGCGCCGCGCTGTCGGCCGGTATCGACCATCCCGAATACTCGGCCAACACTGGCGCGCTGCCCGAGCCGGTGCGCGCCTCGCTCGCCGCCGACCTCGCCTGAGCGGCTGCGGCCGCGCCGGCCGTCCAATTCCGCCCAAGCCGGCTGCCATCGTGGCCGCGGCTACGTTTGACGCCGATCAACCGCGCTTTCAACGGCTTGGTCTACACTCCGCCCCTTCTCGATCGGAGCGGCAGGAATGGCCAAACCTCTCCTCGTATGTCCGGCGGGCAGTCTCGCAGCGTTGCGCGCCGCCGTGGACAACGGCGCCGATGACGTCTACCTCGGCTTTCGCAACGACACCAATGCGCGCAACTTCGCCGGGCTGAACTTCGACGAGAAGGGCATCGCCGAAGGCATCCGCTATGCGCATCAGCGCGGACGCAAGGTGCTCGCCGCGATAAACACCTATGCCCAGGCCGGCCGCTTCGGCGACTGGACCGCTGCGGTGGATCGTGCGGCCGCACTCGGCATCGACGCCGTGATCATTGCCGACCCGGGCGTCCTCGAGTACGCCGCGCAGGCCCATCCGCAGATGCGGCGACACCTCTCGGTGCAGGCGTCGGCCACCAGCTACGAGGCGATCAACTTCTGCCGCGAGCGCTTCGGCATCCAGCGCGCGGTATTGCCCAGAGTGCTGACGCTGGCACAGGTCGAAAACGTGATCCGCAACACCGAGGTCGAGATCGAAGTGTTCGGCTTCGGCAGCCTGTGCGTGATGAACGAAGGCCGCTGCTGGTTGTCCTCGTGGGCGACCGGCGAGTCGCCCAATACCGTCGGCGCCTGTTCGCCGGCGAAGTTCGTGCAGTGGGAGAAGAAGGCCGACGCCATGGACGTGCGCCTCAACGGCATCCTCATCGACCGCTACGGCAACGACGAGAACGCCGGCTACCCCACGATCTGCAAGGGGCGCTTCGAGGTCGCCGGCGAGACCTATTACGCCATGGAGGAACCGGCCAGCCTCAATGTGCTCGAAATGCTGCCCGAAATCATCCGCATCGGCGTCGCCGCGATCAAGGTCGAGGGCCGGCAGCGCAGCCCGACCTACGTTGCCCAGGTGACGCGCACCCTGCGCCAGGCACTCGATGCCGCCGCCGCGGCGCCCGAACGCTTTTCGGTCAAACCGGCGTGGGCCGCTGAGCTGGGCAAGGTCGCCGAGGGTTCCCAGATCACGCTGGGTGCCTACAACCGGCCTTGGCGCTGATGCAGATCACGCTGGGCCCCCTGCTGTTCTTCTGGCCGAAGGCCGAGGTCATGGAGTTCTACGCCCGCGCGGCACAGCACCCGGCAATCGACCGCATTTACCTCGGCGAGGCCGTCTGCTCGCGCCGGCAGCAGTTGCGTACCGCCGACTGGGTCGGCCTCGCGCGCGACCTGCGCGAGGCGGGCAAGGACGTGGTGCTCACCGCACAGGCGCTGCTCGAATCGGAAAGTGACCTAAAGGCGATGCGGCGATTGATGGACGAGGCCGGCGGGACCATCGAAGCCAACGACCTCGGCGCCGTAAAGCTGGCCGCCGAACGCGGACTGCCCTTCGTCGCCGGCCCACACCTGAACATCTACAACGAGCGAACGCTGGCTTTCTTCGCCGCCCAGGGCGCGCAGCGCTGGCTGCCGCCGCTGGAAATGTCCGGCGCGGTCATGGGCGCGCTGCATCGCGGATGCCCGGCCGGGATGGAAACCGAGGTATTCGCCTTCGGCCGGCTGCCGCTGGCGTTCTCGGCACGCTGCTTCACCGCACGCCACTACGGCCTGAACAAGGACGACTGCCAGTTCAAGTGCCTCGACCACCCGGACGGACTGCTGGTCGACACCCGGGAGGGCCAGCATTTCCTGGCCTTGAACGGTATCCAGACCATGTCGGCGCAAACGGAGAGCCTGCTGGCGCAAGTGCCGGAGCTGATCGAACTGGGCGTCGACGCGGTGCGCATCAGCCCGCAGTCGGCGCATACCTTCGAGGTTGTCGAGGCCTTCGACCGGGCGCGTCGCGGCGAACCGGCGAGCGAGGCGCCCGAGTGGGCACCCGCGGGCCTGGCCAACGGGTTCTGGTTCGGCCGCGCCGGGGCTGTGCGACAATCCGCCTGAAGCACAGGACTACTCTCCCATGGACACGCTCAAGCTGCCTTCCATCCCGGCCTTCACCCTGCCGCCCTTGATCGGACGCATCGGCGCACGCCTGCCGCAATGGCCGCACTCGGTCAATCTGGCGCTCGCCCTCAACGCTGCGAAGAAGCTCGGCGTGCTCCCGGACGATACCCTCAGCCAGCTGGAGGGACGGCGCTTCCGGGTCACCGTGACGGACACCGGCGCGGTGGCGGATTTCTGCTACCGCGATGGCGCCTTTCGTCCCGTGTTCGGTAATGCCGGCACACCCGACCTCATGTTCACTGCCCCGGCCTACGCCTACCTGCAGATGGTCAGCCGGCAGGAGGACCCCGACACGCTGTTCTTCAGGCGCACGCTGATGGTCGAAGGCGACACGGAACTGGGCCTGCTGGTGAAGAACATGCTGGATGCGCTGGAGTGGCCGCAACTGGCCTGGCGCGGCCTGCGTCCGACCCTGCTCAAGAACTGAGCGGAGCGGACATGAAGAAATGGCAATGCATAGTCTGCGGCTGGATCTATGACGAAGCGCTCGGCGATGCCGACCACGGCATCGCCCCCGGCACCGCCTGGGCCGACGTGCCCGCCGACTTTGTCTGCCCCGAATGCGGGGTGGCCAAGGATGGGTTCGTCATGGTCGAACTCTGACCCGGGCAGACGCATCGCCCGGCAATTCTTCCGGGCGCACGGGCGGCGTGTGGTACAGTTCGCCCCGCTTCAATCCTCAACGGCCGCGCTCCAGTCTGCCGGCCGTACCTGAATCGGGCATCCCCCCTCTTAGGTTTCACCCCCAGCGAAGTGTCCACCCAGATTGGCCTGCAGCATTGCGGGGGGCGGCATCAGAGGTAATACCATGCAGTTCTCCGAACTCGGCCTTTCGGCCGAGCTCCTGCGCGCCGTTGGCGAGCAGGGTTACACCACGCCCACGCCCATCCAGCAACAGGCGATTCCCCACATTCTGGCCGGCCGCGACCTCGAGGCCCTGGCCCAGACCGGCACGGGCAAAACCGCGGCCTTCGTGCTGCCCATCCTGCAGCGCCTGACCGCCACCGCGGTCGGCCAGCCGCACTCGCCGCTGCAACGAGTCGCCAACACCGCTCCGCGCGTTCTGGTGCTGGTGCCGACGCGCGAGCTCGCCGCCCAGGTGCATGAAAGCGTCCGCGCCTATGGGGCCCATACCGGCCTGCGCAGCCTGGCCGTCTTCGGCGGTGTCGGCATCAACCCGCAGATCCAGTCCCTGCGCCGCGGCATCGACATCCTCGTCGCCACGCCAGGCCGCCTGCTCGACCATATCGGTCAGCGCACCGCCGACCTCTCGAAAATCCAGACCCTGGTGCTCGACGAAGCCGACCGCATGTTCGACATGGGCTTCATTCGCGACATCCGCCGCATCATCGAGCGCCTGCCCAAGGTACGGCAGAACCTGATGTTCTCCGCCACGTTCGCCCCCGAAGTACGCGAACTGGCCCACGCGGTCCTGCGGGATCCGGCCCTGGTCGAGGTCGCACGGCGCAACACGCCGGCCGAGCTCGTCACGCACACCGTGATAAAAGTCGACCAGAACCGCAAGCGGGACCTGCTGCTGCATCTGTTCGCCGCCCACGGCTGGCACCAGGTGCTGGTCTTCTGCCGCACCAAGCACGGTGCCGACGCGCTGGCGAAGAAGCTCGAGCAGGCCGGTGTGCGCTCGGCGGCACTGCACGGCAACAAGTCGCAGAACGCCCGCACCCGGGCGCTGGCCGAATTCAAGGACGGCAAGCTGGCGGCGCTTGTGGCCACCGACATCGCCGCCCGCGGACTCGACATCGATTCACTGCCGCGCGTGGTTAACTTCGAACTGCCCAACGTACCCGAGGACTATGTGCATCGGATCGGCCGCACCGGGCGCGCCGGGGCCAGCGGCGAAGCGCTGAGCCTGGTCAGCAGCGACGAGCGCATCCAGTTGCGCGACATCGAACGCCTGCTCAAGCACGAGATTCCGGCCTCGGTGCTGCCCGGCTTCGAGCCGCAGCAAACGCACTCGGTGCCGCGCGCTGCGCCCCATCCGGCGAAGTCGCCGGCGGGTCCGCGTGCCGAGCTATCCCCCGCTGCACGAGGTGCTCGCGCTG
>ERZ724519.281-NODE-281-length-21397-cov-4.901696_pt1 | contig 21397 bp, 14 predicted proteins | sample MGYA00376052_ERZ724519 | MGnify/ENA primary metagenome ERZ724519 (study PRJEB28724, sample SAMN07190883) | activated sludge metagenome | isolation source: activated sludge of sewage treatment plant in Hong Hong | place: Hong Kong | collected 2016-03-17 ... | reverse complement strand
TTCTTTTCAATCAGAAACGACCCGGCCAGGTCAGATCGGAAACGCGGGGTATAGCGTTATTTAACGGGCTGCTTTTTCTTTTCCTTTTCCCGCCGTTCGTCCCGCAGTACCGCAATTCCCGCATTTAACTCAAATCCAATCAGCAGGATCATACAGTTCAGTTGTATCCAGATCATCAGGACGATCAGGGTGCCGATAGAGCCGTAGAGCTTGTTGTAGTTGCCGAAATTGTCTACATAAAAAGAAAATCCCCAGGATGTCAGGATGGAAAGCGGTGTGGCGAGCACAGCGCCGGGATTGATGAAAGGGATGGGGTGGCGTGTGGATGACCCGTAGCGGTAGATCATCGAAAACAGGGAATAGAAGAGCAGGATGACCACTACCCAACGCAGCGACGAAAAGGCGATAATGGTCAAAACATCCACGTGGATATACTGAAAGACAAATTTCAGGATGGTGTTGCCCAGGATTACGAGGATCACGGAAGCCACCAGTACAAAACCGACCAGAAAGGTCAGTTGCAGGGCCATCAGGCGTTTCTGGAATGCCGTCCGCCGTTTGAAGGTAATGGGATAGTCCTTTTCAAGCCCCTTCATCATCGACAGCATACCGTTGGAGGCAAACCAAAGGGCGAGGAAAAAGCCCGCCGACAGCAATCCTTCCTTCGGTTTGGTAGCGATATCCTTGATCGTTCCGAAGATCATATCGCCGGCCTTGCCGGGCATCACTTCCTTGATTGAACTCTGGAGCGTGCCGAAAAAATCCATGCTGATCGGGAAATAGGGCAATAGCGAGATCAACACCAGGATTCCCGGGAAAATGGCCATAAAGAAACTAAAGGCCATACTGTTGGCGCGGGTAGTGATGGCGTCGTCGCGGGTTTCCTTGTCAATAAACAGGATCAGGTTGTACAGGGGTATCCGGTTGAGCCCCGGCAGGGAATGCGTTCTAGACCATTCCAGGGTACGTACCCAGAGGGGATGGCGGACAAAATAGCGGATGAGATTGCGAAAGAATTTATATCTTTTCAACGGTAAAAATCAAAATCAGGCCTCAAAATAGGGCCTTAGTTTTTCCAGCAGGTGCTCCGGGGCGTGTACAACTTTTTTCGTCTTTGCCTCAAAGAAACAAAGTCTTACGCGGCCCGCATTCACCAGTTTCTTTTTTTCATTGAAAACTTCCACATGAAAGGTGATGTATTCGTTGGGTAATTCGCGCAGTTCCGAACGCACGGTCAGCAGGTCGTCGTAATAGGCCGGCCGGACAAAACGCATCTCCAGGCTCATTACAGGCAACCAGATGCCGTAAACATCCTCCAGTTCCTTGTACGTCAGACCCAGCGAACGGATCATCTCCACCCGGCCTACCTCGAAGTACTGTGCGTAGTTACCGTAATAGAGATAACCCATCTGGTCGGTCTCGCCATAGCGAACCCTTAACTGGACTTCGTGAACATACATATCTTTCAGTGTTAAGTGATAAGTGATAAGGGTTAAGTGACAAGAGCCTGACAATCAACACTTATCACTTAACCCTTATCACTTACTTAAATTTCTTCTCTCTCGATAGGACACGTCATGCAGTGGCTTCCGCCCCTTGCCCGCGACAGTTCGTTCGACGGGATTGTAATGATCGTGTTTTCCACCTTGTCCGGTGTGATTTTGCCGTTGTCGATATCGCGCAGCAGTTTCTCGGCGCCGATCACTTTGTAGCCGAAATCCTTAAAGGCGCGTTCGGTGACGGGGTTGCGGTCGTAGGTGACGGCGACACCGGGTTTGAGCGCCACGAGGTTGCAGCCGTCGGTCCATTGCTCGCGCTCCTGGTAGGGGCTTTCGCCGCGGCCGGCCCAGATGAATTCCATCTTGGGGTTCACCTCGGCGAGCAGGAAATCGCGCAGGCTGGGATACTCGACGGTCTCGCCATTGGAGCGGTGCACATCCACGTAGGAGCCCAGACCTTCCTTTACGATCGGGAAATAACCCACCATATGGTTGTGGTTGATCTGGGTGAATACGGTGTCGATGTGCATGTAGGTGCGTTCGGCAGGTATGTTCACCTGCACCACGTTTTTGATGATACCGCGGTCGAACAGGTAATTTTTGATCATCTGGAACGCGTATTCATTGGTGCGCTCCGAGCAGCCGATGAGCAGGTAGTCCTTGTTCAGCATCATCACGTCGCCGCCCTCTATACTGATCGTCTCGCCTTTTTTGTTGGGCGGAAACTTGTCCACGCGGTTCAGGTTGATGGTCTTGCCGTCGGCCTTGAGGCGCCTGAAGACGGGGTGGCTGCTGAAAATGAGCCGGGTCAGGAAATTCTCCCGGAAGCGCGCCGTTTTGTTGGCCTTCGTGATGATAACGTAGTCTTTTACCGTCACGGCAATGTCGCGGGTAAAGATCAGGTTGGGAATGGGATCGAACAGGATGCGGTCTTCGGGTTCGAGATAGCCGGTAATGAGCGTGTCGGCCAGTTGCTCGGGGGACAGGCCTGCCAGGCGCGGGATAAAAGAGTAGGGCAGTTCCTCGAAATCGGTGATCTTGTTGATAACCTCGTATTTGCTTTCTTCGTCGCGGGTGCTTTCGGCGAGCAGGTCGCGCACCTCGAGTACATTCTCTTTGCCCAGGAATGCCTTGAGCACGCCTATGAAAATGTCGTGCTCGTCCTGCATGTTGGGCAGGTGCACGATATCGTCGAACAGGAGTTCGCCGGCCCGTTTCGGGGTAATGCGTGCGATGCCCTCGTCGGGGCGGTGTACGACTACTTTTTTTAGTTTTCCAATTTCTGAATCGACGTAAATTCGGCTGTTAGCATCCATAATGTGTACCGGAACGGTGTCCTTTGAATGTTTGGTTAAGGCAAAAAACGGCGCAAAAGTAGCAGTAAAAATCGGAGGAATGAAAACTGTATTTGGCGCATTTCGGGATAATGCCGGCGATATTCATTTCACATTGTCCGGGCGGTAATGACGGTGCATCAGCCTGCCGACTTTCCCGGGAAAAACTTAACACGGGCAATATTAAGTCTGTGTTAACTTCGCCATTGAAACCGTTTATCAATCCATTTTTACACTAAACCAATCGTTATGAAGATTTTTTCCTCCCTGTTGGTGATGCTTTGTATCACCGGTGCAACTGCTCTCTATGGGCAGGTCACCACAGCGACCCTGATCGGTCTTATTACGGACTCCAGCGGTGAAGGACTGCCGGGGGTTACGGTCATGGCCACCCACACCCCCTCCGGAACAGGCTATGCTGTCACCACGCGACCCGATGGGCGCTACACGTTGCCCAACCTGCGCATAGGCGGTCCGTACCAGATCAGGGTTGCCTACACGGGCTTTCAAAGTCAGGAACTGACACTTCCCGTTTTGCGGCTCGGCGAAAAGTTTGAACAAAATTTCCTGCTCTCCGAATCCAATGCACAACTCGGACAGGTGGAAGTTGTGGAGCGAACCAATACCCGGGCCAACGGCGCGGGCGGTAGCGTCAGCAGCGAACAGCTGCGCACCCTGCCTACGATTACACGTTCCAGCGCCGACTTTACCCGGCTGGTGCCGATGTCGGCCGAGGGCGGCAGTTTCGGCGGCCGTAACGACCAGTTCAACAACTACTCGCTCGACGGTACGATTTTCAACAACCCCTTTGGCCTGGATGCCGCTACTCCGGGCGGACAGGCCGACGCACAGCCTATTTCGCTCGACGCAATCGACCAGATCAACGTGGCCATTGCGCCGTTCGATGTATCACAGGCAGGCTTTACAGGCGCGGCGATCAATGCCGTGACAAAATCAGGCACCAACAACTTCTCCGGGACAGTATTCGCTTTTTACCGAAACAAAGACATGATCGGCACCAAGGTGCGCGACCAGGAAGTATTCCGCGGCGACTTGCGTCAATTACAGACAGGCTTCAGTTTCGGCGGACCAATCATTCGCGATAAACTGTTCTTTTTTGCCAACCTCGAAATCGAACGCCGCTCCGACCTCGGCTCCAACTTCGTCGCCAACCGCGGCACAGGCGCCTCGAACGAATCGCGGGTGCTGGCTTCCGACCTCGACCTGGTATCCGATCTGTTGTTTCAGCGCTATGGATATGAAACCGGTCCTTATGAGAATTACAAGCACAACACCAACAACCAGAAAGGTCTGATCAAAATCGACTGGAATATCAACGCCGTACATAAACTGACCGTAACAGGCAATTTCCTCGACGCCTTTCGCGAAAAACCGGCACACCCTTCCGCCATCGGTCGCCGCGGCCCTGATGCTACCACCCTCCAGTTTTACAATTCAGGCTACCGCATCAACAATAAACTTTATTCCGGTATCGCAGAGTTGAAATCCCTTTTCGGAAACAAATACGCGAACAAACTGCAAGTCGGATTTTCCGCTTTCCGGGATACCCGCGACCCGTTCTCCAAACCATTTCCCGTCCTGAATATCGCCCAGGACGGCGATCGTTACATCATCGCCGGACATGAGCCATTCTCCATACACAACGTACTGGATCAGAACGTTTACCAGATCAACGACAACTTCAATATTTACGCCGGCAAGCACAATATCACGCTGGGAACCAGTCTGGAGCGTTTCGATTTCAATAACTCCTTCAACCTCACGGGCTATGGCTTCCGGGTGTTTGATATTCCGGGTGTCGATATCGATACTTTTGCCCAATGGATCAATTCGGGTGGACTGGATGCCGAGGTGCAAGGCGCCCGCGATGCTTTCGACGCCAACAACGCCAATAACTCCTGGGCGCTGGCCGAAACCAATCTCGGGCAGTTTGCCCTGTATGCCCAGGACGAATGGGCGCTTACGCCAAAATTTAACCTGACGGTAGGCTTGCGCATGGATATGCCGCTGTACTTCGATACCAAAAAGAAAATCGAGGAAAATATCGCCCGGAAAGGCGGTTTGCTGGCTGATGGCGGCACTTATGCTCCCGATATTGAATACTACGATGAAAATGGCAATCCGGTCATGTTCGACCATACCGTACTGCCCAAGCAGACGCCGCTCATCTCGCCGCGTGTAGGTTTCAACTACGACATAGCAGGCAACCGCTCCAGAATCCTGCGCGGCGGCTCCGGGCTTTTCTCCGGCCGTTTTCCCTTTGTATGGATCGGTAACCAGGTGGCCAATCCGGACTTTTTCTTTTACTGTGTGACCGATCCCGATTTCAAGTTTCCCCAGGTTTGGCGCACGAACATTGGCTACGACCACAAACTCGGCAACAACTGGACCGCTACAGTCGATCTGCTTTACACAAAAACCATCAACGACATGATGGTGCGCAATTTCGGCCTCCGGAAACCCACTGGCCGCCTGACCGGCCCCGATGGCCGTCCGATTTACCTGGCCGGCGACCGTGCACTGGTGTTTGGCGGACCGACGAATGCCTATGTTTTCACCAATGTAAACAAAGGACACGAGTTCAATGCTTCATTTCAGGTGACCAAGACCTGGTCCGACGGGTCTTCCCTGATGATGGGTTACAACTACCTGGATGCCAGAGATGCCGCCTCCATCGACGCCGAAATATCATCGGACGCCTACGACCGCAATCCCGCAAACATCCAGAATACGAATACACCCGAACTGGCGCCTTCCCTGTACGGCAACAAACACCGTTTTGTAGGGGCATTCAGCAAACGATTCCGGTACGGCAGTTTTGGCACCACCATTTCATTGTTCAGCGAGTACGTACAGGGCGGACGGTTTAGTTATACCTATGCCGGCGATATCAACAACGACGGCTCGGGCCTGAATGACCTGTTGTATATCCCAACAGATGCCGAGATCGGGCAAATGAACTTCAGCGGAGATGCCGCCGCCCAGAATATTCAACGCGAAGCGCTGAAATGGTACATTGCACAGGACAATTACCTGCGCAACAACCGCGGCCGGTATGCCGAGAAGTATGGAGCGCTCAGCCCCTGGTACAGTCGCTGGGACATGCGTATCCTTCAGGACTATTCCCTGCCGAACAAAAATATGATCCAGTTGAGCATCGATATCCTCAATGTGGGCAACCTGCTTAATTCCGACTGGGGCGTGCGCCAATACGCAACCTACACCGGTCTGGTGCAACCGCTGGCGGTTACGGTCGATAACACCGTACCGACCTATACGTTCGATACCACGCCGCGTACGACCTTCTTTAACGATTTCAGCCTGGCGTCGCGCTGGCAATTACAGGTCGGTCTGCGCTATTCCTTCTGAGCACGGTGAAGATAAGCGTATAGAAACCGGAGGGTGTTTCGCAAGCCTGTCAGCCATGAAGCCTGACAGACTTGCGAGGCGCCCTCTTTTTTATGTATCTGAAAAATTATGCGCGCTTCTTGCAATCGTCCATTCCTTGTCTACCTTTGCGCCACAATTTTTAACGGTTCATTAACCTTTGAAATACAATGCGTCTGTTTAGAGTTCATCTAAATAGGACACAATCTTGACACTACGCTTTGAGGAAATGGACGCGTTGGTAATTTTGCGCAGTTAATGGCATGACACAGATCACCCCGGAAAGCCGCCAGATCAGACATTTGAAATTACAACTACACATTCCGATATGTTGCTGAAACGCATTTGTTGGGTTTTCACGCTCCTTTTTGCAGCCACGCTCGTCCTTCGGGCGGCCCCCACGGTAGAAGAAGGCAAGAACCTTTTCATCGCTAACTGCGCCTCCTGTCATAACAAAAACATGAAGGATAACCTCACCGGTCCGGCACTGGCTGGGGTTGAAGAGCGCTGGGCTGAATTTCCACGTAAAGACTTGTACGCCTGGATTCGCAATTCCCAGGCGCTTATTGCTGCAGGTCACCCCCGCGCCAACGAACTGTGGGCGAAGTGGAAACCAACCCTCATGAACAACTTTCCGGGTCTGACCGACGAGCAGATTGAGAGTACGCTGCTGTACATCAACAATGTGGCGACCGCACCGCCTCCGGGTGCCGCAACTACGGCAGGTGCCCCCGGCGACGGCGGCAAGCCCGAAAGCAGCACACCCTGGATGTTCATCGGCCTGACGGTGATCCTCGGTCTGTTGGCCTTCGCGCTCATGCGCATCATCAACAACCTTGGCAACATCACCCGCGTTCAGGCCGGACAGGCGCCCATCCAGAAAACACTGGTACAAACGCTGACCAGCAAAGGCGCTATCGCCTTCATGGTATTTGCGGTCACGCTTATTTTCGGCTACAAAACGGTGGACAACGCTACCAAAATGGGTCGCGAACAGGGCTACGAGCCCGACCAGCCGATTGCCTTCAGCCACAAACTGCACGCCGGCACCAACAAGATCGACTGCCAGTACTGCCACGACTCGGCGCGACGCTCGAAACATTCCTCGATTCCGGGCACCAATACTTGTATGAACTGCCACTCCGCAGTGAAGAAAGGATCCAAAAGCGGCACCTCCGAGATCACCAAGATATTTGCCTCTATCGGTTTCGATCCGATTCAGAGCAAATACATTCCCGACTACGAAAACTGGAGCGACAAACAGATCGAAGAACTGTACAAAAAATGGATCGGTCAGGAATACATGGCCGCCAACAGCCTCACCGCTATGGACGACAACGGCCGTATGACCGTTGAAAACGAATGGGAAGGCATCGTGAAGGCGCTCAAGAACGACCTGAACGGCAAAATACAGGGCCCGATCGAATGGACCCGTATCCACAACCTGCCCGACCACGTGTATTTCAACCACTCCCAGCACGTCTCCGTCGGCCAGATCGCCTGCCAGAAGTGCCACGGTCCTGTTGAAACGATGGACGTCGTGTACCAGTACTCTACCCTCGGTATGGGCTGGTGTATCAACTGCCACCGCGAAACAGAGGTCAAATTTGCCGATAACGCTTACTACGAACAGTACGAGCGTTACCACAAGGAACTCAAATCCGGCAAGCGCGATAAAGTCACCGTTGAAGATATCGGCGGCCTTGAATGCCAGAAATGCCACTATTAATAGCGATGCGTGTTAAGTGATAAGTGTTTGAGGACAAGCATGTATCGCTTCATATTATCAACAGCCAAAACGGAATCCAATTACGAAGATGAATTTGTGAATCAGCCCCGTTCATCATTCATCATTCATAATTCATCATTATAAAATATATGCACCACGACAACGGTATTTGGGTCAGCACTGAAGATTTGACGCGGGACGAGTCTTTCCTGCAATCGGCTGATAAAGAGTTTTCTATTGAGAACATTGACCAAACCGACGGTCAATGGGAAACCAACCGCCGCGATTTCCTTAAATTGCTTGGTTTCGGTCTCGGCGCGGCCACCATTGCCGCCTCCTGCGAGATCCCGGTCAAAAAAGCCATTCCGTACGTCACCAAACCGGATGAAATCGTTCCGGGTGTGGCCAACTACTTTGCCTCTTCATTCGTACAGGGCGGCGATTACTGCGCCGTGCTGGTGAAAACACGTGAAGGCCGCCCGATCAAGATCGAAGGCAACAGCCTGAGCAGCGTGACCAAAGGCGGTACAAGCGCCCGCGCGCAGGCTGCCGTGCTGAGCCTGTACGACAATCGCCGCATCCAGCACGCCGGTGCGGTAAAGGAAGGCAATGTGACCAAGCAGGAGTGGAGCGCCCTCGACCGCGAGGTGAAAGCCAAACTTGCTGCAGGTGGTACGGTCCGCCTCATCACCAATACCATCATCAGCCCGACGGCAAAAAAAGCCCTCGCAGAATTCACGACTAAATACCCGAACAGCCGTGTGGTGACCTACGACCCCGTGTCGCATGCCGCCTTGCTGGCCGCTAACCAACAGTGTTTCGGCGCCCGCGTCGTTCCGGACTACAAATTCGGCGATGCGGAAGTGATCGTGTCCTTTGGGGCAGATTTTCTCGGTACCTGGATCAGCCCGGTCGAATACGCCCGCGCCTATGCCAGCCGCCGAAAAGTCGCCAGTGCCAAAGGCGCCAGCATGTCGCGCCACTACCAGGTGGAAAGCCACATGTCGCTCACAGGCTCCAATGCAGACAACCGCATTCTGGTTAAACCGAGCGAACAGGGCGCAGCCATCGTGGCGCTGTACAACGAACTGACCGGCAACAGCGGCGGACCCAAACTCAGCGACGCCAAGGCTGCTTCCGCCATCAAAAAAATGGCCCTCAACCTGGCCGACCACAAAGGCAAATCGATTGTGGTGTGTGGCTCCAACAACATCATGGAGCAGGTGTATGTCAATAAAATCAATGACCTGCTGGGTAATATCAACGCCACGATCGACTTCAGTGCCGCTTCGATGCAGCGCCAGGGCGACGAACGCGATATGATGCGTCTTATTGATGAGATGAATGCCGGCCAGGTGGCAACAGTTATCGTATGGGGCGCCAATCCCGCCTACGAATTGCCCAATGCCGCCAAATTCAAAGAGGCCTTTGCAAAAGTCGGCACCCGTATCTCTTTCTCCGGTATCATGGACGAGACGACGGCACTGTGCACCCATTCGGCTCCTGCACACCATATGCTCGAATCCTGGGGCGATGCCGAACCCAAAGCGGGCCACCTCAGCCTTATTCAGCCAACCATTGCACCGTTGTTCAATACCCGCCAGGCAGAACACAGCCTGCTCGAATGGGCCGACAGCGCAAACCTTAACCGCCAGGACGAACAACCTTACTACCAATACCTGAAGGCGCACTGGACGAGTGAAGTATTCGGCCGTCAGACCAGATACAGCACACCCGATGCCTTCTGGGATATGAGCCTGCACGATGGTGTGCTCGATATTCCTGCCACAAGCGTTGCGGCGACCATGAACGAGGTGTCGCTTAACCCGGATGCCGTTTCCAAACCATCCGGTACGGAACTGGAGATTTCCTTCTACGAAACGGTCAACATCGGCGGCGGCCAGTACGCGCACAACCCCTGGTTGCAGGAAATGCCCGATCCGGTGACACGTACCGTTTGGGGCAACTACCTCAGCATCCCGGTTGAGTGGGACGGCGTCAATGAGATCAATGGCTGGAAAGGCCTCAACGACGGCGATAATGTCGATGTGGAAATCAACGGCCAAAAACTAACCTGCACCGTTGTGCGCACCTTTGGCCAGATGCCCGGCACTGTCGCCATCGCCCTCGGCGGCGGCCGCGAATCGGGTGGCTGCGGCGTCGGTTTCGGTGTCAATGTGAACCCCTGGCTTCCGGTAGAAGGCGGCCTGATCCAGTATTTTGCAAAAGATGTCAAGATATCCGATAAAGTAGGTGTCGACAAACAGTTTGCCTGTGTTCAGCACCACCACACCATGGGTGTGCAGGATATCGGCAAGGAAGAGGGTACCAAAATCAACGTCGATGAAAAATCTCTCGGCTGGAAAGGTTTTCAGGGCGCCCTCACCGATCGCTCCATCATTTTTCATGCAAACGTCAACGACCTGGCCAAGTTTGACAAAGAGATGGAGGAGTTCCACGAAGAATCTGCACACCTCAATGCCCAGACGCTCTACCCCGATACCGGCGCGTATTTCGGAACGGGCATGAAATGGGGCATGTATGTCGATATGAATGCCTGTGTAGGCTGCGGCGCCTGCCAGGTAGCCTGCGTGAGCGAAAACAATGTACCTGTTGTCGGTAAAGGGGAAGTGCACCGCCACCACGAAATGACCTGGCTGCGCATCGACCGATATTTCTACGGCGATCTGGAAAACCCGAAAGTGGTGTACCAGCCCCTGATGTGCCAGCACTGCGACAACGCACCGTGCGAAAACGTATGCCCGGTGGCAGCGACCAACCACTCGATGGAAGGTATTAACCAGATGGCCTACAACCGTTGCATCGGCACGCGCTACTGCGCCAACAACTGTCCGTTCAAGGTTCGCCGCTTCAACTGGCTCGACTACACCACGGCCGATGTATGGCCGGCCAACGAAGAGCGCGTGTTCCATGCCGAAGGCGACGAACTGCCCTTCTATGCCGACAACCTCGTGCGCATGGTGCTGAACCCCGACGTAACGATCCGCTCGCGTGGTGTGATTGAAAAGTGCACGTTCTGCATTCAGCGCATCCAGGAGGGCAAACTCACGGCCAAACGCGAAAGCCGCGCCATCATGGACAACGATGTGCGCACGGCCTGCCAGACCGCCTGCCCGACCGGTGCGATCATATTCGGCAACCTCAACAACCCCGACAGCGAAGTCAGCAAAATGACCAAAGCCGCCGGAGCCATGGCTTATAAAGTACTGGAGGAAATTAACGTACGCCCTGCGGTGAATTACTCCGTGAAAATTACAAACAGTAACGAAGAACTCTATTCTTGAATGATAAATGATAAATGATGAATGGTTATCGCACCAAATTCATCATTCATCATTCATAATTTAAAAAAATTATGTCTCAAGCAGTTGCGCCGGTTCGGCACGTTTTGATTGAAGGCAATAAGTCCTACCACAATATCACGGAGGATTTGTGCACACCCACTGAGAAAGCGCCTTCGAGGGAATGGATTGTTGTGTTTTCCATGGCCTCGGCTCTTCTCGGCCTGTACATTTTCGCTATCGTGTGGACGGTATGGAAAGGTATTGGTTCCTGGAACCTGAACCGCACCATCAACTGGGGTTGGGATATTACCAACTTCGTTTGGTGGATCGGTATCGGTCACGCCGGAACGCTTATTTCGGCCATCCTTTTGCTGTTCCGCCAGCGCTGGCGGACGGGGGTAAACCGCGCTGCAGAAGCCATGACGATATTCGCCGTGATCTGCGCCGGGCAGTTCCCTATCTTCCACATGGGGCGCGTCTGGCTCGCGTTTTTCATCTTTCCCTTCCCCAACACGCGCGGGCCGCTATGGGTAAACTTTAACTCTCCGCTGCTCTGGGACGTGTTTGCCATATCGACGTACTTTTCGGTATCGCTGCTGTTCTGGTACACAGGTCTTGTTCCCGACCTTGCCACCGTACGCGACCGGGCAACCGGGCTCCGTCGCAAGATATACGAGATATTCTCCTTCGGATGGACCGGCAGCGCCAAACACTGGCAGCGCCATGAAGCCCTGTCGCTGGTACTTGCAGGTATTTCCACCCCGCTCGTACTTTCGGTACATACGATCGTATCCTTCGACTTTGCCACCTCGGTTGTACCGGGCTGGCATACCACGATATTCCCGCCCTACTTTGTTGCGGGTGCCATCTTCTCCGGCTTCGCCATGGTGCAGACCCTGATGGTGATCACCAGAAAAGTGTTGAAACTGGAGGAGTATATCACCATCAACCACATCGAATCGATGAACAAGGTGATCGTGCTTACGGGTACGATCGTAGGTGTGGCCTATCTGACGGAGTTGTTCATCGCCTGGTATTCCGGGTATATTTACGAGCAGTTTGCTTTCTACAACCGCGTGTTCGGTATATACTGGTGGTCCTATTTCGGCATGATGTTCTGCAACGTCGTTAGTCCGCAGTTGTTCTGGTCGCGGAAAATCCGTCGCAGCATCTGGTGGACCTTCTTCCTTTCCATCGTGGTGAATATCGGTATGTGGTTCGAGCGTTTTGTGATTATCGCCACTACGCTGGCCCGCGACTTTCTGCCTTCCTCCTGGAGTTATTACTCTCCATCGTGGGTGGAAATATCCATTTTCGCCGGCACCATCGGCCTGTTCTTCGTGCTCTACATGATCTTTACCCGTGTGGCGCCTGTAGTTGCCATTGCCGAGATCAAGGCAATCCTGAAAGTTGCCGGCGACCAGTATATCGGTCCGAATGCCACCAAAGGACATGCACACACAAAGGAAGCGACGAAAACGCAGGAAAAAGAGCATTGAGGAGCGGAGAAATCAACATTTAAAATTCAAACCTTGTAATATAAAATGGCTGCTGAAAGTAAAAAAGTCCTTTACGGGCTTTACAACGACGAAGAAAACCTGAAAGGCGCGGTCCAAACCGCAAATGCGGCACATCTCGATATCATGGATGTATTCACGCCTTTTCCGGTGCACGGCCTCGATCCCATCCTCGGGTTGAAAGAAAGCCGCCTGCACATACTTGGTTTCGTGTATGGCGCGATCGGTGCATTATTTGGTTTTCTCGCCATGACCTGGATATTTACGAGTGACTGGCCGATCGTTTTTGGCGGCAAGCCGTACTGGTCTGTGCCCGCTTTCATTCCGATCACCTTCGAGATGACGGTACTTTTCTCTGCCTGGGGCATGACCATCACCTTTTATACCATCTGCGGCATGTGGCCGGGCGTGAAAGCCAGGACACTCGATGACCGCATTACGGACGATAAATTCTGTATCGCTTTTGATGTGACCGACGCTCCGGACAGCGATGTGAAAAACCTTCAGGGATTCTTCACCAACACAGGCGCATCGGAAGTGAATGTAAAGATGATGTAGTCTCCCAATACTGGGATGTTTTGACCCTGAGGCCATTAAACCTTTTATAAATACAACCATTACAATGAAATACGCAATTGGCGCGATCCTCGGTGTTGCTTTGTTTGCCTGGCTGTTTTCGCTATGCTCTCCTGCCGGAAAAAACAAAACCGGCCATGAGTACATGCCCGACATGTACCACCCTGTCGGCTACGAGGCCAACCAGTACAGTGCATATTACTGGAACCACTGGGATGACAAGAGCACGTTTTCCAAAGCTCAACTTTCGAAGCCGCACGGAAAGGTGCACGGCACCATCCCGCGCGGTTATACTGCCGCCTATTATGGTCAGGACATCGGTTATGTGCGCGGCAACAATGCCGATAACGCCATTGCCGCTCCGGTAAACGGTTCGGCGCCTTTCTATTACGAAAATACGGAAGAAGACCGTCTGCTGTGCGAGCAGCAAATGAAAGAAAACCCCTATCCGATTACCAAAGAAGGACTTGACCGCGCCAAGGGACTATACAATATTTACTGCGGTATCTGCCACGGTGAAAAAGGCGACGGACAGGGCTGGCTGGTATCGATGCCCGATACCAAGTATCCTGCCCAGCCCAAGAATCTGATCGGCAGCGACATGATCGGCGCCGGAAACGGACGCTTCTATTTTGCCATCATGTATGGAAGAAATGTAATGGGCGGCTATTCCGATAAACTGTCTTTTGAAGAACGCTGGCAGGTGATCCACTACATTCGCTCGCTGCAGGCAAAATCCATCAGCGCGGAATACAGCGAAACGGCCAACACCATCAGCAACATCGAAAAACCGGCAAAAGGAGAAGCGACGGGCCCGGCCCGTGTGGTGCCTGCGCCGGTCCAGTAAAAGGAAAACCTGCGTTAATCTCGCTCCAAGAACCCTGTTACTACAAAAAAAATTACCGGGCAATGCCCAACTTGCGATATGAATCTGACCAATACGCAATTCGTTTTTGAAGGCAAAACCAAACGCGTGCTCATCGGCGGCATGGTATTGGGCCTGTTGTGTCTCGTTCTCTCTGCCCTGAACGACGATGCCTACCACACCCGTTTCTGGACCAACTTCCTCCACAATTCGGTGTATTTCACTGCCATTGCCTTTATGGCTGTGTTCTTCCTCGCGGCTCAGATCACGGCGTTTGCCGGCTGGATGACGGTGATCAAGCGTATTTGGGAGGGAATGGGACAGTTTATGATGGTAGGCCTTGTGCTGATGGGCATTGTTGCTATCGGCGTATGGGGGCACCTGCATCACCTCTACCACTGGAACGATCCCAACCTAAACATCACAGACCCCACAGGTGCACACTATGATCGTATCATCGCCGGGAAATCAGGGTTCCTGAATCCCGTTTTTTACACGATTGCCTCGGTCGGCTTCCTGGCGATCTGGTACTTCTGGGCGTTCAAGATGCGGCAAAACTCCATTTCGCAGGACACCAATGAGACGGCCTCTCTGGACTATTATAAAAAAGAGCGCAAATGGGCGGCTTCTTTCCTGCCCATCGGCGGCTTCCTGAGCGCCGTATTCCTGTGGCAGGTGCTGATGTCGGTTGATCCGCACTGGTACAGCACGATGTTTGCGTGGTATTCCACGGCATCTGCATGGCTCGGAGCGCTTGCCCTGACGGTCATGATCATCATTTACCTCAAATCGCTGGGCTACCTGGAATATGTGACGCACGATCACCTGCACGATGTGGGCAAATATTTGTTCGGGATCAGCGTATTCTGGACCTACCTGTGGTTCGACCAGTTCATGCTGATCTGGTATGCGAACAACGGCGAGGAGACCATATATTTCAAACAAAGGATGGATCACTATCCGGTGTTGTTTTGGGGCAACCTGCTCATGAACTTTGTTGCGCCGTTCCTTATCCTGATGCGCAACGACAACAAGCGCAAGTTTGGTACGATGTTCTTTGTTGCCCTAATCGTTTTCTTCGGTCACTGGTGGGATTATTTCTATATGATCAAACCGGGTGCACGCATCGCTGCCATGGAAGCCAAAGAACTGGCTGAAGGCGGGCATGATAAAATGGGCTCCACCACCACCATTCACCCCGGTTCCTCCGAAATGGCTACGGCTTTGGCGGGAGTTCAGGCAGAGGCCGCAGGACATGGCGGACAGGCTGCCGGCGCACAACCCGAAGCTGCACAGGACGGTAGCCAGGCCACCGAGCAAGCTGCACCGCCTGCCGAGGGCCAGCCCGAAGGCCAGGATCAACATGCCGGAGAAGGCGAGGCTGCACACCCGGCCGCAGAACACAGCGGTAGCGACGCCCACGGGGCGGAAGCCCCCGCAGCGCACGGAGAAGAGGGCCACGGCGGCAGCCATGAATCTGAAGAACCCTATAGTTTCCGCATGGGCTTCACTATACCGGGTCTGGAAGAAATCGGGGTTATGATCGGTTTCCTCAGTTTGTTTATCTTCTTCCTGTTCAATCAGTTGGAAAGGGTGTCACTTGTTCCGATGAAAGACCCTTACCTTGAAGAAAGCCTGCATCACGAAACCGGCGCTCTAATCGAAAGCGAGGGCGGCGGTGGCCACCACTGATTAAATTATAGCCATTCTAATTAAGATTTGATTCCAAAACCCCCTGAACAAACCATTTTACCTTTGGGTTAAAGTCAAAAAAAATTCAATGACAGCGTTAATTATATTGCTCTGCGTCCTTCTGATCGCTATCGTCCTGGTTCAAATCGGGAAAGTTACAGAACTCACCGCCCAGATCAAGGGCGAACGTGAGGTGCTGCGCGACAACAGCAAATGGAATGGCTGGTTGTCGCTGGGCTTCATGGTCGTATTTCTTGTTTCTGTATGTATTTCGGCCTGGGAATACAAAAATGAGATGATGGGCTATGGTCCGCACAAGGCGGCATCGGCTCATGGCGGCGCGCTGGACGATATGTTCCACATCACCCTGGTGCTTACCGGGATCGTGTTTGTGATCTGCCATATTGCCTTGTTCTGGTTTGCCTACAAATACCGCTGGCAGGAAGGGCGTAAAGCGCAGTTTATCGCCCACGACAACCGGCTTGAGTTGATCTGGACAGCGGTCCCTGCCGTAGTCATGACGATTCTCGTTGTTCGCGGCCTCAACGCCTGGAATACGGTAATGGCTGATATCAACCCTAATGAAGACTATATCGAGATCGAAGCAACCGGGCAACAATTCAACTGGATCATTCGCTATCCGGGTCCCGACGGAAAACTGGGTACGCGCAATTTCAAACTGACGACCGCCAACAACCAGTTGGGCATGGACTTTACCGATCCCAAAACATGGGACGACGTGATTCCCGGCCAGGAACTGTACCTCCCGGTCGGCAAAAAAGTGCGGGTTCGTATCACGGCCAAAGACGTGTTGCACAACTTCTACCTGCCCCATTTTCGGGTAAAAATGGATGCGGTGCCCGGCATGCCGACCTACTTCATCTTCACGCCCGTAAAAACGACGGCAGAATACCGCAACGAACTACGCAAATACGAAGACTTCAATAAACCCAGCGACCCTGCCGATCCTACGGGACCGAAGCGTTGGGAAAAATTCGAATACGAACTGGCTTGTGCTGAGCTCTGTGGAAAAGGGCACTACTCCATGAAACGTATCCTGAAAGTAGTGTCGCAGGAAGAATTTGATGCGTGGTATAAAACCCAGGAGTCGTTCTACCTCACCCAGATTCGCGATAAAGAAGACGACCCGAATAAAGGCAAGGTGCTGGATATGGAGGTCCGTCAGCGTGCACAGGAATTCAGCGATAACATGAAAAAAGCCGTTGAGTCGGCTAATCCTGCTGATAAGACCCTGACACTCAACCATATCAATTTTGAATCAGGCTCGGCTACGCTTACCGCCAACAGCCGGTATGAACTGGATAACCTCGTCACCGGACTCAATGCATATTCCGGTATTACGATCGAAGTGGCCGGCCATACCGACAATTCCGGCGATCCGTCGGCAAACCTGGCTTTATCCGGTGCAAGGGCAGCGGCGGTGGTCAAGTACCTGACCGACCGCGGCATCTCCGCCGGTCGCCTCCGACCGAAGGGATACGGCGATACCCGGCCGCTGGTGGCAAATGATACGGAAGAGAACCGTGCCAAGAACCGCCGCACCGAGTTTACCATTCTAGGCACTTCGAACCCTCTATAAACCTTTTACCAACACCGAACCCAGCGACAGTTTCACTATAAAATCGTTCAAAACTCCTGGCTATGGCTCATGTAGTTAACGCCGCCGAAACATTGGAAGAAAAACTTACCCAGGAACTGGGTTATGATGATCATTTCCATGAAGAGCACCACGGCGACAAGTTTCAGTCCAATTTTTTGACCACTTACATCTTCAGCACTGATCACAAGATCATTGGCCGGCAGTTCCTGATCACAGGTATCTTCTGGGCTTTTGTCGGGGCTGCGATGTCTATTGTTTTTCGCCTTCAGCTCGGATTTCCCGAGGCTGACATGGCATGGTTGAAGCCACTTCTGGGTAAATGGATTCAGGTCAACGATTCCGGTATCGGAAAACTCGACCCTGAGTTCTACTATGCACTGGTGACCATGCACGGCACGATTCTCGTGTTTTTTGTACTGACTGCCGGATTGAGCGGTACCTTTTCGAATATCCTCATTCCGCTACAGGTTGGTGCACGTGATATGGCGTCGCCCCTGCTCAACGCCTTCTCCTACTGGTTCTTCTTCCTGGCCGGTGTGGTGATGCTGCTGTCGCTGTTTCTCAGTACCGGGCCATTTTCCGGCGGATGGACGGCCTATCCCCCTCTGAGTGCGTTGGGGCAGGCTTCCGACGGGTCAAAGGCGGGCATGACCATGTGGATCGTTTCCATGGCCCTGTTTATCGTTTCGGCCCTGTTGGGTGGTATCAACTATATCACTACCGTGCTGAACCTGCGTACCAAGGGTATGAACATGTGGCGCATGCCGCTGACGATCTGGGCGTTCTTCATCACGGCCATCCTGGGTGTATTGTCGTTCCCGGTATTGTTCTCGGGTGTACTGCTGCTGATGTTCGACCGCAGCCTCGGCACCTCTTTCTACCTCAGCGAGATCGTCGTAGGCGGCCAGATACTCGACCGTGTTGGCGGTAGCCCGATCCTGTACCAGCACCTGTTCTGGTTCCTGGGGCACCCCGAGGTGTACATCATCATCCTTCCTGCGATGGGTATTGTTTCGGAAGTATTGTCCGTACACGCCCGCAAGCCTATTTTCGGCTATCGCGCGATGGTGTACTCCATTCTTGCCATTGCCTTCCTGTCGTTCATCGTTTGGGCGCACCACATGTTTATGTCCGGGGTCAACCCGTTCATCAGTAACTTCTTCGTGGTGTTTACCCTGATCATAGCAGTGCCGTCGGCCATCAAGGTGTTCAACTGGATATCGACGGTTTACGGCTCCAACTTCAGGTTCAACTCTGCCAGCCTTTTTGCGCTGGGCTTTGTATCCATGTTCATCTCCGGCGGTCTGACGGGTATCTTCCTCGGCAACTCCGCGATCGATATACAGTTGCACGATACGTACTTTGTAGTAGCCCACTTCCACATTGTGATGGGTATTGCCGCCTTCTTCGGCATGTTCGCAGGTATTTACAACTGGTTCCCGAAGATGTTCGGTCGTTTCATGAACGAGACACTCGGTAAAATACACTTCTGGGGAACCCTGGTCGGCGCTTATGCCATCTTCTGGCCCATGCACTATACAGGCATGGCCGGTGTGCCGCGCCGCTATTACAGCATCGACAACTTCGACTCTTTCCGGCACTTTGTAGACCTGAACAAGTTCATCACGGTAGCAGCCATTGTAGTATTTTTCCTTCAGGTGCTGTTTATCATCAACTTCTTCTACTCGATCTTCAGCGGCCGCAAGATGACGACCAAAAACCCGTGGGGCGCCAATACGCTGGAATGGACCACGCCGATCAAGGCAGGTCACGGCAACTGGCCCGGCAACATTCCTACCGTACAGCGCTGGCCCTATGATTATGGTAAGGATGGTGAAGAATTTGTACCGCAATATGTGCCGCTGAAAGAAGGCGAGCACGATCACGGGCACTAATTGCCGGTGGTATCGAGTCAAATTTTAATTGATAAAACAAGTCATTACGATAAGCGATAAATGGAGCGCAACCCGGTAAAACAGGTAACCATTCTGGAAGGCTTGATCCTATCCGTAACCGATTTCGGGTTGCTGGTGAAATTCAAGTTGACCCTGCTGGTTCTTTTTTCTGCAGTGATGTCCTATGCGATTGCCTGTGGCGGCGCAGTGGACTGGACGGCTATGGCGCTACTGGCATTCGGGGGCTTCATGGTGACGGGCGCCGCCAACGCGCTGAACCAGGTGCTCGAACGCGACTACGACCTGCTTATGCCCCGCACGGCAAACCGCCCTGTGGCCACCGGCAGGTTGAGTGTATCGAAAGCAGTACTATGGGCCGGGTTGATGGCTATTGCCGGGATTACGGTTTTGTCGCTGTTTGGGCCGTTGAGCGGCTTTCTCGGCACACTTTCGCTCATGAGTTATGCCTTCGTTTATACGCCGCTGAAACGTTCTACCCAACTTTCGGTGGTTGTGGGAGCCGTGCCGGGTGCGTTGCCCCTGATTATCGGGTGTGTGGTGCATGAAGGCGCCATTACGCAGACGGCGCTGATGTTGTTTACCCTTCAGTTTTTGTGGCAGTTTCCACATTTCTGGGCGGTGGCATGGCTGGCTGATGAAGACTACAAGAAGGCGGGTTTTTACCTGCTGCCGTCAAAGAACGGCGAGAAAGATGCGACGACCGGAATGTTGTCCCTCGTGTTTTGTCTGCTAATGATCGGCAATGCCGCATTGGGCTATGCCCTTGGCCTGGTTGGTCTGTGGGCAACGCTGATACTTGTCGCCCTCAACGCTTACTGGGCGGTAAGTTGCTGGAAACTGTATAAAACGTGTTCGCGTGAAGCGGCACGGCGTCAGATGTTCATTTCATTTTTGCATCTGCCGTTGTCGTTGATCGTGTTGTTGCTTGATCGGATCTAAGGAAGAGCAGAAGGGGGCGATGTTGCACCCTGATCAAATTTCTGACCCCGTTATACCCCAAAATAATCCCCCATTAACCCTCATAAATTTAAAAAAATGGGCGCTGTTTCAACTCCGGAATATAGCCGGAACAAAATACATCCGCATAAATTTGCGCTGTGGGTAGCCATCGGCAGCATCATTATGATGTTCGGCTCCTTCACCAGTGCCTATGTGGTACGCCGGTCGGCCGGCAATTGGCTGGAATTCAAACTTCCGGACATATTCTTTGTCAATACCCTGGTGATCGTGGCGAGTAGCGTGGCGTTGCACAGTGCGTACGTCTTTTTCAAAAAAGGCAATGAAAAACTGTACAAAGGGCTCCTGTTGACGACCTTTGTCCTGGGTATTGCTTTTGTCATTCTGCAATACAAAGGCTGGGAAGCGCTGAATGCAATTGGCGCGACGTTTACCGCCAATCCCTCGAGTTCCTTTATTTATGTGATCTCGGGTTTGCATGCAGCGCACGTGCTGGGCGGTATTGCGGCCTTGCTTGTTGCACTGACACACGCATTTCTGTTGCCCTTCAAACCAACGATACGGCGCAGACAGCGCTTCGAACTTGTAGTACACTACTGGCATTTTGTCGACATACTCTGGGTTTACCTGATTGTCTTCTTTATGCTCCAATCCTCATAAACCGGCAAAACGAAAAAGTTATATTACCAATAATTGACTGACTATCATGGCAGATACATCTGTTGCACACGCACACGAAGCACATGGACACGGGGAAGAACCCCAACTGTGGGAAGGCGGAAAGGAGCCGTTCAAGGCGAGTTACGGTAAACTGATGATGTGGTACTTTCTGGTATCCGATGCATTTACCTTCGCCGGATTTCTGATCGCCTACGGAGCGCTTCGCTTCAGCACACCAACGTGGCCGGAACCCGACTTTGTGTTCGCTTCGTTTCCGTTCGTACACGCGCACTGGCCGCTTATTTTCGTGACGTTTAT
>ERZ724519.280-NODE-280-length-21424-cov-4.209509_pt1 | contig 21424 bp, 14 predicted proteins | sample MGYA00376052_ERZ724519 | MGnify/ENA primary metagenome ERZ724519 (study PRJEB28724, sample SAMN07190883) | activated sludge metagenome | isolation source: activated sludge of sewage treatment plant in Hong Hong | place: Hong Kong | collected 2016-03-17 ... | reverse complement strand
GTCCCTCGTCCCTCGTCCCTCGTCCCTCGTCCCTCGTCCCTCGTCCCTCGTCCCTGCCTACGCTAAAGCTTCGGCAGGCAAGCCTCGCAATTCGCTCGTCCCTCGTCCCTCTCCTTCCCATGCCCAACCGTCTTCTCCACGAATCGAGTCCTTACCTGCTCCAGCACGCCCACAACCCGGTCGACTGGTACCCCTGGGGGGAAGAAGCCTGGGAGAAAGCCCGAAAGGAGAACAAGTTGGTTCTGGTCTCAATCGGCTATTCGTCTTGTCACTGGTGCCATGTCATGGAACGACAAAGCTTCGAGCAGGAAGCAGTGGGCAAGCTGATGAACGAACATTTCGTCTGCATCAAGGTCGATCGGGAAGAACGGCCGGATGTGGACCAGGTGTACATGTCGGCGGTGCAACTCATGACCGGCGGCGGCGGCTGGCCACTCAACTGCTTTACCCTGCCCGACGGCCGTCCGATTTACGGCGGCACGTACTTCCCGCGACCTCAATGGGAAGATTTGCTGGTCCGCCTGCATCATTTTTACCTCACCGATCCCGAACGCGCCCGCACGTACGCGGATGAGCTCATGAACGGTCTCCGGCAGATGGAGCAGTTTGCAACAAAGGCCGGTCATCCGGAATTCTCCATGACCACTATCGACGAAATGATGGTGAACTGGAAGCGTCGCTTCGATCCACGCGAGGGCGGGCCGGACCGTGCACCGAAATTCCCCTTGCCCAACAACTACAGTTTCCTGCTTCGTTACCTCAGCTGCGCCCATGATCCGGAAACCGAAGCGCAGGTACACCTGACCCTCGGGAAGATGGCCATGGGCGGGATCTACGATCAGATCGGCGGCGGCTTCTCCCGCTATTCCGTAGATGCGGAATGGAAAGTCCCGCACTTTGAAAAAATGCTCTACGACAACGCCCAGTTGGTCACCCTTTATGCGGAAGCCCATCGGCGTTCGCCGAACCCGCTCTACGAAACGGTGATACGCGAATCACTGGCGTTTATCGAACGTGAACTCAGTGACCCGAACGGTGGAGGTTACGCAGCCCTCGATGCCGATTCGGAAGGCGAGGAAGGACGATTCTACACCTGGGAGCCGGAGGAACTTCGCACGGTGATCGGTCGACTGCAATTCGACCTGCCTCCGGGTATCGACCCGGTGACACTCCTCTTCGACTATTATCGCGTAGGTGCCGAAGGTCACTGGGAATTCGATCGCAACATCCTGCTTCGGAAAGAACACGACGACTCCTTCGCTGCACGGCATCAACTTTCACAGGAGACATTGCTCGCGTTTCTACGAACAGCGAAAGCAGGACTGCTACACTCCCGGGAAAAACGCGAACGACCCGGACTCGATAAAAAGATCCTGCTTTCCTGGAATGCCCTCCTCCTGGAAGCCTGGTGCGAAGCCTATCGGGCGCTCGGCGACCCGGCGTTTCTTGAAAATGCCATTCGGTTGGGAGAGCGATTACGTTCACATGCACTGGCGGATGGTCGTTTGCCCCATCTGCTGGAGAACGGGCAGAAGCCCGCCAACCCGGGGTTCCTCGACGACTATGCCTTCTTTGCACAGGGCATGATCTCCTTGTATGGCGTCACCTTCGACGAAGCGTGGCTCTGGTCGGGACGGAACGCGGTTGCGTATGCGTTGGAACATTTTTCGGATCCGGAAAGTCCGTTGCTTTGGTATACTTCCGATCTCGACCCGCCATTGGTCACGCGCAAGAAAGAGGTGCACGATAACGTGATCCCCGCTTCCAACTCCTGCATGGCCCGGGTGTTGTTTACACTCGGTCGTTACTTCGGTGAAGAGGCGTGGATGCTGCGCGCAAGACAGATGCTGTTTCAGGTCACCGGTGAAATGCCCCGGTACGGAAGCGGTTTCTCCAACTGGGCGATCTTGCTGCTCGAACAGCTCTTCCCGTCGCGCGAACTGGTCTTGGCCGGCGAACCGGAACCTAGCGCCTTGGACCATTTACGTTCCGCCTGGCATCCACACCTCCTGCTTGCCTGGGCCCGGACCGGTCAGGAACGCCTGCCCCTGTTGCAGGGACGATACCTGCCTGCCAAGACCCTCTATTATGTCTGTGAAAACGGTAGTTGTCATTTGCCTAAGGACAACTGGGCGGATGCGCTTGCGGAGATCAAGGGTTGAACCCGGGAACCCTGGATTACATTTCGCCGCCGGACCCGAACTCCGAACATCCTTCTGTTAAAACTCCCCTGCTCTCCTCGGAAAGTGAGGGGCGCGGTTGCTTTTCTTTGGATGGCCAATATTTTCCTCTTCCATGGACCGTATCCAGAAATTGCTGGTCGCCAACCGCGGCGAAATCGCTATTCGTGTATTGCGTGCAGCCTCCGAACTCGGCATTCGCACCGTCGCGGTATTCACGTACGAAGACCGTTACTCGCTCCACCGTTTCAAAGCCGACGAAGCGTATCAGATCGGACAGGACAGCGATCCGCTGAAGCCCTACCTCGATATCGAAGAGATCCTGCGTGTCGCGAAGCTGAACAAGGTACAGGCGATCCATCCCGGCTATGGTTTTCTCTCGGAGAACGTCCAGTTCGCGCGTCGTTGCCGGGAAGAAGGCATCATTTTCGTCGGCCCCGATCCGGAAGTCATGGAACAACTGGGCGACAAAGTCCGCTCGAAAGAAGTGGCACGTGCCTGTGGAGTACCGGTCATCGAAGACAACAAGGAACGACTGGAAGATATTTCGATGGCGTTGAAAGAGGCGCGGCGCATCGGCTATCCGATCATCTTCAAGGCCAGTGCCGGCGGCGGCGGACGCGGAATGCGGGTCATCCGGCAGGAGGAGGAATTGGAAAAAGCCTTCACTGAAGCGCGCCGCGAAGCAGGCAATGCCTTCGGCGACGATACCATCTTCATCGAAAAATACGTCGACGACCCGAAGCATATCGAAGTGCAGATCCTGGGCGACCGGCACGGCAACATCGTCCATCTGTTCGAACGCGACTGCAGCGTACAGCGTCGATTCCAGAAAGTGGTGGAGATCGCTCCGGCTCCGCGTCTGCGGCAGGAAACGCGCGAAGCGCTCTATCGTCATGCACTCGCCATCGCGACGAAGGTCGGTTACAACAACGCCGGCACGGTGGAATTCCTGGTCGACCACGCGGAGAATGTCTTTTTCATCGAAGTGAATCCGCGCATCCAGGTCGAGCACACAGTCACCGAAGAAGTGACCGGCATCGATCTCGTCCGCAGCCAGATCCTGATCGCGGACGGACAACCCCTGCATTCCTCCATCATCGATATCCAGGGACAGGATAAGATCCGCTGCAATGGGTTCGCCATCCAGTGCCGCATCACCACGGAAGATCCGCAGAACGAATTCAAGCCCGACTACGGTACCATCATCGCTTACCGGCATGCCGGCGGCTATGGCATCCGACTCGACGAAGGCAGTTCCTACCAGGGCGTGAAAGTGTCGCCTTTCTTCGACTCCATGCTTGTGAAAGTCACGGCCAAGGGACGCACACTGAAAGGCACCGGGAAGCGTTTGTACCGTGCCCTGTCGGAATTCCGAATCCGTGGCGTGAAGACCAACATCGAGTTCCTGCAGAATGTGATCACGCATCCGGTGTTCGAAGCCGGGGAAGTGACCGTACGTTTCATCGAAAAGCACCCGGACCTTTTCCAGGTACGCGCCAAACAGGACCAGGGCACCAAGCTGCTGCGTTACCTGGCCGACGTACTGGTGAACGGCCATCCCGACGTACCGAAGCCGGACCCCAGCCGTGTGTTCCAACACGCGGTGGTTCCATCCTGGGATCGTAGTGTAAAAGCGCAATCCGGAACCAAGCAACGCCTCGACGAATTGGGGCCGGAGAAGTTCGCCGCGTGGATGAAAGAACAAGCTGGCGTTCAATTCACCGACACCACGCTCCGGGACGCGCACCAGTCGCTGCTTGCCACCCGGGTGCGCACGCAGGACATGCTGCGCGTAGCCGAAGCCTTTGCTCAGCACCATCCGCAGCTCTTTTCGATGGAAGTCTGGGGCGGTGCGACCTTCGACGTAGCGCTCCGCTTCTTACACGAAGACCCGTGGAAGCGTTTACAATTGCTCCGTTCGGCTATTCCGAACATTCTCCTGCAAATGCTCATCCGCGGCGCCAACGCGGTCGGTTATACCTCCTACCCCGACAACCTGGTGGAGAAGTTCATCGAAAAAAGCTGGGAGAACGGCGTCGACGTCTTCCGCATCTTCGATTCGCTGAACTGGATCAAGAGCATGGAAGTAAGCATCCGGGCTGTTCGCGAACGCACCGGCGGACTGGCGGAAGCCTGTATCTGTTACACCGGCGATCTGCTGGACCCGAAGCGCAGCAAATACAACCTGCACTACTACCTCGACATGGCGCGGCGACTGGAAGATGCCGGCGCGCACGTACTCGGCATCAAGGACATGGCCGGTTTGCTGAAGCCGTACGCGGCGGAAGTGCTGGTGAAAGAACTCCGCAAAGCGGTCAGTCTGCCGATTCATTTGCATACACACGACACCTCGGGCATTCAGTCGGCGACCCTGCTGAAGGCGATCGAATCGGGCGTACACGTGGTGGACGTCGCCCTGGCGTCGCTTTCCGGGCTAACCTCCCAGCCCAACTTCAACGTACTGGCCGAAGCCCTGCGCAATACGCCACACGCGACCAATTTCAACATCGACTCCCTCAATGCCTTCTCCAACTATTGGGAGACGGTCCGTGAATATTACTATCCTTTCGAATCAGGCCTGATGGCCGGAACGGCCGAAGTGTACAAGCACGAGATTCCAGGAGGCCAGTACTCCAACCTGAAGCCGCAAGCCATCTCGCTCGGCCTGGCCGATCGGATGGATGATATCAAGAAAGCCTACGAAGAAGTGAACCTCTTGTTCGGGGACATTGTGAAGGTCACGCCTTCCTCGAAGGTGGTGGGCGATCTCGCCATGTTCATGGTCACGAACAAGCTGACCAAAGAAGACCTGTTCACCCGTGGTGAAACGCTTTCGTTCCCCGAATCGGTGAAAGGCATGTTGCGCGGCGACCTTGGTCAGCCCGACGGCGGCTGGCCGAAGGAACTGCAACGGATCGTCCTGAAAGACGAGCAGCCGTACACCGACCTTCCGAATGCCCACCTCCCGCCGGTGGATTTTGAAAAGGAATTCGAGACCTTCCAGAAGCAGTACGACAACTACCAGGGATTCTCAGACTTCCTGTCCTGGAAATTCTATCCGAAAGTATTCGACGAGTATTACCGCTTCCGGAAGCAGTACGGCGACGTGAGTTCGCTGCCGACGGTGAACTTCTTCTACGGCATGAAACCGAACGAAGAGATCCTGGTCGACATCGGCACGGGAAAAACGTTGCTCATCCGTTTGCTCTATGTAGCAGCCGAAACCGACGACAACGGCAACCGCGCCGTGTTCTTCCGGTTGAACGGACAGACGCGCAGTGTGGAAGTAAAGGACCGCAAGGCGCAGGTGAAGAAAGTCACGAATCCCAAAGCGAGCGGAGCCGACCAGATCGGCGCACCCTTGCAGGGACGGCTTTCGAAAGTCTTCGTCAAGGGCGGTGAAGCGGTGAAGAAGAACACGCCGCTCTTCACCATCGAAGCCATGAAAATGGAAACCACCATCACCGCTCCCCGCGACCTGACCGTCAAGCAAGTCAGCCTCTCGGAAGGCTCCATGGTGGAGACGGATGATTTGGTGGTGTCGGTGGGTTAATATACACCGGTCTACTTCCGGAATACTGCCAGGAATTATTGTTGTCGTTTTATCCTGTCAAAGCAGACGAAATAGTGTTGAAAAACACAGTCTTTGTTCTGCAACAGGTCTTCCTGCCATTTTGGTAAATGCTCCTTGGCTACTGGACCCAGAAATCGGCCCCAGGCTATCAGGATGGTATACGATTTCCCCGGCGGAAGAATCGAAGTCACAACACTAGAATCGCTTTTGCGGAGATTTGAGAGATAATACTCTACTTGCTCGGATGAATCTGGGGATGAAAACGTGTAATTGCAGAATTCTTTGGCCAAACTAAAACCGGCTGCATTACAGGCTGCATTATCTCGATAGGGCAGCCAATTACCATTACTATCAAATACATATAAGTCAGGGATATAATTGAACTTTCTCCAAAATTTAGCTTTAGCATCAGACGATGTCCAGAAGAGAATCCGGCTTGTATCTATGCCTATACTCTGGGCAAATGAAATTACTTCTTCCAGGGCAACCGGTTTCTCAGGGTTACGCATACCGTTCATTCTCAACAGAAGCGAATTACAGGATGACAATACGAGTACAAAAAAAAGGAAGACGGTGTTTTTCATCGTTATCTTAAATGTCCCGGAATTTACGGATTCCGGGACATCTTCTCTTACTGCTTGAAATAAATGGTGTAGCCTACCTCCGTCTTCTTCATGTCATGCTTTCCGGCCCGGATAAACAATTGCTTCTTTGCGCCTAAAGCTTTACAGATATCCGACGGGATTTGATACTCTTCGTCCGCCTGGAAAACTGATCCTGAAAATTGCTTTTCATAACCCTTCGTCAACGCTAAAGGCACGTCCATGATTACGGTGCCTTGGTCCGAAGATAGGCGCACCTCGGACAATGTCCCAAAGCCAACAGAAATTCGAAGACCACAAATTCCAAAGCCGGTGCAATCGTGGCGCGGGCGACCCCAATCGCCTTCGATGCGAATTTTCGCAAGTTGAGCGAAGGAGAAAGAAACGAGACAAGTAAACAGGAATGAGAGAATAATCGATTTTACTTTCATTTTAATTTGATTTTAGTGGTTAATGAATGATGAATGATTGTTAATTTCTGTACTAATGCAGTTCCTTAATCAACATCGGAAACGATGATGCTTCGGGCAACGAAAGGGCGGAACAAAGTAGTTCATGCCTATTTTTTGAGTTGTTGTTTTAGACTACCGATAACATATTATTTCTGATTCGCCAGATCCGTTGACGGGACTTGTGTATCAGTCATTCATGCAGTGAATTGTTGCCAGTTACTGCGATGTGCTCGACGCCTTAATTCAATTGCAAAACAAGAGTTCAATAAGCCAATGAAAGGCTTAAAATCTTACCAGTTTCAGTAAGCCATCTTTCCGCCATCTATGCACCTGCATTTATTGAACAGCCTGCTCTACTGACAGGTGCTTGTCAATAGTGTTGTCATTCAACTGCATTAATTGAACGGGGAGAAAGCCGGCGTGGCGGCACATTCGCCTGCATGAAAACATTCCCCGACACCACCCTGACCATCGTCGCGCCGGCCTGGGCGCAGGCTTGGTTGCGACAATTGGCTGCGCCCCTGACCTTCCGGATGACCGCGCCGGAAGAGATCGGGCAGCAGGAGCCGGCACTACTCCTGTTTCTTGTGCCGACGCATGCTGCCTTGTTCGAACGACAGATGCGCGAATGGACAGCACGCTGGCCCGCTTGCCGGTTCATCGGCTGGACCGCCGCGCATCGTCCCGACGATTCAGACATCTTCCGACTGCTCAATGCGGGCGTACAGGCCCTGTTACCCGAAACTTCCGACAGCGAAGACCTCTACCGGGCTTGTCGCGACGTGTTGCAGGGCGACATCCACCTCAACTGCCATGTGACGCAGGCGATGCTGCATTTCCTCCGGCGGCAGCAAATCCTGAAAACAAAAAGCGCCGACGGTCTCATGAGTCCCCGTGAATGCCGCATGGTCGAACTGCGGCGGGAAGGAAAGACCGCGGAAGAGATCGCCGATCGCCTCTGCCTGAGCCGGAAGACGGTCGATAAACTCTTCTGCGAGCTTTACAGGAAAACGGGTACCCGGAACTTTTTCGAACTGCTGAAAGAGTACGAACAACGGGCCTATCAACCCTGGGCCGGTCCCGGGAGTACGGAGCCTTTTCCGGCTACGAACTCTTTGAGATAAAACGGCTCCGAAAGTCCGAGGTGCTCGAATCGTCGGTCTTCCCAGGCCCGCAGCGCCGGTTGAGCATGATGCTGCGCGGAACACAGCACGTCCGGCAGGAAGCGGGCGTTCGGATGAGCCGATAACAAGGGGCGCGCTTTGGTCAACGCATCGCCGAGAAACCACACCGGCCCCTGCGCCAGTAACGCAGCGAAAGCCTGTTCGTCGAGCACAAGTGCTTCAGGTCCTGATTCGGGATGGCCGCTGAAGTCGTACACCTGCGTGTACACTTCCATCCGTCGGGCGTCGAGCATCGGGATGATGCGATCACCCGCCTGCACGACGGAGGTTGCGGCGAAGGCGAGCGCATCCAGCGTGGGTATCGCGATGAGGGGCTTGTCGGCAGCGAAGCAAAGTCCTTTCGCCGTGCTGATCCCGATCCGCAGACCGGTATATGAACCAGGACCTGAACTATAGCTGACCGCATCCAGGTCAGGTGCCTGTATACCGATTTCGTCGAAAAGTTCCCGGATGAAAACAGCCAGCATGGCCGCATGCGCCTGCGGCTCCAAAGTTTCCCGCAACGCCAGGAGCTTGCCGTCGCGGCTGATGGCCGCAGAACATACCGCCGTCGCGGTCTCGATGTGCAGGAGTGTGGGCATAAAAAAACCGGGTGTAAAGGTAACACCCGGTTTTGATTCGCTCAGGATCAGCGTCAGTCCTTTTTGTTGAACAACTGCTCTTTGGGTACGACTTTCACGGGATCGCCGTCCTTGAGAAACTTCGCGATCGCGCTGTAAGGGGACGAAACCACCTGGTCGCCGACTTTCAGGCCGGCTTTGATCTCGATGTAGCTGTTATCCTGAATGCCGGTTTTCACAGGTACGAGTCGAACTTTTCCGTTGTCCAGCAGAAAGACGCATTCGACACGCTTATCCGACTCATCCAACTGATCGGCCTTTTCCGCTTTCTCCGCCTTTTCATCCTTGACGGTGATCTCGGTCTCGTCCTCCATTTTATTGTCTCCGCCTTTCATACCCGTCGTGCCTCCGCCTTTCTCGGTCGTATCGCGCGTGGTGACCGATTGGATCGGTACGGATATGACATCGGAAACCCGCTTGGTCATGATATCGACCGTGGCCGACATGCCCGGATGAAAAACACTCCGTTCAGGATGCTCCGGATCGGCCATCTGTTCATACGACTCGCGCAGTACGCGCACCTTGACGGTGAAGTTGGTGACCTGATCCACGGTCAGTCCCGAGATGTTCGCGGAATTCGCCACTTCGGTTACCACACCTTTGAACTTCTTCCCCATATAGGCATCCACCTCGATGGTAGCCGTATCGCCGGTATTGACCCGAACAATGTCGTTCTCGTTCACATCGACACTGACTTCCATCTCGTTCAGATCGGCCAGCGTCATCATCTCGGTTCCGGCCATCTGGGAAGTACCCACGACCCGTTCGCCTTTCTCTACATTCAGTTTGCTGATGGTACCGTCGACCGGGGCGAAGATGGAGGTCTTGCGCAGGTTGTCCTGCGCCTCTTTCAAGGAAGCCTCCGAACTGCGTACGCTGTAATCGGCGGCGGAAACACTTTGCTCCGATGCGGAGACTTCGGCTTGTGCCACTTCGTAAGCGGATTTCACACCTTCCCATTCTTGCGGGGAGATCAGCTTCTCGTCGAATAGTTTCTTGCTGCGATCGTAGGTCTGCTTCGCTTTGTCGAATTGGGAGCGGGCCTGCACCAGGCGGGATTTGGCATTTTCGAAATTGGCTTTCGACCCGTTCAAAGCCGCTACGGAGCGATCGACATACGACTGATAGATGTCCGGTAGGATGCGGACAAGCAGTTGTCCTTTCTTCACACGGTCGCCCTCTTTCACCGGCAGTTCGACGATCTCTCCGGAAACGTCCGGGCTGATCTTGACGGATACCTCGGGCTGGATTTTTCCGCTGGCCGATACGGTTTCGGCGATGTTACGCTTTTCGGCTTTCTCCACGGCTACTTCCTTTTCCTCCGCTCCTCCTATCCATCCGGCTTTCTTGCCGACAATGGCAAAGACGATCAGGACGGCTACCGTGATCAAGAGCCATTTCATCAGGTTGGACTTTTTCTTGGCCATGTGCGAAGGGGTGATTAGAAGGACAACGGTTTGCCCTGGTAGAAGTCAAGTACTTTTAAACGAAACAGGAAATCGTATTTGTTCTGCAAGGCCGTTGCACGGGCGCGGGCCAGGTTGTTTTGCACCAGCAGGAAGTCATAGGTAGAGATCGCACCTACCTCGAAGCGTTTCCGGTTTTCCTCGAAGGAACGTTCGAGTGCCGACAAGCTGCGGTTGCCGGATTCATACCGCGACGAAGCTGCCTGGGCATCCGTTACCGCCTGCTGAACGGATTTGTAGAGTGTCTTGCGGGTCTGCTCACGGCTGATTCGGGCCTGTTCGAGTCCGATCCGGGCACGCGTAACATTGTTGCGCGCGGCCCAGCCGTTGAAGATCGGAACCGACAACGTAAAGCCGACCGATTTACCCAGGTTGTCTTCGAATTGCTTGGAGAAGGGTGTTTCCCGGGTCTGAATGACGTTGTTGGGAACAACCGAATAAACAGTATCGCCGCCGGAGGTGAATCCTGACTCCACGATCGAGGGAGGCAGGGCCAGAAAACCGGTTACTTCCTGAGCAGAACTGGAGATGTTGGTGTTGAGGTTACCGGACACGGAAAGTCGCGGATAGCGTGTGCCGCGAGCGATCGACAGTCCGCGCTCAGCGCTGAGGTAGCGATATTCCGAAGCACGGATCTCGGGCTGATTGGTCATGGCGGCGTTGAAGACGACCTCGACCGACGCGGAAGTGGCGTCCCAGGCAGGCAGCAGGACGTCGGGACGCGTGATCTGGAAATTGCTGACCGAATCCAGTTCCAGGAGTTGGGTCAAGGAAAGGCGGGATTGTGCCAGTTGCGCGCGTGCGTTCACCAGGTTGAGGTCATCGGTGGCGAACTGGGACTCCAGATCCAGGTAACCCGACTGCGCGATGGCACCGAGTTCGTACTGGCGTTTTGCCCGGTCGCGCTGCTGGCGGGACGATTCCAACTGTCCTTCGGCTACGCCGACGAGGTCTTCGTTGTACAACACCTGCAGGTAAGCCGTCGCGACGTTGAGCGCGATATCGTTCCGGATCTTATCAAGGTCCGCCCTGCTCGCCATGTAATTCAGTTTGCTTTGGCGCAGGGTGTTCATCAACTGAAAGCCTTCGAAGATGCTCATCGATGCATTCAGGTTGAAGTTATTGTTGGTGATCTGCTGATTGGCGAAGACGTTGGTGAACGGGTCGATGCTTCGGCCGAAGAAATAGCTCTGGGAAGCGGAACCATTCACCGAGGGGAATAGCGTGGCGGTGCTTTGCTGTACCTGGCTTTTGTTCTGGTCGACGCTCAATTCCGATTGCCTCACCTGCAGGTTGTGCGACAAGGCATGGTCGATACACTGCTGCAGCGTCCAGGCTTGTTGCGCACGCAGGGAAAGCCCGGTTAGGAGCAGAAAAAAGGTGAAACCGATACGTCGCATGCGGAAGGGGTAAAGGATCAGGGACGGGTCAAAGTAAGGGAATCAATTTTAACATTTGGAAGCCCTTAACGTAGATTAACGTTAAAAAAAGGCATTTCGGAATCAATCCCGGAAGCCCGTATCTGGTTCGAAGAGTTGATCCAGGGAGATCCTGAGAATATCGCCCATGCTTTTGGACTTGTTGAATTGCGGGCGGTGGTAATGATGAGCCATCTCTTCGCGCAGCTGCTCGACCTTCACCTTGAGCGAAATTTCGTCGCGGATCATCACGTCGAGCAAAGACGCCACCCGGAAGCGCGCGGTCTTGACCCGGCGGGCCATGAGTGTACGCTCTTCGAGCTGGTACTGCCGGGCGGTTTCCCGGTTGATGAACTTGACACAGAGGTTGACGTAGGGATTGTTCTCCTTGAAATATTGCGGCAGGTACAACGACTTCTTCCCTTCGTAGCATTGCTGGTCGAAGTCGATCGCGCGGAAGCGGAACTGCGTATCGTCGAAATCGGCGGTCATGTCGATGACGAAGTTGTAGGACCGCATATCGCCGAGCAGGCGTACGAAGCAGCGTTCGTTGAACTTGATGAACTCCTTGGCAAGGCGCGTCGGGTTGACGGCCTGGTCGTTCAACTGGTTCTTGATAAAGAGGTCGCCGGGAATACCGACGATGTGTTCTTCGATGAGCGTATCGGCATCGACCAGGTAGTTGATGCGGTTCGGCGAGAGGAGATCTTCCAGTTCCAATCCGTAGACGCGCGAAGCATCGGCGAGTTTGACATAGAAGTAGTCGTAGTTGTCGTTGTACTGGTTCTTGATCCGGATGCGAAAAGGCCGCGAGTTGCCGAAGGGGCAGTAGTCGATGCGGTCGACGTACAGGTGCTCCATGAGGCTGATGTTCCCTTCCACCTTCATCATGGCGTAGGTCTTCACGAGTCGCTGGTTGAGCTCCTCCATTTCCGTAGGCTGGAAATAGACCGTTTCCCAGAGCGTGTCCTTCCCGTACTTGTCGTAGAGCGGTACGCTGTAGGTATACCGGAGCAGGTCCGGATACCGGAACGGAAGTTCTTCGAGCCGGCCGAACTCTTCGAGGTACATGAACAGTTCCTCGTTGATGCGGTAGCTGAGCTTCTTCTTTGAAATGGAATTCATCCCGCTACGAAGATGCGGCAAGGGAGGCGGGGTTCACGCTGCAGGCTGCGGAGTTTTCAAACAACAGCCTGCGGATATGCCTCATCGCCGGTTTGTCAGCGGCTCGAAGCCGGAGACGTTCCAGGCCAGCCCCGATGGAGCCCCGGCACGCCATCGCCAGTCGAATATCAACGGGCAGCCGCCCGGGCGGGACGGGGCGAGAGCGGGACGGGTGGCGATGTGAAAACGTTCGGCTCCGCTCCTGTTCTTTCAAATGCGGCTCTGCGCAAACGGTCGTTGAGGGCGCGACCGATGCCTTCGTCGGGGAAAGGTTCAACGATGATGCGGTCGGGGTCGGTTTGCTCGGCGAGTCGGAGGACGTGGAACAAGTTGCGCGCGGCTTCTCCCATGCTGCCCTCGGGAGAAAGCACCCAGGATCGCTCGGGTAGTGGCCCGGTCGGTAAACAAAAAAAGATGCGTGCCAATTTCTCGCCGGGGTACTTGCCGGATCGTTCGCGGGGATCACCGATCTGCAAGGGGCAGCGTGGCGCGTAATGCCGACTCAGCATGCCGGGTGCTTCCTGCAGGCGGTGTTGGTCGATGCTGGCAGCTTCCTTCCACAGTGATGGATGGAGGCGCACAGTACCGATACGCTCCTCGATCAGTTCCAACGGTACTCCGCCGTGACGAAGCAGTACGGGTTGGGGTTCGAGAAAAGAAAGGATGGTGGATTCCAGTCCGATGGCACACGGGCCGCCGTCGAGGATGTAGTCGATGCGATCGCCGAGGCCTTCCAGCACGTGCCCGGCGCGGGTCGGGCTCATGTATCCGCTGGGGTTCGCGCTCGGTGCTACGAGGGGGAAATCGAGTTGCTGCAACAATTCCAACGCAAGCGGGTGTGCGGGGAAGCGCACGGCAACGCCGGCTTGTCCGCCGTTCACCTCCGGTATAACCCGACGGGAAGCAGGGATGACAAAAGTGAGCGGACCGGGAGAAAATTCACGGGCAAGTTCTTCGGCGAGTGGTGGCAGGACCATTCCCCAGTCTGGTAAACGTTCGGGATGATCCGTATGCAGGATGAGCGGGTTGTTCGAGGGGCGTCCTTTCGCCGTGTAGATCGCGCGTACGGCTTCCGGATGGAACGCATGAGCCGCCAGGCCATACACGGTTTCAGTCGGGATCGCGACCAATTTTCCGCGCTTGAGCAGGCGGGCGGCCCGACTGATATCCGTACCCACCGAACAGGACAACGACATGCCACAAAGTTACGGGCATTTTTGAAAAATAATAGTATTACTATCTTTAAAAAGATTGAGTCTATCATTTTCAAATTTTTCGACCGGGCCTCCTGCATGGGAGTGCTCAGTACGCCAGGTTCGGGCCTAGCCAGCGTTCCATCTCCTCGAGGGAGAGGCCTTTGCGTCGCGCGTAATCGGCGACCTGATCGCGCTGAATGCGACCAATGCCGAAGTAGTGCGCGTCGGGGTGTGCGAAGTAGAGACCCGACACGGCAGCGGTGGGGAACATGGCCAGGCTTTCGGTGAGTTGAATGCCGGTATTCTTCTCCACGTCGAGCAAGGACCAGAGCGTGCGTTTCTCGGTATGGTCGGGTTGCGCCGGGTAACCGGGTGCGGGACGGATGCCGCGGTAGGACTCGCCGATGAGTTCTTCGTTGCTGAGCCGCTCGTCGGAGGCGTAGCCCCAGAATTCCTTGCGCACACGCTCGTGCAGTCGTTCAGCAAAGGCTTCTGCCAGGCGATCGGCGAGTGCTTTGAGCAGGATGGCGGAATAGTCGTCGTGGTCGCGTTCGAACGCAGCGACGCGTTCGTCGATACCGAATCCTGTCGAGAGCGCGAAGGCACCAACATAGTCGGCGGGTGTCCCCGGGATCACCGGCTCGCGAACGAAATCAGCGAGCGCCAGGTTATGCTGCCCGGCCGGTTTCTTTGTCTGCTGACGCAGGGTATGAAAAGTACAGCGTGTGTGTTTTCCTTCCGGGTCGAAAACCAACACATCGTCGCCTTCGCGGGAAGCGGGGAACAGACCGATCACGGCACGGGCCTGCAGCCAGCGCTCTTCCACGATGCGTTTCAGCATCGCCTGTGCGTCGTCGAACAGTTTCTTCGCTTCCGCGCCGCGTTCCGGATCCTGCAGGATCTTCGGATACGAACCTTTCAACTCCCAGCTATGGAAGAAGGGCGTCCAGTCGATGTACGGAACCAATTCGGCCAACGGATAATCGTCGAGCACCGTCACGCCCAGCCGATGCGGTTTCGGTACCGGTTGGTCGAGGTGGTTACTGACGAAGGCATTCTCGCGCGCGAGCTGCAATTGGAGATACTTATCGGCCGCGTTCGCCTGCTTGTGTTGTTCGCGGACACGGGCATAATCGGTTCGCTGCGACTGCACGAAACCATCGCGCTGCTCCCGAGAAAGCAAGGCGCTGACAACGGGTACGCTGCGGGACGCGTCGTTCACGTGCACGACCGGTCCGGTGTAGTGTGGTTCAATGCGCACGGCGGTGTGCACGCGCGAAGTCGTAGCGCCGCCGATCAGCAGCGGCGTCTTGAAGCCTTCCCGTTCGAGTTCCTTGGCCACGTGCACCATTTCATCGAGCGAAGGGGTAATGAGTCCGCTGAGGCCGATGACGTCCACCTGCTCCTTCCTCGCGGCTTCCAGGATCTTCTCGGCCGGCACCATGACCCCCAGGTCGATGACCTGGTAGTTGTTGCAGGCCAAGACCACACCGACGATGTTCTTGCCAATGTCGTGTACATCGCCCTTGACGGTAGCCATGAGTACCTTGCCCGCGCTGCCGGGGCCGCCCTTCCCTCCCGTCTTCGCGTCAGCCTCTGCGGCCGCGTTGATGAGTGGTTGCAGATACGCGACACCCTTCTTCATCACGCGTGCGCTCTTGACGACCTGCGGGAGAAACATCTTGCCGGCACCGAACAGGTCGCCGACGATGTTCATGCCCGCCATGAGCGGACCTTCGATGAGTTGCAGCGGCTGCGGATACTTCTGGAGCGCTTCTTCCAGGTCCTGTTCGATGAAATCGACCACCCCTTTCACGAGCGCATGCGCGAGCCGGTCTTCGACAGAACCCTGTCGCCAGGCTTCTTCCTTTTCCTCCTTCTGGAGGCCCGTACCTTTCAGCGTTTCCGCGTGGGCGATCAGCCGTTCCGTCGCATCGTCGCGCCGGTCGAGCAATACGTCTTCGACCAGTTCCAACAGATCTTTCGGGATCTCGTCGTACACCTGGAGTTGCGCGGGGTTGACGATACCCATGTCCATGCCTGCCTGTATGCCGTGATAGAGGAAGGCCGCATGGATGGCTTCGCGTACACGATCGTTGCCGCGAAAGGAGAACGAAACGTTACTGACACCTCCGCTGATCTTGGCATGTGGAAGATGTCGCTTGATCCAACGGGTAGCCTCGAAGTAATCGAGCGCGTTGCGCCGGTGCTCATCCATGCCGGTGGCGACCGGGAAGATGTTCGGGTCGAAGATGATATCCTGCGGCGGGAAACCGACTTTCTCCGTAAGGATCCGGTACGCGCGTTCGCAGATCTCGATACGACGGGGTAGTGTATCCGCCTGGCCCTTCTCGTCGAAGGCCATGACGATCACCGCGGCGCCATAGCGGCGTACGAGCTTCGCCTGCCGGATGAACTCTTCTTCGCCTTCTTTCAGGGAGATCGAGTTCACGATCGACTTCCCCTGCGTGCATTGAAGGCCCGCTTCGATGACGTGCCACTTGGAGGAGTCGATCATCACCGGCAGTTTGGCGATGTCGGGTTCCGAGGCCATGAGGTGCAGGAAGCGGGTCATGGCGTCGGCCGCGTCGAGCATGCCTTCGTCCATGTTCACGTCGATCGCCTGTGCTCCGCCTTCGACCTGGTCGCGGGCGACGCTGAGCGCTTCTTCGTAGTTTCCTTCCTTGATCAGTCGCAGGAACTTGCGTGAGCCGGTGACGTTGGTGCGCTCGCCCACGTTCATGAAATTCGAATCCGGTCGCAGCACGACGGCTTCGAGCCCGCTGAGGCGCAGCCAGGGTTCTACCGAAGGAATGACGCGTGGCGGTGTTTTCTTCGCCAGCGCGGCGATGTGGCGGATATGATCGGGGGTGGTCCCGCAGCAACCACCGACGATGTTGAGGAAACCACTGCGCAGGAAGTCTTCGATCTGGTGGCCCATGTGGTCGGGCGTCTCGTCGTATTCGCCGAACTGGTTGGGCAGTCCGGCATTGGGATACGCGCTCACGAAGAAGGGAGCCTTCTGGGCGAGTTCTTCGATGTGCGGGCGCATCTCCTTAGCGCCGAGCGCGCAATTCAATCCTATACTCAGCAGATCGAGGTGCGATACGGAAATGAGAAACGCTTCCACCGTTTGTCCGCTGAGGGTTCGTCCGCTGGCATCGGTGATGGTGCCGGAAACCATGACGGGCAACTGCACGCCTTTTTCGTCGAAGACGGTTTCGATGGCGAAGAGAGCCGCCTTCGCGTTGAGCGTATCGAAAATGGTTTCGACGAGCAAAACGTCGGCACCGCCGTCGATGAGGCCGCGGGTTTGCACCGCGTACGCTTCGACCAGGTCGTGAAAGCTCACGGCCCGGAAGCCGGGATCATTCACATCCGGAGAGAGCGACGCAGTCTTGTTGGTAGGCCCGAGCGCGCCGGCAACGAAACGCGGCGTGCTGTTTGGATGGTCCGCCGCGAAACCGGCTACGGCTTCTTTCGCGAGGCGAGCGGCGGCGAGGTTGATCTCGTACGCAAGGTCCTCCATGTGGTAATCGGCCAGGGAGAGGGCTTGCGCGTTGAAGGTGTTGGTCTCGATGATGTCGGCTCCAGCCTCGAGGTATTCCCGGTGGATGGCGCGCACGATCTCCGGTCGGGTCAGACAGAGGAGGTCATTATTGCCCTTCAGCGAATGTGGAAAATCCCGGAAGCGATCGCCGCGGTAACCGTCTTCGCCGAGACGATACCGTTGAATCATGGTTCCCATGGCCCCGTCGATGACGAGGATACGTTGTTGCAGTGCAGCTTTGATCGGATGCATAATCGTTCAGGTTCCTTCCGCTCCGCGACCCCAGGAGAAAAAAAAATCCCTCCTGCGCTAGTCAGAAGGGATCGTATGGCGATTTCGATTTGGCAACGATCATTCTGACTTATCTCTCTCCACCAAATGGCGGAGTGCGAGGTGGCACCTTATTCTATTGTTTTTCAACAATTTAGAACCGGTTGCCAAGGCTTCACAGGGCGCAATCCCTCAGCCTTTCTGGATAAGCCGTCTCGTCGAAAGACGAGAGGAGGTGGAAAGAACTGGTGCAAAGATAACGAATTTGCTTTCGTCTATAAGTGACTCGCGCAAATACTTAAAAACACGAAAGCCTCCCCGAAGGAAGGCTTTCATGTGATGATCATTGGGATTAACGCTGCAACACGATCGGCTTGGTGATCGAGCCGTTCGGAGTTTCCACTTTTACGAAGTAGATACCGTTGTTGTAAGCACCCAGGTCGAGCTGGAGGCTGACGAGGTTATCGTTGTTGAGCATTTGCAACTGGCGGCCCATGCCGTCGAACAGACGAACCGTGCACTGACCCTTCATGTTCGGGAAGAACACGTTGAGCAGTCCATTGGTGGGGTTCGGGTAGAGCACCGAGCCGTTGAGTTCCGGCGCGATGGTACCGACATTGAAGTCGAGGCCGATCAGGTAGTCTTCCGTTTCACCGGAACCGAAGGTCAGGCAGGAGCTGGTGGCGTCGTTGGTATTGTTCACCAGGCGGGAACGCACACGCATGATCGCGGGGCCCTGGGTAGCGCCGCCCGGAATGGTCCAGTTCACCGTGTTGGGGGTGCCGGCGATAGAGGTCGTGCAAACCTGTACCCACTCGTCCGCAGCGAGGTCGCCGTTGGCGTTGAAGTCGATCCAGATCGAGATGATGTTGTCGTCGTTGGTGGTGACGCTGAAATCATAGGCCATACCACGCATCAGTTCAGCCGTGGTGCTGGCGGTCACCGGCCAGTAGGTGTACGCCACACCGGTCTGCTGGTCACAACCGGAGCTGTTGTTCAGCGAGGTGCCGGTGATGGTGACGTTGTCGATCTCGGAGTTCACACCCAGACAATCCACGCCTCCATGGTCACCTGGGCAGGGACAGAGGTAAGCGGGCTTGTTATCGACCATGATGGAACCGGAAGGCGTGGTGCTGCCGGAGCAGGTAACCAGGCACTGGTAGTAGGTCATGGACGACTGGTTGGTGTCGAGCGAGGAGGCGGTGGCACCGGGAATATCGGTCCAGGTGCTGCCGTCCGGCGAGTTCTGCCACTGATAGGTGATGCCGATGCCGTTGTCGTTGCCGACAAGTTCGAGCAGGAAGTTCTCGTTGGCACAGACCAGCACCGAAGACGACGTGGCGTCTCCGGCAACCGGAGGCGCGGTGCAGTTCGGGTAGCTGATGACTTCGACATTGTCGAGTGCCCACCACCAGTCCCAGGAACCGGTCCAGGTGAAGCGCACTTGAAGCGCGGTCGCGGTGCCGATGAGGCTGCTGATATCGTAGCTGGAATGGACCGCCGGATTCGGGTAGCCAAGATCCACACTGTCTAACACTAAGGTCGTCCAGGTCGCGCCGCCATCGGTCGAATATTCGATGTGACGAGCGGAGCCGCCTTGTCCCGGACCAAGGAGCGATCGGTACTGCTCGTCCACTTCGATGAAGAGCGAGATCGTAGCCGTACTGATGTCGATGCTCGGCGTGGTGAGGCTGGCGAGTTCGTCGATACCGTCGTCCGTGCTGCCCTGGTCGGAATCGAAGATGGCAAAGTTGGCATCAAAGCCGGCGCCGGTGATGGCACGGGCAAACGGATTGTTGAATTCCCAGGCAAGTACGGGCGTAATACCCAGACTGTCGTTCGTCCAGCCTGCCGGCAGACTTTGGGAAGCAAAGTCCTCTGTAAAGAGAACCGTTTGTGCACTTGCTCCGAACGGCAGAGCCGCCAAAGCAAACGCAGCGATCGTGTTGCGTAGTTGTTTGATCATCGGTTGGTGGTTTTAGGTGTGTATCGGTTAAAAGGGATGCCTCCGGGTTGGTGCCGGGGGTTGACCGAAGTTAGATAAAAAATGTATCCGGAGAAAAGAGCGGAAGGGGCAGGCCGGTATCCGGTTTTGGTCTTTCGGGGAAAAACGGCCGAAAAAACTACTCCTCCAGTCGCTGAATCGTGGGCCGGTAGAGTTGGTGCACTTCGGCGTGCCGGCCTTTGCGGCGGGCCTTTTGCTCGGCCAGCGGGAGGTGGACTTCGTCGCGGCATTCGACGGAGCAGCATTGCTCCATCTTCGCGGCGCATTCGGAACACTGGATAAAAAGCACGTGACAGGCTTCGTTGGCGCAGTTCACGTGGGTGTCGGCGGGCTTTCCGCACTGGTGACAATGCGCGATGACATCGTCGGAGATCCGCTCGCCCATGCGTTCGTCGAAGACGAAATTCTTTCCGATGAAACGGTTCTCCAAACCCTCCGCCCTCACCTGCCGTGTGTAGTCGATGATCCCGCCGTGCAGTTGATTCACGTCTTCGAAACCATGATGCCTTAAAAAAGCGCTGGCTTTCTCACACCGTACACCGCCGGTGCAATACAACAACACTTTGCTCTGCTCCTTGCCTTTCAGGCTATCGAGTACGAGCGGCAGTTCTTCGCGGAAGGTGACGACGTCCGGACAAAGGGCGCCGGGAAAGCGGCCCACTTCGCTCTCGTAACAATTGCGCATGTCGACCACGATGGTGTCGGGTTGCGCCAGCGCGTCATTCCAGGATTTCGCGTCGAGGTGACGACCGACGTTCGTCGTGTCGAATGCGTCATCATCGAGGCCGTCGGCCACGATCTTTTTCTTCACCTTGACGATCAGCTTGAGAAAAGACTTTCCGTCATCCTCCACGGCGATCTTGAACGGGATTTGTTCGAAGCCGGGGCAGGCATCGATCCAGGCACGGAATTCGTCGAGACGCGCAGCCGGTAACGACAACTGTGCATTCACTCCCTCCTTCGCCAAATAGATCCGACCACGAATCCCCATGCCCGGCCATTCGGTGAACAGCCGCTGGCGCAGCGCGGAAGGATCGTCGATGTTGACATACCGGTAAAATGACAGCGTAGTACGCGGTTGATTCTCCGCTTCCAACTGCCGGATCAGGGTGTCGCGATCGAAGGTGTTATAACCTTGCATGGGGCTGCAAAGGTACGGAACTAAAAAAGGCGTGTCAAAGACGCCTTTTTATGATAAAAATCAGATTTCTAAGATCGAATTGAGGGCGGTGCTATTTTTTCCGGGATTTCATCCAGGAGTAAATCCCGATGGCACCCATGAGATAGGGAACGGCCATGAGGTAAAGAATGCCCTGGTTCAGCCCTTTTCCGACCTTGTTGGTACCCTGCTCACGATTGGTTTCCACATTTCGCTTGCACATGGCGCATTGCGCGGACACATCGGATGACGCGAGGAGCAGAAAGATGGCGAAGAAGGGTACTGCGAGGCGTTTCATGGTTCAGAAACGATAATGGGGCGCGATCATCAGGTAGACAATCACACCAGTGAAGGTTACATACAACCAGACCGGATACGACCAGCGGACGATCTTCCGATGACGATCAACCTGGTTGGTCAAACCGCGATACAAAGATAGCAAAACGAGCGGGAGGACAATGGCCGCCAGGAGGATGTGGGTAGCAAGAATGACGAGGTATACGGGCCGCAGTGGATCATCGGCCGGAAAGCGCGTTTCTTCCACGAAGTAATGGAAGGTCACGTAGGAAGCCAGGAAAATG
>ERZ724519.271-NODE-271-length-21695-cov-5.022597_pt1 | contig 21695 bp, 14 predicted proteins | sample MGYA00376052_ERZ724519 | MGnify/ENA primary metagenome ERZ724519 (study PRJEB28724, sample SAMN07190883) | activated sludge metagenome | isolation source: activated sludge of sewage treatment plant in Hong Hong | place: Hong Kong | collected 2016-03-17 ... | reverse complement strand
ATCGACTGGGACAAGGTCATTCCCGACGGAAGCAAGACGATTCAGCAAGGCGCGATTCGTCCGTGGAATGGTCAGATTTCGCAGTGGGAACGGGCGGCGCTGGCTCGTTATGCCGAAGCGCAGCGCATTCCGCTCGACAAGCCGTGGGACAAGCTGACCAAAGCGCAGCAGGAAAAAGTCCTGGCGGGCGAAGGAACCTGGGACGACGGCAAGTATCCAGGTGTGCGCGCGTGGTTTCAGTTTCTCGAGTCACGAACCTACAAGATGCATGTTCGTGTGCTGCTGTCGCGCTATCGCTCGTATGAGCTGTGCGCGATCTGTCACGGAGCCCGACTGAATCCAACGGCGCTGTCGTATCGCGTTTTGCAAAAAAACCTGGCCGAGTGGCATGCGGACAGCGTCAGTGCGTCGCTGGCGAAGGTTGTGGCGCTGACGCCGCGCTCGGCCCAAGGCAAGCTGGTCGTCGATTCGCTGCGCGCACGGCTCGGCTTTTTGGAACAGGTTGGACTCGGCTATTTGACGCTGGATCGACAGGCGCGCACGCTGTCGGGCGGGGAAGCGCAGCGGGCCAGCTTGACGACGGCACTCGGCGCGGGACTGACGGGAACGCTGTTTGTGCTGGATGAGCCAAGTGTTGGACTCCATCCAACAGACGTGCCGAAGCTGGGTCAGGCGATGCGAAGCCTGGCGCAAGGCGGCAACACGGTGCTGCTGATCGAGCACGAGCCGTCGCTGATTGCCGCCTGCGATCGCGCCGTCGAGCTGGGTCCGAAAGCGGGTCGCCACGGTGGACGCATCCTGTTTGATGGACCGCCGAAAGAGCTGGCCGCTCGTCCTGACTTACCGACGGGAGCAGCCTGGCAAAATCATGCGCTTGCACCAAGAAAGACACGACCCTTTGCAACCGCGCTGTCGCTGCTCGGTGTGACGGAAAACAACCTGCGCGACATTGATGTCGACATTCCGCTCGGAGTGCTCGTCGCTGTCACCGGTCCAAGTGGATCGGGAAAGTCCACGCTGGTCGAAGACATCCTGTATCGATCCGTCGCACGCGCGCTGGGTGACAGCAGCGTCGAAAAACCCGGTGCGCACCGAGAGCTTCGCGGCCTCGGCGGCCTGCGCGGAGTCGTCTTGGTCGATCAGTCTCCGCTCGGACGCACGACGAGAGGAAACGCCGCCACCTACACCAAGAGCTGGGATCGCTTCCGCGCGCGCTTTGCGGCCCAAGCCAGTGCCGTCGCTGCGGAGCTGACCGCATCCCACTTTTCGTTCAACGTCGCCAAGGGCCGCTGCGAAGCCTGCTCGGGTGAAGGCTATGAGACGGTCGAGATGCAGTTTCTCGCCGATGTCTCGCTGCTCTGTCCGGTCTGCCAAGGCAAGCGCTTTCGGCCCGAAGTCCTCGCGGTTCGGCTCGGTGGCCTGACCGTCGCTGAAGTGCTGGACTTGTCGATCGAAGAGGCGCTGGCTCGCTTTGATCCACCGTCAGAGCCTGATCCAGCTCTTCGTCGCGCACTGGCTCCGTTGATTCGGGTTGGACTGGGTTATCTGACGCTCGGGCAGCCGCTTTCGACGCTCTCCGGCGGAGAAGCCCAGCGACTCAAGCTGGCGCGCGCTTTGTCGGAACCAGCACGCGGAACGCTGTTTGTCATCGATGAGCCGAGTGCCGGACTGCATCCCGGCGATGTCGCGCCGGTCGTCGCTGCGCTTCATGCCCTGTGTGACAACGGCGGCAGCGTCGTCGTCGTCGAACATGACCTGGATGTGATCGCTCAGTCCGACTGGGTGATTGATCTAGGTCCGGGTGGTGGTCCCGACGGAGGCCAAGTTGTTGCAGCCGCGCCACCGAAAGAACTCGCCAAGTTCGCGACGAGAACGGGCACCGCACTAAACGCCCGGATGACCCAGCAGCTTCAGTTTGCGGAACCGTCCGGGGCTGATTCCGTCAGTGAAGCAGTGATTTCCGTCGAACATGCGAGAGAGCACAACCTGGCCTCGGTTAGCTGCAAGCTTCCTCACGGTGGACTGACGGTGGTGACGGGACCGAGTGGCTCGGGCAAGTCGTCGCTGTGCTTCGATGTCATCTATGCCGAAGGTCAGCGACGGTTTATGGAAACGCTGTCGCCGTACGCGCGTCAGTTTCTGCCGCAGCTGCCTCGGCCCGATGTGGATCACGTCGGAGGTGTGCCGCCTGCGATTGCGCTGTCGCAGCGAATCAGCCGAGCCGGAGCAAACTCGACGGTGGCGACGGTGACTGAGGTTGCCCACTATCTGCGACTGCTCTATGCCAAAGTCGGTCTGCCGCACTGTCCGACGTGCGACGAGCCAGCACACGCGACCTCGACGGAGTCGATCTTGGAGCTGCTGGCCAAGCTGGGAAGCGAGCCGTACACGCTCTATTCCCCGGCGGTGAGAGCCCGCAAAGGCACCTATCTGGAAATCTTTCAGCTCGCCAGTCGATCGGGCATTTCCGAAGCGCGTGTCGACGGAAAGCTCGTCCAAACGGAGCCTCCGCCTCGGCTGGTCAAGTCCGCCGAGCACACCATCGATCTTGTCGTCGCGACCGGCAGTCCTTCCCAGTTTTCGCGCGCGCAGATCGACCTGGCGATCCAGCTTGGCGACGGAAGCGTCACGATTGCACCAGGCAAACCCAGCGCCAAGCCAAGCCGCAGCGAAAAGACCTATTCAACCCGCCGAGCCTGCCCGACGTGCGGACAAGGCATCCCCGAGCTAGACCCTCGCTGGTTTTCGTTTAACACCAAGCAAGGCCAGTGCAGCGTCTGCGAAGGACGCGGCCACGATCCCGAAGACGAAGCCAAGCGCTGTCGAGCTTGTGACGGAACAAGACTCGCACCGCTGCCTCGCAAAGTCCGTCTGCAAGGACAGACCTACGCGGAGCTGACGGCGTACTCGGTGCAGCGAGCGCTGAGCATCGTCGCAGACTGGCAGTTTGTCGGCGGAGAAGAAAAGCTCAGCAGTGCAGCGCTTCACGAGCTGCGTCGACGTCTGCGCTTCATCGAGCAGGTTGGGCTCGGTTATCTCTCGCTCGATCGCGCAGCCTCGACGCTGTCCGGTGGAGAAATGCAGCGCTTGCGGCTCTCTGCGCAGCTTGGTGCAGGTCTGACGGGATCGCTCTATGTTCTCGACGAGCCAACGATCGGACTGCATCCGCGTGATACCGATCGACTGCTTCACAACTTGCGTGCGCTGGCGGATCTCGGCTCGACGGTGCTGGTGATTGAACACGACGAAGCAACGATTCGCGCAGCGGACTATCTGCTCGATCTCGGTCCGTCGGGAGGCAAGCACGGCGGTCAGATCATTGCGCAAGGCCCTGCCGCCGAGGTGCTGCGTCATCCACAGTCTCCGACGGCAAGAGCGCTGTCCACCGAGCCCGCAGCAAGACCGAAGCGCCCGTCACCGAGTCGACAGCTGACCTTGCGTGGCGCATCGGCGCACAACCTGAAAAACGTGACGCTGAAGCTGCCGATCGGACGCTTCAATGTCGTCGCTGGAGTCAGTGGTTCCGGCAAAAGTACGCTGGTTCAGAAGGTGCTGTATCCGGCGCTGAGGCTGGCGCTTGGGCTGGCCAGTGAACCGCCCCTCGGAACCGTGAAGCTCGATGGAACGGATGCACTCAAGCGAGCGCTGCTCGTCGACCAATCGCCGATTGGACGAACACCACGTTCGGTGCCCGCGACGTTTCTATCGGTCTGGGATGAAATTCGTCGTCTGTATGCAGGGCTGCCCGACTCGAAAGTGCGCGGCTTTACGGCAGGACGCTTTTCGTTCAATTCCGGTGGTGGCGGACGCTGCCCGACGTGCGAAGGCCAAGGCGTTCAGGTCAGTGAGATGTCATTCCTTCCCGACGTCATCACTCCGTGCGAGGCCTGCGCCGGACTGCGGTTTGAACCCTCGACGCTGGCAGTCAAATTTCACGGGCTGTCGATTGGTGATGTGCTTCAGCTTTCCGCCGAGGAAGCCGTCTCGCACTTTGCCAATCATCCCAAGATCATCCGGCCTCTTCAGACGCTGTGTGAGCTGGGAATTGGCTACATTCAGCTCGGTCAGGGCTCGCACACGCTCTCGGGAGGCGAAGCGCAGCGACTGAAGCTTGCGGCAGAGCTTACGGCGCTTAGTCATCATGAGCCGACCGTTTATGTGCTCGACGAGCCGACGACGGGACTTCACCTGTCCGATGCGCGACGACTGATTGCACTGCTTCACAAGCTCGTCGACCGAGGCGATACCCTCGTCGTGATTGAGCACCACCTGGAAGTGATCGCCGCCGCCGACTGGGTCGTCGAGCTAGGCCCCGAAGCCGGTCAGCACGGCGGTCAGATTGTCTTTTCTGGAGAGCCCGAAGCGCTTGCCAAGTCAGCGACGGAAACCGGCAAAGCGCTCGTCAGTGCCCAGGCTCACCGTCCCGCGATGAATGCCGCCACCTCGTCGCGAACGCGCTCAGACCACTCCACCACCGGCTCGGCGATCTTCTCTTCCTCTTTGTTGGCCGACCAAAGCAGCGCACCGTCGTAGCCCTTTTGGCGCAGCAAGCTCAGACGCGATCGCGTGTCTTGCGCATCACCCAGTTCTTTCCACGCTCGCCAGCGCCCCGACGGAAACTCACCGACGATACACGGCCCATGACTGCTCATGTCGTTGTCCGGCACGGACTCGGGATCGCAGTAGTAGTGCCACTGATGCAGGGAAAGCCCCAGCCCCGGTGAATCCCAGTCCTTCATGCTGCGATGTTTGGCAAACCCCACCGTCGAGCGCAGCCCCGCCCGATTGATCCTCGCCGCACCTTCGGCAAAAAAATCGAGCATCGATCCGATCGGCACCACTTTCTTGTCGCTCTGCCAGGTTCCGTCGTCGGTACACCACTCCGGCTCGTTCATGATCTCCAGCGCGTACACCGTCTCCGGAAAGCGCTGACAGATCGCGATGATCGGATCGAACACGTTCTCGAAGAGCCGTCGTCGCTTGCTCGGATCGATGATCGCATCCGCTCTCCCACACTTCACATGCGGAGACGACGGAACGGGCACACCAGGAAAGCAGAAGTGGAAGTCGAGCACCGACGGTAACAGCCGAATTTTCTGCGACTCACAGCACTGGAGCAGCTTGGTAAAGTCTTCGAGCCATGCCTCGGACAGCGTCGGGATTTCATGAAACCGCCACTGACCAAACCGCTGAGGATCGACAACGGGCTTCTGATCGCCGACGCCATAGGTCGTTCCGTCGGCCAGCACAAACCAGCGAACCACATCGAGTCCGATCAAACGAAACGCGTCCAGCTCCGCTTCGATGGTTGGAGCCCATGCTGCACGCGCTCCCCACGCGCTGCCTCCGTCGGAATGAGCTGGCTCACCAAAGTCCCACGCATAGTTCCGCCACGCGTAATTGATGCCAACGTGCATCCGTCACCTCCACCGCAAGGATAGCCGCTCACTCCGTCGCTGCGTAGTCACGTCGCCTTTTCGGAAACAAACATCCCAAAAAAGAGTTGACGCAGGCAGCGTCACAGCGCTATTAGTCGTGGGCCTCGGTCGTTTGGCCAAGGCATTTAGGCGCGTAGCTCAGTGGTAGAGCACTACCTTGACACGGTAGGGGTCCACGGTTCAAGCCCGTGCGCGCCTACTCGAAGTTTGCCTCAGCCTCGGAAATTTAAGTTCTCGACTTCCTGGCTTGGTGGTAAGTTCGTAGTAAGGAGACCATTTTAGATGCCCAAGATGAAGTCGCACTCTGCCGCCAAGAAGCGTTTCACTCGCACGGCGAAGGGGCATTTCAAGCATAAGCAGGCTCACAAGAGCCACCTTCTCACCCACGAGGCCAGCAAGCGAAAGCGGAAGCTGCGCGGAACCAAGATGGTTCACTCGACCAATGAGAAGGCCATCCGCGAACTGCTTCCCTACGCCTAAGCAGTCGAATCAATCAAACAAAAAGCCACCTCAAAAAGGTGGCTTTTTTCGTTTCTAGCGCCTCGATTTTTCAGCGCCATTTCTCTGTCACTTCAGCAACCACCGATTCAGCACAGTCCTGCAGCCCAAGCCCGATTCATTCATAGAAACGGCTCGGTTACTTCAGGAACTGCGACTCGATTTCGGCATAGTCCACTTCGACATTCAGTCGAGCCAGCACCGAATAGAAGCCAAACTGGAGCCGGTTCATAAACAGGATCTCCGTCGGCATCGGGAACGTATGCTGCGCATCCATTTTGAACGCAGCGCTGGACATGTCTTTGAAATCGCTCACCAAGCTGGCTGCATATTCGCGCGTCATGCGAAACGGCGATACGAACAGCGGCTCAAAGCAGCGACGGAGATATCGCAATACCAGCGCTTCCAGCGGTCCTGGCTTGGTTCCTAGCAGCTTTTTCCCTGCTTCCCGAAATCCCGCTTCATCGCGCGCAAGGGCCGCTCGGTGAACGGCGTGGGCAAGCTCATGATTTGCGGCAGGAATGGGCTGTACGCAGCCATAGTCTAGAAACGTAACCACGCCACCGTCGGAAAACAGGTAGTTTCCCGGATGAGGATCGGCGTTGAACATGTCGCCAAACAGGTTGCCTTTGAAGACGAAGCGCCACATCGTCTCGGCCCAGGCTCGGCGATCGGCTTCCGACGCGCTGACGGCCTGTTCAAACGACGCGCCGCGCACAAACTCGCTGGTCAGGACACGCCCGCTCGATAGCGCATCTTTGACCGACGGAACGCGAATGGTTGGATCGCCCGCATGGATGTTGGCAAACGCACGCTGACGCTCAGCCTCGAGTCGATAGTCCAGCTCCTCGCGAAAGCGAGTCCGAATCATCTCGAGCATGCCTTTGCTGTTGAAGCGTCGCGTCCCGCCGATCGCCATCATCTGCTCAAGAATCGACGCATTGGCCAGGTCGCTTTCCAGCGCAGCGACGATTCCTGGATGCTGAACCTTGACCGCAACTTCCTGCGGCGCTGACTGACCAGCGACGGTGGCGTAGGCGCGATGAACCTGACCGATGGACGCACTCGCGATCGGCTGTTCTTCAAACGAATGAAACAGCGAGTCGAGAGAGCCTCCCAGCTCGGCTTCAATCAGTCCCTTCACTTCGGGAAAGGGCGATCGCGGTGCCGCCGAGCGCAGCGTTCCCATCGCCGTTTCGTAGGCTGAGCGATGCTGCTCGGGAATGACTCCGTCGACGTAGCTCGCCATCTGGCCCACTTTCGCAGCCAAGCCCCGCAGCGTGCCCAGCACCTCTGCGGCTCGTTCGGCGCTGCTGTGTGCGTCGCGATTGCCAAGCAAGTCCAAGCCCGCTCGGGCTCCGACGGAAACCATCCGACCCAGCCGACCCAATCGACCCGTGGGAAGTGAGCGCTCGTCTTTCACGACCAAAGTATAGCCAAGCGGCAGCTAGCTCGACGAGGCGGCCTTGTGGGTTGTCTTCAAAAAGTAACCACTCAGCTCGTCGATCAGATCGAGCAGCGGCTTGGGATCGGCAGCCAGCTCTCGAGTTCGCGTCTGCGCGCGCAGGATGAGCGCAACCAAGCGCTGTCGCGTCGGATTTTCGCCACTGAGCAGCGCGGCATTCGGTCGTCCCAGCGTCTCATCGCGACGAACCGGCTTGCCCGCAACTTCGACGGAGCTGACCGCATCACACAGATCGTCCGCAAGCTGATACGCAAGACCGAGGCACTGACCCACTTCGCCCCACGCTTCGGCATCGGTCGCGCCCGCAGCCAGCGCTCCCGCCGACGCAGCCAGACGGAACAGCGCTGCCGTCTTCATCGCGTGATAGCGATCGATGATGCTGCCGTCGAGCCCTTTTTGTTCCAGGCTCTGTCCACCGATGATTCCGTGCTGCGAGCCCGTCGCTTGTCCAAGCTGTCCGACAATCCGCAGCGCCCGCCGAGCCAGTCGCGGAGGCGCCTCTGCAATCACCTCAAACGCGCGAGTCAGAAGCGCATCACCGACGAGAACAGCCATTGGTTCCCCGAACAGCTTGTGGACTGTTGGCTTTCCGCGTCGACACTCTGCATCGTCAAAACACGGCAGATCGTCATGAACCAGCGATGCGGAGTGGATGAACTCGATCGCACAGCCGGCCCGCATGGCCAGATCCATCTCTGCATCATCCGCCGCACAGGAGGCAGCCACGGTCAGCAGCAGCCGAGGCCGGATCCGCTTTCCTCCTGAAAACACCGCGTGGTGCATGGCGCGATGCAGGGTTTCAGGATTTTCATCCTGACGCGGCAACAGGTCGAGCAGAGCCGCTTCGACGGGATCAGATTGGGTAGCGGGACGGGCAGCACCGAACATTCCTACGCTCCTATCAAAACAAGTAGCCTACAAGCTTCATTTGCACTTGTAGCAATGGCAAGTACGTCCCCAAAGCATGGGTCACCCCGAGGACGAACGCGACAAAAAAGTCTCAGCCTTGCAATCGGAATAGATGCTGTCTCAAGTGGATACGCTTCGTCTTGCGGTACGTTTTTCGCGATCGCTTAGCCAGTCATGAGGGTCACGATCGCATCATGCAGCGTGGGACGAAGCACGCGGAGCGCCGCTTTGGTCTGCTCCGCTTGGGCGGGTGTTTCCACATCGACACGGTTCGACAGCAACACCGCAACCAAGCGACTGTCTGGATCGATCCAAATCGAGCAGCCGGTAAAGCCCAAGTGTCCAACGCCACGACGCGACCACAGCGAGCCTGCCGACGACGGAGATGCCCCCGGCAGCACCGGATCGGGATGATCAAATCCGAGCCCCCACGTACTGCGCAGACCCGGCAGCGCAGGCGATTGAAAGAAGCGTCTCACCGTTTCGGTTCGCAGTCCCAGCACAGCGCGCGGCAGCGATGAAACATCGTGATAGCAGTCGAGCAGCGCCTGTCCCAAGCGATAGACCGAGTCCGTCTGAGCAAACAGTCCGGCGTGGCCCGCAACCCCCAGCATGGCACGCGCGGTGTCGTCGTGAACGATGCCTTGTAGCGGCTCTCGGAGCGGTGATTCCCGACGCGTCGGCGCGCACAGGTTCGCTGAAACAGACGGCGCGACATCCAGCGGACGAAACCCGATCGCAAGCCCCAGCGGCTCCAGCCACGCCGAGAGCTGCTCGTCGAGACGTCCGGCTCCTCGCTGCTCGACAAGCTGACCCAGGACAATGAAGCCCAAGTCCGAATACAGCGAGCGAAGTCCGGCGGGCTGTCGTGGCGTGTGAAGCACTTGCGAGAGGACGAAATCACGCGTGTGCAGCGACGGTGCGATAAGCAGTCCCGCTTGATCGGCCCACAGCGGTGGGAAGCACGCGGGCAGCCCCGAGGAATGCGACAATAGATGCGCAACCTGCACGCCCGGAAACACCTCTTCGTCGAGCCGAAGCCTTCCTTCATCGCACAGCTTCATCGTCAGCAGCGTCGTCGCCAGCGCCTTGGTCAGCGAGGCAATGTCAAACCACGTCTGACGCGAGGCCGAACCGACGATCAGCTGATGCGGCTCCGGTTGACGTCCAAAGCACAGTGAAGCAGACGGATAGACCGCTAAGACACCTGACTGAAGGATTGCCGCAACGTCGGACACAGACTGACTCATGGCTGTTTGGGAAGGTCCGCAGCAAGCATCGCAACCGCAATGCCGGTCTGAATGGTACGCAGTCCCAAAAAGAGCAGCGTCTGACCGTTCCACTCCGTGACATACGGGCTCATCGGGATACCACCTGCCGTCGCTGCGAGTAGCGGATCGGGCACCACCAAAAATGGCTCCCGAACATCTCCTTGATAGGACGATGCGGCAACAAGGACGGCCTTTCCCATCGCTTCCGCCCGCGCATACAAATCGTAGCGAGCGCGTCCCACGGGAGTCAGGACTCTGCGCACAAACAGTCCGGTCAGACGCTCTGCGACGGCGGTCTGACTGCGCGTCACCGAAACCAGGACATCGGACGCAGAAAGCAGCGCCGGCGAGACAGAAAACGCCACGCTTCGACTGTCATCATTCACAAACGCTGAGACGGCTCGGGCATCGGCTTCGGCGTAATGAACCGTGGCATCATCGACGGTAAAGTACAGTCGCAGCCGTCCATCGGATAGCGTAGGACTGACACGGCCAAGCTTGCCTGTTACAAGGCTTGCCGACGGAATCAGCGGACGCGCAAGCTTCGAGAGCGAGCCATCGCGCATCCTGCGAAATAGTCCAATCGCTCCGTCGCTGCTTGTGTACAGCATCACCGGCTCCTCATCGGGCAGACCGACGAGCCACATCGGGTTTGCGATGCCTTTCCCTTCCCACGTCAGCGTCGGAGCCAGCAGCTCATCGGGTGCAGACTGTTCCGCCAAGCTGGTCACGGTGCGGACGAAGATCTGCGACACATCGGGCTGATTGCGCGGCGAGATCTGACCAAACATCCGCAGCGACGCGCTCATCGGACTCGGCTCGGTCGTCGGATTGTCTAGATCAAAGCCAGCGCGCAGCAGCACAAACGGCGACTCTGCATCACGCAGCACAAAGCCTCGCAGCGGCGTCCGAGGCCACAGATCTTGCGGCGGCAGTCCGTCCCCCAGCGTTCCGCAGCCGACGGCAACGATCCAAAGTACAGGCAGACAGATCGACCGAAGCCAGCCGGACCGTACAGAACGAGCGACGCGGAGCCTGAACATGTCGGCTATGTAGCAGACCGCTAGCGACAGTCGTTAAAAAACTCACCGCTGATCGCTGCGCCGCGTGCCCACTGCTCGTCGCCACCGGGAATCACTTCCTGTGACTTGGCCGCAGGAGCGATCGCTTGAAAATACGCAGCGTGATACGCGACGGAATAACAGGTCCGTCCGACGCCGCGCTTGGCTTCATAGGAATGCGGTGCCAGCGTAAGAATCTGTCGATCGGTCTTCGGACAGATCTGATCGGCCAGCGCACGCAGATCTTGCAGACGAACTTGCGATGGAAGCTCGCGATCGGTCTTGGCTTTCCAGGGCGCTGCCGACGGAAGCTCACGCAGCAGACCGAGCCACGGAGCCCCCAGCGCATAGACGCGGCGAATCGGTGTCACAGCCGCCAAGCCAGCGACGCGAGAGTCCGCAAACACGCTTTCATAGAGCAGATCCACACACGCAGTGCCGCTCTGTTTGTCTCGGCGATCGGGACTGAAACAGACGGAAAATCCAGCGTGCGCGCTCCGACTGGTCGAAAGTCGCTCGAAGCTGAGATCTTGGCCACGACCATCGGACACAGCGACCACTTTGCCCAGATCCGTCTCGCCGGGACTGTCGGCGGTGGCAAACTGCACCGTCGCGCCTCCGACTTCCATGATCGCAAAGCGCTCCGTCGGAGCCAGCGCTTCCCGCACCCCAAGCCACGCAAGCTGTCCTTCTTCACTGCCCGTGATCGGACGCGCGACAACCTGCGGCAGCGCAACCTCGTGATGAAGAAACTGCTGCACCGACTGCCACAGCACTTGCCACTCGGGACGAAAGATCGTCTCACCGCTCTCTGGATCGCGAAAGCCACCGGTTCCCAGCGCCGCCGCGGAGCGCACCTCACTTCGCCAGTCGGGACGACCTTTGGGAGCCGGTTCACCGAGCGCGCGCCACGCATCCCGCAGCCGTCCCATCACCAGCGTCGTCACTTCACTTTGCGACTTGCCGATCACCAGCTGGGCCAGACCGCCTTTGGACTTGGTACAAACTGGCTCGATCGCACCAACGGAACAACGACGAAAGGACTGCGCGCCAAACTCGGTGCTCGCTGGAACGGAAGCGCGCTGCACAGGAAACAGACACAGCGACGTTCCTGATGAGCCAATGTCGATGACCAGATGGACCAGCCGCTCGGGCAGCGCGGGCGTCGGTAAAGCGACGATCGGCGAAGGTCGAACCGACGGGCCAGACTGACAAGCGGTCAGCCCCAGCGCCACGAAGACGATCTTCGTCGTGAGCCAGTGTTTCGCTCGCTGCCACCTCATGCGCGCAGACATTATCGCAAATCGCGCGCGTGCTTCGCAGTGTGCGACGTGACCGACACCGTCGATCAGAGAAGCCTACCTTTTGTTAAGATAAACAGTAATGAGCAGCCAACGTGATCTGGTCCTTACACGTCTGTACCGGTGGGAAAAAGAGCTAAAGGATCGGGTGTTTCTGACACAGCCTCTACCAGGAGGTGGGGTGACAACCTTCACCTTCGGACAGGCGATGGACGAAGCGAGACGGATGGCGGCCCATCTGCGCTCGCGTGGGTTTGCCCCAGGTTCTTCGGTTGCGATTCTGTCCAAAAACTGTGCGCAGCTCATCTTGTCGGACATCGCGATCTGGATGGCTGGGTATGTCTCAGTCGTGATTTATCCGACGCTCGGAGCGGACACGATTTCCTACATCTTGTCGCACTGCAACGCCAAGGCGCTGTTTGTCGGTAAGCTCGATGGCTGGGAATCGCAAGCCGAAGCGGTTCCCACTGGCGTCGCGTGCATTTCCTATCAGCCAGGAACCCAGCCTGGTGCTCCCGTCTGGGCAGACGTGATCAAAGCCAGCGCACCGATGACCGGAGAGCCATCCCGAAGCGCCGATGAAGCCGCGATGATCATCTACACATCGGGAAGCACCGGAAAGCCCAAAGGAGTCGCGCACAGCTTCGGCGCGATGGCCACAGCGTGCGCAGGATTTCAGCAAGTACTCCGCATCACGCCTGAAGACAGATTCCTTTCCTATCTTCCGCTTGCGCACGTCTTTGAGCGTGCTGCCGTCGAGTGCGTTGCGATGTGGGCTGGTTGTCAGCTCTTTTTTGCAGACTCCTTGGACACGTTTGTATCGGACATCAAGCGCGCGCGCCCGACGCTGTTTCAGTCCGTTCCGCGTCTTTGGCTCAAGTTCCAGCAAGGTGTGTTTGAAAAGTTTCCAGCAGACAAGCTGCGCACGATGCTGAAGGTTCCGCTGCTCGGCGGAATCCTTCGTCGCAAAGTGCTATCGGGACTGGGACTCGACAAGACGCGCGTCGCAGTCAGCGGGTCTGCACCAATTCCCGCAGAGCTTCTGGAGTGGTACAGCGATCTGGGACTGGAGATGCTGGAAGGCTACGCGATGAGCGAAAACTTCGCGTATTCCCACCTGGCACTTCCCGGTCGAACGCGCACGGGATTCGTCGGTGAGCCGCTTCCCGGAGTCGAAGCCAAGATCTCCGCGCAAGGGGAAGTCCTGATCAAAAGTCCGGGCATCATGATGGGCTATCACAACGATCCACAGCTGACCGCCGCAAGCTTTACGGAAGATGGATTCCTAAAGACCGGCGATCGCGGTGAGATCGATGAAATGAATCGGCTCAAGCTGACAGGTCGCGTCAAAGAGCTGTTCAAGACCAGCAAAGGAAAGTACGTCGCACCGGCTCCGATTGAAAACATGCTCAATGCCGACAACCACGTCGAGCAGTCATGTGTGACGGGACCGGGTCAAGCGCAGCCGTTTGCGCTCATCATGCTGGCGGAAATTCTGGCGCCGCGCGTAAAAGATCCGAACATCAAACAGATTGTCGATGGCTCACTGCGGGCGCTGATCGAAAAGGTCAATCGCAACCTCGATGATCACGAAAAGCTCGAGTTTTTGGTGGTGGTCAGTGAGTCCTGGAAGATCAAAAACGGACTCCTGACCCCGACGCTGAAGATCAAACGAGACATCATCGAAGCACGCTACGCCGCGCAGACAGAGCTGTGGTACACGCAGCGGACTCCGGTGATCTGGATGTAAAAAGCGCGGCCAGACAGAGTCATTGGGAAGGCGCGATCCACAGCGCACCGCGCGGAGCAATCGTAGGAAGCGGATATGCACTGCGATTTTCGACGGTGACAACGGGAACGGAAGCGCCGCTCAGGAGCTCTGTGTGAACCCCGGTTCGATGATCACTTGGCAGTGACAGCTTCACACCAGACAGCGGTGAAGTTCCCACGTTAAAGACCAGCACCACACCACTTGGTGAATCACCGCGATAGATCGCGAGCAGTCGATCATCAGGAGTCATCGGCCACAGCACTTGCAGAGACGTCTTTCGCAGTCCGGGCTCTTGCTGACGAAGCTGTCCAAGCCGTCGGTAATGCGCGAGCAGAGAGTCCGCTGCGTCACTCTGTTTTTGCACCACATCCCACGGCATCGGTGGACGCTGTCCGCGATCTCCGCTCGCTGTGCTCTGTGCAAGTCCGACTTCTTCTCCGTAATACAGAAACGGCGTTCCGGGCATTCCCAAAAGCAGCGTAGCCGCCGCGCGCAACTGGCTCAGATCTCCACCCAGTTCCGTCGCCAAGCGCTTCTGATCATGGTTGGTCAGAAACGGAGCAAAGTAGCGCGCAGGAACACCACCATGCGCCATCTTTTCCAGCACATCGCGAATTGGTCGCGCAGAGCCACGCTTGATTCCGTCGATGATTGCGTACGACAGCGGAAAGTGCAGCGCGCCGTGCAGCTCTGTTCCTCCGCTGTGATAGCTCGCGATGGTGTCAAAGTCGCTCCAGACTTCACCGATCAGACCCGCAGAAGGACTCCGCATCACCAGGTTGTTTCGAAACCGCTGCCACAGCTTGTGCGTCTCTTGGGTGTCCGAAAGGCTTGGCTGCGTCGTCGCTGTCTGCGGATCGGGCGCTTCGATCAAATAGCGCGCAGCATCCAAGCGAAAGCCATCGACACCGCGTGACAGCCAGCGCTGCGCAACCGCTTCCATCGCTTGCACGGTGGACTCATCACGAAGGTTTAAGTCCGGCATGTTTGGCGAAAACAGTCCGTAGTAATAGCGTCCCGGCTGGCCATCGAGCGGACGAAACACCTTGCTTCCTTGCCACACAAAGCCCGGATCATTTGCGCGGAACAGATAACGAACAGAGTCCGAACTTCCCGTCGGTGCGTCCTTTGCACTTAGGAACCACGGATGCACTTTGCTCGTGTGATTGACCACCAGATCGAGCAGCACGCGAATGTGTCGCGCATGTGCATCCGCCAGCAAGCGATCGAAGTCCGCGAGCGTTCCAAAGTCGGAATGAACGGCATCGTAGTCGCTGACATCGTAGCCGTGATAGCTCGGAGAAGGATGAATCGGCGTCAGCCACAGCAGGTTTACGCCCAAGGACTGAAGATAGGGAAGCCGCTGACGGACTCCTTCTAGATCGCCCTGCCCGTCGCCACTGCTGTCTGAAAAGCTGCGCACAAAGATCTCGTAGCCGATCGAGTCCGGTAGCCAGTCTTCCGCAGCAGGACGGATCTCTGTACTCATGTCCGCAAACGATGCCGCATCTTCGACAGAGCCAGGCGGATTCTCACAGCCCACACCGCACAGCAAGACAGAAACGACCAGCGCACGCATGGCGCGCAGCTTATCAGCGGTGATAAAACGCCGCGCATGTCGTTTGTGATTCCGCTCGATCGCACTCCGCTTGGACAGACGCCGACGCCCCTTGAGCCGCAGCCGATGCTTCTTCCGTCGCTGCTTGGGCCCGGACCGTGGCCGAATCTGTGGTGTAAGCGCGATGATCTGACCGGTGTGTCGCTGACGGGAAACAAGGTTCGCAAGCTAGAGTTTCTCGTCGCACAAGCCAAGCAGCAAGGCGCCGATACACTGCTGACCTGTGGCGGCATTCAGAGCAATCACTGCCGGGCGACTGCTGCCGTCGCTGCGCAGCAAGGACTACAGTCACAGCTGTTTCTGCGCCATGAAGGTCCGGTGCCTGCTCCGACGGGAAATTTGCTGATTGATCGCTTGCTCGGTGCGCAGGTTCGGTTCATCTCGCGGGCGGACTATCAGCGACGGGATGAGCTGCTTGCAGAGGCCGCCAGTCAGCTCGCAAAGCAAGGACGACGCGGCTACGTGATTCCCGAAGGGGGCTCAAACGGGCTCGGCTGCCTTGGCTATGTTCGCTGCATCGACGAGCTGCGTCAGCAAGTCCCCAGTCCGCAGGAGCCGCTGACGATTGTCTCGGCGGTGGGATCGGGCGGAACGCTGGCCGGGCTGATCGTCGGAGCGCTGCTCTATCAGCTGCCGTGGCGCATCGTCGGGGTCAATGTCTGCGACGATCGAGCGTACTTCGTCCGGCGGGTGGCTGCGATCTTGGAACAGGCCGCCGAGCTGCTGAGGCATCCGCCCCAGCTCGCACCGATTGCTCGTGATGCCGCCTCGCTCGTCGAGATCTGTGATGGCTACGTCGGACGCGGCTATGCGCTGTCGCAGCCGGACGAGCTACAGATGACGGCGCAGGTGGCGCGGCGGACGGGGCTGCTGCTCGATCCGGTGTATACCGGCAAGGCGATGTACGGACTGCTCAGTGAGCTTCGCAAAGACGGGCGTGCGCTCGGTGAGCGGCTCGTGTTTTTGCACAGTGGCGGCGTGTTCGGGCTGCTCGCAGCGTCGGAAGACCTTGCACAGGTTTTGGGCGATGCCTGAGCCACAGCCTGCGTTTTTGCGCATGTTCCGTCGACCGATTGAAGACAGCCTGCGCTTTGCGGTGCGAGGACTGCTTGCCGGGCTGCTGGTGGCGCTGCTGGATCTGCTGTTTTTCCGACACGCGCTCATCGAGCAGTTTCCGTCGCGGCTGCTTCAGCTTCGGCTGGTCGGTCACGTCGCTGCAACGTCGATGGTGGCGCTGCTTCCGCTCGGCGTGCTGATGGGCTGGCTGGATCGCCTGTCGGCCCGATGGCTGTCGAACCATCGCCCCGCGCTCGTCGGGATGCTGTGGGCGCTGGTGCTGTCGCCGCTGATGGTGTGGATCTCGTTTTCGCTGTTCCTCGGCGGCAAGATGCAGCGCATTGCGCACCACGATCTGCTGTCGCTGCTGCTTGTGCTCCTGAGTCTGATTTCGATCCAGTTCTTGGCACCGCGCGCCGTCCGCAGCTGGCACACGCTGCACGCACAGAGCCTGCGTTCGCGACTGCTCGCAGCGCTCGTGTTTGCGACGCTGCTCCTCGTGCTTCACCTGGCGGATCGGCTCGTGCTGCCTCGGCTGTATCCGTGGTTTCATGACTGTCTGCTGCTGGCGCAGCTGGGCTGTGCCGGGCTGATTGTTGCGCTGCCGCGAACAATGATGCCCAAACAGACCCATTGGTACGCGATTGGACTCAGTCTGTGCGTGCTGATGGTCTGGCAAGGAACGCGATCCGTGCAAAAGCTGCGACGTGCGATGGCGATGCGCAGCGTGGTTCGGGAAAACACCCGGCTGAGTGGGCGTGTGCTCGATCTGATTCCCAAACAGAAGCGAACGTCACGGCTTGCGGCGATTTCGGACTCGGCGGAGCGTCCTCCTTCCTACAGCGGACCTCGGCTCGACAACCGCGATGTGTTCCTCATCACCATCGATGCATTCCGTCATGATCGGCTGCTCAAAGAGATCGCACCGACGATGTACGGACTGTCCCAGCAAGGGATTCGCTTCACGCGCGCGTACACCCAAGTGCCACATACGTCGTTTGCGGTGGCGACGCTGCTGACGGGAAAACCGGTCTATGCGCTCATGCAGCTTGGTCACGATGCGGGCAGTCACAAGACGCTTCCGCTCATCTTGCGCAGCTATCGCTACAAGACCGCAGCGTTCTATCCTCCGTCGGTATTTTTCGTCGAACATGAGCGTCTGCAAGCCCTGGAGGAGTCTTCCTACGGCTTTGAATACGTGAAGGTGGAATACCTTGCGGGAGAGCGAAGAACACAGCAGGTGATCGACTTTCTGGAAACAGAAAAACCCGATCATGTCTTTGCGTGGATTCACTATCTGGAACCGCACGAGCCGTACGATGAACACCCCGGAGGCCCGGACAAACATCGTCCTGATCGCGAGCGCTACGACGGAGAAATCCACTTTGTTGATCAGCAGATTGCGCGACTCACGGCCTATCTTGCGCAGAAGCGACCGGGCGCGCTCCTGGTCTTTGCTGCCGATCACGGAGAAGAGTTCGGAGAGCACGGAGGCCGCTATCACGGAACCAGTCTGTTTGATGAACAAGCGCGCGTTCCGCTGTTCCTGGTCGACACCGCGAAACAGAAGATCTTGCGCGGTCCCAGAGAGTATTCCCAAGCGGTCGGACTGATTGATGTCGCACCGACGCTGCTGGGACTCCTAAACATTGAACCAGCGATCGAGATGCGTGGACAGAACTTGGCACCGTGGCTTTTGTCCGAACAAACCACGCTTCCACAGCGCGCGATCTGGAGCGAGATCGGAAGGCGCAAGATGATCGTGTACGGAGATCACAAGCTGATCTGTGATCTCGGTGATGACAGCTGTCAGGTCTTTGATCTGAAGCAAGATCCGGCAGAAAAAAAGAACCTGGTGGATCAGGATCCTCGACGGGCAAATGAGCTACGAGGAAGACTCCTGAGCCTTTTGCAAGAAGCCCGAACGTACGAGCAAGCGGCGCAAGGAAGTGGCAGTACGGAGCGCTCTCTGACCGGACAGATGGAACAGATTTTGTCGCGGGCTCGCTTGGGAGATCGCAGCGCGCTGTCGGATCTGTTTCCGCTCATCAGCATGCCGAGCGCCGAAGCGGTGATTCAGCAGGAAGCGACGCAGCTTGCGGCGCAGATTCTGAGCCAGTCGGTTCCGATTCACCGAGGAGAAACCGATCCCCTCACCCGCATTCCGATCGAGCTGCGCGAGCAAGCTGGCAAGGCGCTGGTCGGGGTGATGTCACAGATTCCTACGGAAGCCAAACAGAAGGAACAGCAGCGCTGGGCCGCGATCTTGCTGCTGCGCTTGGGAACCAAGCATGCGACCGCAGAGCAGCTTGTGCAGGAGCTACTTTCCGACGAAAAAGCCCTGCCCGCTCAGCGACTGTCAGCAGCCCTGACTCGCTTTGTCTCCGCCTACGATGACAGCAAAGCCCACGATACTGCGGTGCGTGATGCCTTGCTGGTGCTCGATGCGGCGATGGCGATGGACGATCCGGATCAAGTGCGTCCTCTTCTGCGATTGCTCGGGGAAAGCCACAGTCCACGCGCGCTGGGACCGCTGATTCATCAGCTACAGAGTGTCCGTAGCCGTGTCGATGTCGTCGCTGCACTGGGTCAGCTGGGTGATAGGCGCGCAACCGACGCGCTCGGAAACATCCTTCTGTCCGATCCATACGTACACGTTCGCGTACAAGCCGCTGCGGCACTTCGACAGCTGGGTGGTCCGTCGGTGGATCACTTGTTTGCGGAAGCCCTTCGCAGGGAACAAGAGCCCGCAGTTCTGTCTGCACTGGCCGCAGCGTCCACGCATCCTTAGGAGTCCCACCATGAAGTATGTCCGCATGCCCATCGAGATCGAATCCCCCGAGCAGATGGGCTACGAAAACGTCAAATACAACCTTACAGAGAGCTCCTTTACCGATGCACAGCTCGCTGATCTGGATCTTGATCTGCGCAAGCTGGTGCTCTGTTACGGCGATCACCAAGGCAACCGAGCGCTGCGAGAGCTTGTCGCAGCCGACAGTGGCGTTCATCCCGATGAAGTCCTGATCACGGCGGGCGCAGCGTCGGCACTGTTCGTGATTGCGACCACGCTGCTGCGCGCTGGCGATCGCATCTTGGTGGAACGGCCAAACTATGCGACCAACATTGAGACACCGCGCGCCATCGGTGCAGAGATCGACTTTCTGACACTCCGCTTTGAAGAGGGATTCCGTCCGAGTCTGGCCCAGATTGAAGCGCAGCTTCATCCGAGCACCAAGCTGGTCAGCCTGACGGTTCCGCACAATCCAACCGGAAGCATGCTGAGTGAGTCTGAGCTACGTCAGATCATCGATCTGTGCGCGCGAAAGGGAGTCACGCTCTTGGTCGATGAGACCTATCGCGAGATGTCCTTTGCTGGACCACTTCCCGTCGCTGCGTCTCTTGTTTCGGCTTCCTCATCGGCCACGCCAGTGCTGTCTGTTTCCAGTCTGTCCAAGACCTGGGGACTTCCGGGAATTCGCATCGGCTGGCTCATCTGTCGCAATCCCAAGCTGATGGAATCGCTGCTGGCAGCCAAGGAACAGATCTTCATCTGTAACTCTGTGGTCGACGAAGAAATCGCGCTGCGTTTTTTGCAACAGAGAGCCAAGCGAGCCCCTGCGATCTTCGCCAGCATGAAGCAAAACTTCACGGCGCTGTCCGATTGGATGCAGCATCAGCACGATCTGGAATGGGTCAAACCTGAAGGAGGCGTGGTCTGTTTCCCTCGCTTCCGATCCGACTGTCCCGTCGACATCGAGCGCTTTTATCGAATCCTAAACGACAAGTACAAGACGTTTGTCGGTCCCGGTCACTGGTTTGAAATGGAGCGTCGCTATCTACGAATCGGCTACGGCTGGCCGAGCTTGCAGGATCTGCGTGAAGGACTGTCTGCCATCTCGCTGGCCGCCAAGGAAGCGCAGACCCCGTCAGGATGATTGGCAGCGCGAAGGAATGAAGGACTGGCTAGTCACCGACGGACTTGTTCAGTCCTTTGAGGAACTGCTCGCCCATCTTGAACACGGCATTGACGCCGCCACCAGCCATACAGCCCGCTGCTTCCCCACAGCTCTGCGCGTCCATCACACAGCGGATCGGCTTGCGGATGGACTCATCTCCCGATGCTTTGCGCAGCTCACCGAAAAACTCCACGCACTCTTTCTGGCTCCGCTCTTCACACAGGCTCGCCATGCGCGAACAGGCGCGGTTTTCGGGATGAATCACCAGCGGCATCTTGTCGGGCGCGACGTAATACCCAGCATACGCAACCCCCACGCCACCCAGGATCATCAGCACCAACAGCTTCTTCATCGGAGCCTCCGCACGTTGTTGCGCAAAATTACAGACGATCTGTCACGTTCTCGCAACAGCGCTTTGTGCGCTATGGTCCGCGACATGCGCATCCCGTTGATTTTGCTGCTGTCTTGGCTGCTGCCAGTCACTGGCTGTACCGTCGAAGAATCTGCCCAAATGGATGCAGGCCCAGCGATCGCGGACACAGCCCCCACAGCGGATCCCGATGCGTCCACCTGGACTCCGGCTGATCTGCTGATTGAAGACCTCGCGACGCATTCACGCTGTCCGCAGCACATGATCCTGATTCCTGAATCGAGCGGAGCGTTCTGCATCGATCAATATGAGTCCTCGACAATGCGTATTCTCCCAACCGGCGGAGAAGAGCCCTGGCCGTTTGATCGCCCCGTCGATGGACAGACCGTTCGCGCGGTGATTCGCCCCGGACAGAAACCACAAGCCTACATCAGCGCGGTGCAGGCCAGCGATGCCTGCAAGCGTTCGGGAAAGCGGCTCTGCACGGAAACAGAGTGGCTCTCTGCTTGCCAAGGAACGGCGAAGAACACCTATCCGTACGGCACCACCTATCAGAAGGGAGCCTGCAACGAAGGTCGCGCCACAAACCCGGTCAACGACTGCTTTGGCTCCGGCAGCGGCGTCTTTACCTACGCGAACATGAACAGTCCGTGCTGTGTCAATCAGCCCAGCACACTCGCTGTAGGCGGCAGCTTTCCGCAGTGCAAGAGCGACTACGGAGTCTTCGATCTACACGGCAACCTACATGAGTGGATCGATGCAACCAGCGCATCAGGAAACGGTGTCTTCAAAGGCGGATTCTTCGTTGACGCCAAGCTTAACGGCAGCGGCTGTTTGTATAAAACCACCGCACATGCCAAGAGCTATCACGACTACTCGACCGGATTTCGCTGTTGCGCATCTGCGTCGCCATAGGCGTCGATTCCTAACCGATTCCTATTCGATTCCTAACCGATTCCTAACCGATTCCTAACCGATTCC
>ERZ724519.268-NODE-268-length-21822-cov-4.690265_pt1 | contig 21822 bp, 13 predicted proteins | sample MGYA00376052_ERZ724519 | MGnify/ENA primary metagenome ERZ724519 (study PRJEB28724, sample SAMN07190883) | activated sludge metagenome | isolation source: activated sludge of sewage treatment plant in Hong Hong | place: Hong Kong | collected 2016-03-17 ... | reverse complement strand
TGCGCAAAAAATCTGTGTAAAATCTGTGCGAAACCAAATCTGCGCGAAACCCAATCTCACCCCGCCACCCCTCTCTATTCAAATTCCTGCCGCGTTCTTCGCCTTCCTTGTCCGTTTTTGACGTATGCTTGTCCGTTCGCGGCCCTGAATCCGTCTGACCTTTGTTCCATTAAAAGTGCAAATCAACGATCACTGTAAAATGAATAAAACAATGGAAATCGGTCCGAACACGGTCATCTATCACCTCGAAGCCAGCGAATTCGGCTGGGACATCGCGCCAGGTAAAACCGTCCCGGCCTGGGGCTTTAACCGGCAGGTTCCCGGCCCTGTGCTGAAAGCAAAGAAAGGGGATACCCTCGTCGTGAGGGTTAAGAACAACCTCCGGGAACCCACTATCGTACACTGGCACGGTATCCGCCTGCCGGCACTCATGGATGGCACCGGCGACGTGCAGGAGCCCATCAAGCCGGGAGCAGAATTTGAATACCGCTTCGTTGTGCCCGATGCCGGCACCTTCTGGTACCATTCCCATGCCAACGAAACGGTCCAACTGGAGCGTGGCATGTACGGCGCCCTGATTGTGGAGGATGCTGCCGACCCTGTATTCGACCGGGAGCGGGTGCTGGTGCTTGACGATATGAAGCTGACGGCCGACCATAACTTCACACAACCGGGTTGGTTCCTGGAGCGCTGGATCGAAAGCCATATGGGGCGCGAAGGCAACACCATGCTGCTCAACGGCAAGGAAGTGCCGGCACTGGATATGCCCGCCGGACAAATCGAACGCTGGCGCTTTATCAATGCCTCCAGCGCTCGTTACGTACTGCTATCCCTTGGTGGCAATCCGTTCCGGATGATCGGGACCGACGGCGGACTGCTTGAAACACCGCGGATACTGACCGAATTCCTGCTATCGCCCGGCGAACGGATCGACGTGGCGGCCGGACCTTTTGCCGAAGGCGAAACCTTTTCCATTGAGTCGCTGCCCTTTTTGGGCAGCCATGACTCAAAAAAGAATCTGGAGACCTACGCTACGGTACAGATTGGCGCGGCGCAACCCTCCCGGGCTTTCCTTCCGGAAAAACTGAACACCATTGAAGTGCTGGCGCCCAAGGATGCGCCCGCAACCCGCAACATCGAATTCTCCCTGGGCCTGAGCCTGAGCAAGGGTGCAGACTTCCTGGTCAACGGCAAACGGCATGGTCTGGACCAGCCGGTAAAGGTGGGCACGCTGCAGGTTTGGGAAATCAAGAATAGTACCCTCATGCACCATCCCTTCCACCTGCACGGGTTTTTCTTTCAGGTCCTGGAACTTAATGGCCAGGCCCCTGAATACCTGGCCTGGAAAGATACCTTCAACATTCCTCCCTCCGGAACTTTAAAGATCGCCTGGATGCCCGACAACCGGCCAGGGATGTGGATGTACCACTGCCATGTCCTGGAACATCATGCGACGGGTATGATGGCCGGTTTCGAAGTGATCGACGGGAGCGAGCCGGCCGGGAAAGTGCATCTTGCCCACGTGGGGCATTGTCAGTAAAGAATATCGCGGATTCAGGTTTCAATTGCAACAGATTTAGAGCGTTTTCGGGAAATACGGCTAAAAAATCACGCCGGGCGGGTAAAATTTGGCGACTTGGCGCCGAAATGTTAAATTTGAACTTAACCGAAGTCAACGAAAGTAGAAAATGCAGAACCTGCTTTTGTGCTTTGAAATTATTAATAAGTACCGGGACTGAATTAATTCGGTCCCGGTACTTAAAAGGAAATATTAAAAATGATTGCAGCAGTTTACAATCAATATGGCCCACCAGAGGTGCTCCAGGTCAAACAGGTAGAAAAGCCAATGCCTAAAAAAAATGAGATTTTACTGAGAATCAGAGCCACCGCAGTCAATTCAGGTGATTGGCGTTTACGAAAAGCCGATCCGTTTGCTGTCAGGTTTATTTTCGGTTTGATAAGACCCAAAATAAATATTCTCGGTAGTGTTTTTTCAGGTGAAGTTGAAAGCGTCGGTGAAGATGTAAAACATTTCAAAGTTGGCGACTTGGTCTTTGGGCATACAGATATGAGTTTGGGTTCTTACGCTGAATACAAATGTCTGCCTGAAAATGCGTCTATGGCAATAAAACCTGCAAATATTTCGCACAATGAAGCAGCCGTCATTCCTTTTGGCGGAGTTACGGCATTGCATTTTTTAAAAAAGGCAAATATAAAGCCAGGGCAAAAAGTTCTTGTAGTAGGGGCTTCCGGTGCAGTGGGAAGTGCTGCCGTTCAATTAGCAAAATCATTTGGAGCGGATGTTACGGGTGTTTGCAGCACTGCAAATATTGCTTTGGTAAAATCTATCGGAGCAGACAAAGTAATTGATTACACAAAGGAGGATTTTAATCAAAGTGGCGAAACTTATGATGTGATTTTTGATACTGTGAAAGCAATATCTGTTTCCAGAAGTATAAAATCACTAAATAATAATGGAATAATGGTTCTAAGTGCCGCAGGAGTATCAGAAATGCTTCAGGGCTTGTGGATTTCCATGACCAGCAACAAAAAGGTAATGACAGGTGTAATCAGCCATGAAGCAGCAGATATTATCCTTATTAAGGAACTTATTGAAACAGGTAAATTTAAACCGGTAATTGACAGAACTTATCCATTGGCGCAAATTGCTGAAGCGCACGCTTATGTTGAAAAAGGGCATAAAAAAGGGAATGTAGCGATAGAAGTGTAACGTTTCCGCCCCGCAGGTGTTCCCCTCTCTATCCAAACTCCGATAATGGATCGCCTCCGTCAAATCCCCGATCCTGATATCAGGACTTCCAGATGCAAGTCAATGCGGTTGGACAATGGGCCGGAAATATTTGGTAGATAGCGTTTTACGACACCGGGGCCGCATACGCAGTCTTTCTCAGGGGGTCGCTTTCCCATATTTCAAATGCACCACCTTTGCCCGCCCCTTTTCCAGCATACTGACGATATACAGGTTGTCGTATTGGGTGTCGGGAATTTGCGGGTAAGTATTGCTTCCAACGAGCAGGTTGAGGAATGAAGGGATCGTATTGGAATGGCCGACGACCAGTACGGCTCCGCCTTTATAATTGTCCAGCGTCGCGTCGATAAACGGACTTTGGTTTAGCGGGTCGTAGGTCTGATTGCCGAGTCCCTTGTCATCGGCCACGGCCTGCGCGGTCTGGCGGGTGCGGTTGAAATTCGTGGAAAACACGGCATTGATAGATACATTTTTCAATATTCGCACAAGTTCGCCGGAGCGTTCGATTCCTTCGGTGCTGAGCGCCGGATCACTCCCGCTGCCCGTGGTTTCGGCGTGTCTGAGCAGGATATAGATTGTAGCCGTGTCGTTTACGAATTGTGTAAGCGTGACCGTATCCGTGATGTGCAGCAAAACGGTGTCGTGTTGGGTGATGTACAGCGTATCAGTTTCGACAACCGTTTTAGTGATGACCTCCGGATCTTTTTCACAAGCGGAAAAGAACGCGGCGAAGACGAGTAACAAGGCGATAAATGGCTTCATGATCGAGCGTTGGTCAGAAAAACAAGCCCGGAAGATAAGGCAGGAAAAATAAATGCCGCTTATGGCCTGCTTACTTGACGTATATCTTAACGTGCGCCTCCGTTAGGCCCATTTCTTTTACGTATTCGAGCAAGGCAGCAGCCGGTTCGCCGCCTTTTTGGGCATGGTGCAGCAGGGTAAAACCGTGCGGACCGAGTGAATTGAGCAAATTCGGAAATCTTTCGAGTGTGGATTTTACGATGTCCGTTTCACCGAGCATGGTCAGCACAAAAATGTCGGCACGCGCGCCGTTCTCCAACAGGAAAAGGGCAAAATCGCGGTGTCCCATGTGCCCGGCGGCGCCGATGGCCGTTTCAAAATCGCCGTCTCCCCAGTCCCAGGCAGCGTTGATGATGTGGGGGTATTCGGCGAGCAGCTCCTTACCCCGGTCGAAGTCGTTGTGGGCTACCTTGACGAATTCCTGTACGGCGGCGGCGGGGATCGGGTCGGCGGCGAGCCGGGCTTCGGCCTTTGCCGGGATGACGGGCAACAGGATCGCGGGCGTCAACGCCGCTGCGCTGCTGAGGAAGTTTCTTCTGCTGAATTTTTTCATGTCGTGTGGATTTTGACACAAAGGACAAACAAAAAATCCAAACGTCGCCTGCATGTGCTTTGCGTGGGGAGCAATTCGCGAGATGGGCGCGTCGTAGCGTAATGGCACGCTGATGACGCAGATTAACTGATATTCACTGATATCTGCATTAATCTGCTAAATCTGCGTCATCAGTGTGCCATCAAGTCATTTCAGGCCTACCCTTCTGTAAAACGCATCCAGACGCCCGGTTTCTGCCGGATCGTCGATGTGTTCGATGAGAATGATCGCCCCATCGTCGCCGAAGCGGATATGCTGTCTGCATCTGTACGTGAATGCGATTGATTGGTGCGTCAGGTAGTCGGTAAAATGGATACAAAATTCGTTTTCGCCGATTTGTTCCACCTCGCTTTTCCCCCAAACCAGGCTGTCCAGTTTTTTTCTGCCCTCCAGCATGTTCTGCTCGTACAGCCTGCATATCGCTTCCGGCCCAACGATTTTGTCCGAACCGATATGGTACACACAGTCCCGGCTGAGCAGCGATTTTGCGTTGTCGAAATCGTCGTTGTCTAAGGAAGTGGCGAATGCGATGGCGATGGTTTTCATGGGTGTAAAAATACAAACCGGTAATGTATCGCCTCCGCCAAATCCGACGCCGTGCGCGCCACTTTCAGGATGCAGTCGTAGACGCGTGCGAATTCAATTTCGGCCTCGCCATGTGTTCCTACCCTTACCAATCCAGACCCAACGCCGCAGCAGTGTCTCCGACCTGCTGCCCACGTACAGCAGGGTGATTCGATATCACAAACTCAATCCATATCATACCAAAAATGTCGAACGAAAGGCCAGCGCCGCTCTCCAAGGACGTACAAAGATGCTGAAGAATAAGTGTAATCCTCCGGTCTGGCTACCAAACGCCATTTTTCCTGAACCGGGTTCCGATGGATGTAACTTATTTTTTGCCAAACAACATTATCAGAAAACAACGCAACAGATAACGGCCTGTCTTTGAAAAACTGATGACCTCTGTCCTTTCTTTCCGATTTGAACTGCGCCAAAACTAACGGATGATGAATTTCTAAATCAGCCTTGATCTGTTGGGCTACAAATTTCAGCATCCGTTGTTGTGCGGAAGACTTGACTGTTTCCCCGCGCATTTGCCAGACCCAGTGAATATGGTTGGGCATAATAACAAAAGCATAAATCCATACCGCGCCTTCTTTTACCAAAAAAGACATAGAGTTTGTGATAACCGTTTTGTATTTATCGGGCTTTAGCAGGTGTTTCCAGCCTTTAATGGTCGCAGTGCTGAAATAAAGAGCCGTATAACCTTCAGTGGGTAGCGGTTTCATACAGATTTGGTACAATCGTAGGCATTTTTGCTACAGGTTTAATAGATTATCGTGCTATACGTGGGCAGCAGGTCGGAGACACTGCTGTGGCGCCGGGCTTGGGCTTAGTGGTGAAGGAGAAGGATACTATCGAGGCGTAAATGGCCTGGCGCCTACCCCGCCCACCCCTCTCTATCTAAACTCCGATAATGTATCGCCTCCGCCAGATCCTCGATCCTTATATCCGCACTGCCCGCCAGATCCGCTGCCGTGCGCGCCACTTTCAGGATACGGTCAAAAGCGCGGGCACTGAGTTGCAACCGTTCCATCGCCGTTTTCAACAGCGTAAGCCCCGTGTCGTCGAGTTGGCAAACCTCCCGCACCATGCGGCTGGGCATTTGGGCATTGGAGTAAACATCTTTTAAATCTTTAAACCGTTCCGCCTGTACTTCGCGGGCGCGCAACACCCGCTCTCTGATGTCGGTGCTGGTCAACTTGGGTCGTTCGGCATTGGTGAGTTCCTCGATTTTCACCGGCGTCACCTCCACGTGCAGGTCGATACGGTCGAGCAGTGGCCCGGAAATCTTTGATAAATAGCGCTTTACGACGCCGGGGCCACACACGCAATCCTTTTCGGGGTGGTTGTAGTAGCCGCAGGGGCAGGGATTCATCGAAGCCACCAGCATGAAACTGGCGGGATAATCCACCGTCACCTTGGCCCGACTGATGGTGACGCGGCGCTCCTCCATCGGCTGGCGCATCACTTCCAGCACTTGTCTTTTGAACTCTGGCAATTCGTCGAGAAACAACACCCCGTTGTGTGCGAGACTGATTTCGCCGGGCATGGGGTCGGAGCCGCCGCCGACCAGCGCTACATCGCTGATGGTGTGGTGCGGCGCGCGGAACGGGCGCGTGGTGACCAGTGAGGCGTTGTCAGGCAATATACCCGACACCGAGTGAATTTTGGTGGTATCAAGCGCCTCATACAGCGTCAGGGGAGGCAGTATGGTGGGTAGCCGACGCGCCAGCATGGTCTTGCCGGCGCCCGGCGGACCGATCAGGATGACGTTGTGCCCCCCGGCCGCTGCCAGTTCAAGCGCGCGCTTGATGTTTTCCTGGCCCTTTACGTCGGCAAAGTCTACGTCGTACACACTGCCGCTGTTGGCAAATTCCTCGCGGGTGTTGACCACCAGGGGCTTGACGTCGGATTCCCCGCCCAGCACTTCGATGGCCTCGCACAGGTTGTCGACGCCGTAGATATCCACATCGTTGACAATCGCTGCCTCCCGGGCATTCGCCTTCGGCAAAATAAAACCCTTAAATTTTTCTTTCCGGGCCTGAATGGAAATAGGCAGGGCGCCCTTGATGGGCCGCAACGAGCCGTCGAGCGAGAGTTCGCCCATGATGAAATACCGGTCGAGCCCGTCCGTAGCGATCACACCCGATCCGGCCAGCATGCCGATGGCAATAGGCAGGTCGAAAGCGGAGCCTTCTTTGCGGATATCGGCGGGTGCAAGGTTGATGATGGTTTTGAGCCGGGGAAGCCGGATGCCGGAGTTCTTGACGGCGGCCTCGATGCGGGGCAGGCTTTCGCGTACGGCACTGTCGGGCAGGCCCACGATAAAAATGCCGGGTTTCTCGGTGTTGCCCACCGCGCCACCGGTGTTGATCTCGACCGTAATAGTCTGGGCATCCACTCCGTGTACGGAGCCGGCGTAGGTTTTTACGAGCATATGAAGCGTATTAAAAGGTTGCGGGTTACGGGTTTGAGGGCGGATAAAGATAGGGAAAAGTTGTATTTGGAGCGTATTCCTTATTGGGTTTTACTAATACTCCAGGATAAACTTCGACAAATTTTGCCCCTGATCCAGACCCAGTTTTTTGCGGAGGCGGTACCGGGCGATTTCCACCCCCCGGAGGGAGATGCTCATCAGGTTGGAGATTTCCTTGGTGCTCAGGTTTAGCCGCAACAGGGCGCAGAGTTTTTGCTCGTTGGGCGTGAGATCATGGTACTGTTCCCTCAAACGGTTCAGAAAATCTCCGTGAACCTGGTCAAAATGATATTCAAACTGTTTCCAGTCCTCCTGAAGTCTCAGCGTAGTGTCTATTTCCCTCACGATTTTCTCCAATGCCTGCTTTGTTTCCACGCTTTTCCCCTTCCGTCTCACTTCTTTCAGTTCTTCCTTGATGGTTTCCATGAACTCGTTTTTCACCACCAGGTTCATAGTCGAAGCGGCAAGGAGGTTGTTGATGTGCCGCAGTTCGCTTTTAATTTTATCCTCTTCTATTTGCCGTACTTCTTGCTCCTTTTGCCGTTCTATCGCGATCAATTCCTGTTGTTTTTTCAGGAGCTCTTTTTGTTTTGTATCTTCCACAGCCAGTGCCTTCAGGTTGTAACGGCGCTTTTGCAACATGGATATCATCAGCAACGACAAAACGCCGAGTACCACATATAAAATCCGGGCCAACAGGCTCCTGTGAAACGGGGGATTTACCCTTAAAAAAAGGGGCTGGCTGGTTATGGTTTGCCCCAGATAGTTTTTGGTCTGCACATTGAACTCGTAATCGCCTTCTTTAAGATTGGTGTATTCCTTGGCTGTGGCGTGGGTCCATTCCCCGTAACCTTCGTCAAAGCCTTTTAACCAATAGCGAAACTGCTGGTTGTTCACTTCATTGAACTGAAATGCCTCCACTTCGAACTGCAACACTTTTGCCCGGTAAGAAACGGTCAATTGCACCGGGCTTTCCGGTTTTACCTCAAAGGGTTTTCGTATATACAAAATGCTGTCTTCCGCGACATTTACGACTTTGCTTACAATCAGCGGCTTTTCTGCTGCCAAGCGGTTTTCCAGTTCGGGCCTGTACTGAATAAATCCTTCGTTGGCATTGAACAACACGCCATCGCCCGTATGCACCGAAATGTTCAGCAGGTCGTTGTTGAAGGAATACCGCAACTGAAACAGGGAGGATGGCACGAATGTGTAGTTGCCGAAACTGATTTGCTTGAAAAAACCTGCAATGTCTTCCGTGTAAACGTGGACGTTTTTCTGGTTGTCCTGCACCAGCAAATAGACCTGTTGTTCCCCTATCACCTTGGAAAAGGTTTCCGACTTTACGATGCGGTTGTTTACCTGGTCAATCTTGTACACGCCTTTCGGGGTGCCCAGGTAAAGGTCGTTGTCAATCCGGCTCAAAATAAGTTGCTCATCCGCCGGAAGGCCCTGGGCGGCAGACATTTTTTTCGTTGCAACGGTCAACAAACCGGGCAACAAGGACAGTTGGTACAAGCCTTTGTAAAACTGCCCGACCCAGATTCTCCCTTCGCGGTCTTCTTCGAAAAAACGGCTTGACTCCTCAAATCCGTCGATTTTCCCGACGCCCTGCAATTCCCGCTTTTCGTTAAACCTGAAAAGGTACAAACCCGAGTAGGTGCCCCCGATGGCAAATTCGGGGTTGGACTGCAACTGTTTTACCTGCCACAACCCATGCGTGTGGGCTATCCGTTTTGCAGCCCCGTTTGCCAGCAGGAAAAGCCCGGTGTGATGTCCCGCATATAGTTTTCCGGCAATGCTTTGCATGCCGTAGGCGGGGCCTTCCGTCCCTTTAAGGAATACGCTTTGTGCAGCGTTTTTTGCCAGAAAGTAGATGCCGTTGGAGGTGGTATAGTAGGTGCCTTCCCCCCTTGCATATGCTTCGTAGCCGCTTCCCTGGATGTTGATCTCCTGGTTGATGAAGCGCATCGGGGAGTTGAGGTCGACGAGGGCAATCCCGTTTTGCATACCCACCCACAGGTTCCCGGAGTAGTCCTGAAATGCCCGCAGACAGGCGTTGGACGACAGGCCATCCTTGGTTGTGATGTTTTCGATGGATTGTTTTTGCAAATCAAACAGAAACAGGCCGGCCGTCTGGGTGGAGATGGCCAAACGGCTGTCTGACAACTGTAGAATATGGTTGACGTATTTGCCCTGCAGGGTCCTGCTGAGGCCTTCATATCTTCCCGAAACTCCAAATGAAGTGGCAAATTCGATTTTCCCCGAATTATAAATCACAAGGTATCCACCCTCCTGCGAGATAACCCCTGCGATGGTCTCGTTGCTCGAATTGCGCAAATAGGGGAGGGCGAGGAGCTCCTGGTCCTTTATTTCAAAAAGTTGTCCCTGCCTGCTTTGGGCAAATAACTTTCCATTGGCCTGAAAAGTACGGTTAAAGCCATGCTTGTGTACAAGGACTGAAATAGACTGGCCATCATAAACGTAAATACCCTGAAAAGTGCAGAAATAGACTTTTGAGTTGAGCAGGAATACATCCCATACTTCGTCGAAATCGCGAGACGATTGCGGTATTTTGTCCACGAGCGACACCATGTTCCAGTCGCCGTTAAAGTATCCGAACGCACCCTGTGAACCGAAATACAGGCGGTTGGCTTTTTCGTCAAATGCCAGGGAGCGCTGCTTCTTGCCCGTTTGGAAGGCATGGCGCTCCCAGGCTTTCCCGTTGTAGGAAAGCACACCGAGGTTGTTCGCAACAAACAGCGTCATGTCCCTGTTTTGAGCAAAATCAATGTTCTGAATACCGGCCTTATAGTCGGACGGCATAAAATTATGAACAGGGTACTTTCCTGAAAATGCCCGGCATGGCAGGCCCGGCCCTAACGCAAGCAACAGACACAAAATGTACTTCGTGTAGGTTGCATACCCCACGATGTGAAAGTGGCCGAATATCATAAATTATTAATAATAAGTGAATTAGAATGGTGAATATACGATTTTGTAGTAATCAAAAAAATGTTTGATGAAATATTTGATGGGGTTCTATTTTTTTTCTGCTGGATTGGTGCATTTACATTTGAGCCATTGAAAACCAAAAAAAAATAGGCAGGTGTTCGGAGAGGAGAGAAAACATTCGCAGAATGCAATGATTCACCTTATAATAAATGGTAATGAAAAAAACAGTACAAACGCTGCTACTATCCTTTCTCGCCATTTCAGCCATGGGCCAGGCTGACAAGGTTTCCGTCGTAAACAGCCGGGAAGGGATGAAGATGGTCGTCAATGGCAACGATTTCTTCATCAACGGTATGAACTGGGACTATACCCCCATCGGCACGAACTACTCCTACAGTCTGTGGAAGCAACCCGACGATGTGATCCGGGCGGCCCTCGATGCCGAAATGTCCCTGCTGAAGAACATGGGTGTCAATGTGATCCGGCAGTACACCGGGGTACCCGCCCGGTGGATTCAATACATCTATGAAAAATACGGCATCTTCACCATGCTCAACCATTCCTTCGGGCGCTATGGTCTGACATTGGGCGGTGGCTGGGTGCCCAACACAGAATATGCCGACTCCGGCACACGGGATTTGTTGCTTGCAGAAGTGATGGCCATGACCGAAGAGTACAAGAATACGCCCGGCCTTTTGTTGTACCTGCTCGGAAACGAAAACAACTACGGGCTGTTTTGGGAAGGCGCCGAAACGGAAGATATCCCGGTTCAGGACCGAAAATCCACCGCGCGGGCGACGGCCATGTACAAGCTCTTCAACGAGGCAGCCGTAGCCATGAAAGGTATTGACAAATCGCACCCTGTGGCTATGTGCAACGGTGACCTGCTTTTTTTGGATATCATCGCAAAAGAGTGCAAGGATGTGGACATTTTCGGCACCAATATGTATCGGGGCGTTTCATTTGGCGATGCCTTTCAAAGGGTCAAGGACGAATTTAACAAACCCGTCCTGTTCACGGAGTTTGGCGCGGATGCGTTCAATGCCATCAACAATGAGGAAGACCAGCAATCCCAGGCCTATTATATGGTGGGCAACTGGAAGGAAATTTACGAAAATGCAGCGGGTGTGGGCAAAGCGGGCAATTGCCTCGGCGGCTTCACTTTCCAGTTCAGCGACGGCTGGTGGAAGTTCGGCCAGACCACCAACCTGTCCGTCCACGACAACAATGCTTCCTGGAGCAACGGCGGCTACCAGAGCGATTTCGTCAAGGGCGAAAATAATATGAATGAAGAATGGTTCGGTATATGCGCCAAAGGGCCGACCAACGAAAGGGGGCTTTACCAGTTATACCCCCGTGCGGCATACTATGCCCTGAAGGAAGTCCACCACCTGAATCCGCTGGACAAAAGTACAAGCCTTGCTTCCGTGGAAAGTTATTTCTCGAACATCCAGATCATGGATGCGGTGGTCAAGGCGCGGGGAGACAAGGCAGCCCTCGCCGGCGAGCAGATGAAAAAAGTGCGCATGAGCGAGCTGCGGGCGGACTTCTACACGTTCAGCACAGGTGGCAAGTTGATTTCAACGCCGGAAGACCCCGTGGCCGGCAGGACGGCCTACCCCGACCAACTGGGATTCGACCACATGGAGTCTTTTTTCATCGGCGTAGAAGCGAAACCCTCCGAAAGTTTTCGGGCCAATGTTTCGTTCAACGTGCTCGGAAATGTGGCCACCAACCCTATCAACGAGATATTTTACGAAAACCGGGGCAGGCCGCAAACAGCACAATCGGTCAATCCGGTTACCAATCAGGTAGAGACCATAACGCTGGGTGATGTAGAACGTTTTAAAGTTTACCGGGCGGATGTCAGCTGGAACGCCAGGCACTTCGATCTGAAAGGCTTCTACCGCACCGGACATTACCATTGGGGTTACGAGGGCGACTTCTTCGGCTTTTACCCCGAAGCCAACTATGGCCCCAACATTGACATTTACAACGGCGAAGCGCCGTTCGGTTTTGAACTGTCGGGCAAAAGGGTTTTCAAAAACCTTAAAGTAGCCTTCGGCCCGCAGTTGTGGTGGGGCGCCAACCCGGCTATCCTGGCGAAATACAGCAGGCAAATCGGCAAATTTGAGGTAACGGGTATTTTCCACGAAGACCTCGACAGGCAAGCGCCCGCCGTGAGTTCGTTTGCCGTGCCAATTCCGCCCACCCGCAGGGCTGCGCTGCACCTGAAAAGGAAACTGGGGGCGGTCGGCGTCGAACTGGGCGGTCTCTGGTCAAACTCGAACCGTGTCGGAGAGGTTTTCCAGATCGCGCACCAGACAGCAGAAGGCAGATACGAGATCTATCAGGATGAAACCACCATGAGCGACACCTGGGGCGGTAAAGCCAAACTGACTTATGCCTCGGGGCCTTTCCAGTGGTATGCCCAGGGGGCGGTACATGGAATACTCGCACAGGGCGGAGCCGATTACACCAAAACCTTCACGGGATGGCGGCTCAAGGACTGCGGCAGTGGCAATCAATACAATTTCCTGACGGGTTTCACCGTCGGAGTCGGTCATCTCCAGATCGCTCCCAACTTCCTGTGGCAAAAACCCATCGAAGATCCCATCCCCGGCGATGTTCCTGCGCCGGGGCGGCCCAGGAACATTCTCGATGACCCGTTTGCCGTCAGAGCTAACCGCGAAACCGTAGCAGGTGAAATCCTTTTCACCTACGACCCCACCCCCGGCACCTGGATGTACGAATGGGACAACGATATTGCTGAAGACGCAAGGTTTGCCGTCAGCAGCGGCTTCGTTTACCGCCACCTGCCCACGACGCAGGACGCCGCCATCGGTATCCTCGGCGACGGGCGATCCATTTTCGCATTCCCCGGTGCAGCCCCTGCACAAGACCTGTGGGAGGCATATGCCCGCATTGTTTCAAAAACAAGCCCTGATTTCGGGCTTATCACCAACCTTTTCGCAGGGACGGCCCAGGCCAACGGCAGCGATGACAGGCTCATCAAACGTTTTGGCGGCGATTTGCGCATCATTTACAAGAAGACCAAACTCACCACCATGGTCAAGGTGAACGATTGGGGGCCTTACGACTACCACCGTGACTTCAACCTCACCTTCCCGCTACAGCTCATGGCCGATATTTCCACGAGCCTCGCAAAACCGGGATGGTTTGACCTGCCCAATTCCCGCCTGGGGGTCCGTTACAACTGGCGCTCCCTCGATCGGTATTCGCCCCGCTACTGCCCGGCGACGACGATCGATGCCAGGGGCAACGTCGTGTGCGACCCCACCGCCGTAGGTTTCGGCAATGGACAGGAATGGGAAATACAGACCTATCTGCAAATCAGCATTGGCAATTAATCAACATCAAAAAAGACAGTCATGGAAAATATAAAACACAAAATCTCAGCGCTCGTTTCGCTCTTCTTCCTGGCCATTTTGACGGTGGTCAGTTGCAAAAGGGATATCGGCGACCTCGAACCGGCGCCCTTTCCGACTACCCCGGAAGTGTTCATCGACGGATTCAGCGCAGGGCTGAACTACGGCGCCTTCGGAGGCTCAAAGGTGACGGCCTTCGACGTGGATACCGAAGTGAAATACAAAGGCTCGGCCTCCATGAAATTTGCCGTACCGGACGCGGGAGACCCCCAGGGCGCTTATGCCGGCGGCAGCTACTTTACCTCGGTCGGACGCGATCTGTCGGGCTACGATGCGTTGACCTTTTGGGCCAGGGCTTCCAAATCGGCGACGATTGACGTGGTAGGTTTCGGGAATGACTTTGGCGAGTCAAAATTCCTGACTACACTGCGCGATGTGCCCGTCAATACCAACTGGCAAAAATACATCATCCCCATCCCCGACCCTTCAAAACTGACACAGGAAAGGGGAATGTTCTTCTACTCCGAAGGCCCTGAAAACGGCCTTGGTTACACCTTCTGGATTGACGAGGTGAAATTCGAAAAACTGGGAACCATTGCCCACCCGAGATCGGCCATACTGGACGGGCAGGATCAGGTGCTTTCGGCGGAGACAGGTCAAAATCTGAATATCGGCGGGTTGAAGGCTACTTTCAATATGCCGACGGGCGTTGACCAAAGCGTGGATGCCGCCCCGGCGTATTTCACCTTTTCATCCTCCAACCCATCGGTGGCTTCGGTCAGCGTCACAGGCGTTGTTTCTGTACTGGACACCGGAACGGCGGTCATCACTGCCAAACTAGGCAATCTGGATGCTGCGGGCTCTATGACCCTCACCTCAAGCGGACAGGCCGCCGGCCCGCAAACCCCGGCGCCCACCCCTACCGTCAGTGCGGACAGCGTGATTTCCCTTTTCAGCAATGCCTACAACAATGTTTCTGTGGACACCTGGAACACCCACTGGCAATTTTCAACCGCCGAGGATTTTGACGTTCAAATAGCCGGAGATGATGTGAAGCGGTACAGGAGCCTCAATTTCGTGGGTATCGAGTTCGCGTCCCAGACCATCAATGCGTCGGCCATGACGCATTTCCATATTGACCTTTGGACGCCCGACCCGACCGAACTCCCGGCCGCTTTCAAGGTGCTGCTCGTTGATTTCGGGGCGAACGGGGTTTTCGACGGAGGCGACGACTCTTCGCACGAGCTGGCGTTCACCCGCCCGACCCTGGTTTCGGAGCAATGGGTGAGCCTCGACATTCCGATGTCGAATTTCACCGGACTGGTGAACAGGGCACACCTTGCCCAATTGGTGCTATCCGGTGATGTGCCCAACGTTTATATCGACAATGTGTATTTCTACAACGCCGGAACGGTGGCGCCTTCCGGTCCGACGGTGGCCGCACCAACGCCTACGCGCAACCCTGCCGACGTTATCTCCATTTTCAGTGATACCTATACCAATGTTCCCGGTACGGATTTCAATCCGAATTGGGGGCAGGCGACGGTCGTTACCCAGGTACAGGTCGCAGGGAACAACATTTTGCGCTATGGGGGCCTGAACTATCAGGGGACGCAACTGGGCAACAACCTCGATGCTTCCGGCATGACCCACCTGCACCTTGATTTTTGGACGAATAATTCATCCGGCCTGAATGTTTACCTCATCAGCCCCGGCCCGGTGGAGAAGGCCGTTGCGTTAACTGTGCCTACCAACGGCTGGACAAGTCTGGATATCCCCCTGACCAGCTTCTCCCCGGTTGCCCTCAACGACCTGATTCAGTTCAAATTTGACGGCAACGGCGATATTTACCTCGATAACATCTACTTCTATAAAACCAGCGGCGGCGGTACGGCGCCAACGACCGCAGCACCTACGCCTTCATTTAACGCCGCCAACGTTATCTCCGTTTTCAGCGACGCCTATACCAATGTTGCAGGTACTGACCTCAACCCGAACTGGGGGCAAGCCACCGTCGTCACACAGGCGCCGGTTGGCGGGAACAATACGCTGATCTATTCGGGCCTGAATTATCAGGGTATCCAACTGGGCAGCAATCAGAATGTATCGGGCATGACCCATCTGCACCTTGATTTTTGGACGGCAAATTCCACGGCACTAAAGGTATTCATCATCAGCCCAGGCCCGGTTGAAACACCTTTTACGCTGACTGTGCCTACCTCCGGCTGGTCGAGCGTGGACATCCCGCTGACGGCGTTCGCTCCGGTGGACCTGACGAACGTGTTCCAGTTTAAATTTGAAGGCGACGGCAAGATTTATCTGGATAATATTTTATTCCATAACTGAGCTCTCAAACCTGATAATCATACTTACCATGAAACGGAATCATTCAATTCTGATACATAGCGTGCTGCTTGCAGTAATTTTTTTCGCCTTCTGGAGCTGCAAGGATGATGCAAATGACATTGTAAACCGCAACTGGCAATTGGTTTGGGCCGATGATTTCAACGGCCTTGCGGGCCAGTCGCCCGACCCGGCCAACTGGGCGTATGACCTTGGCACGGGTGGCAATGGCTGGGGCAACCAGGAATTGCAGTACTACACCGACCGGCCGGAAAATATAGCGATGGATGGCGCGGGTAACCTGGCCATCACTGCCCGGAGCGAAAGTTTTGGCGGAAGCGGGTTCACCTCTGCCCGCATCAAAACACAGGGCCTGTTCGACCAGACGTACGGCCGCTTTGAGGCCCGGATTAAATTGCCCTGGGGGCCGGGCATCTGGCCCGCTTTCTGGATGCTGGGCAGCGATATCGACGACGTATCATGGCCGCAATGCGGCGAAATTGACATCATGGAATACCGGGGGCAGCAGCCCAACCTCATCCACGGTTCGGTGCATGGGCCGGGCTACTCCGGCGGCGCGGCCGTTACGAAAAGTTTTGGTTTCACCGACAACCGCTTCGACGTGGATTTCCATGTTTTTGCCGTTGAATGGGGCGCAGATTACATCGATTACTACGTTGATGATACCCTTTACCAACGGATAACTCCGGATGATACGCCCGGGGAATGGGTGTACGACCATCCTTTTTTCATTATCCTGAACGTGGCGGTAGGCGGCAATTTTGTAGGCTTCCCGACCAGCCAGACGCCATTCCCGCAAACCATGCTGGTGGATTACGTGAAGGTTTACAAGGAGGCTAACTGATTGGAATATGGACCTTCAATACGTGCAAACAGGAGGCGACCGCTATTTTAAGATATCGGACAGCGACGCGCTTCGCCCTTTTTTTATGAGCATTGTCAGCGACTCTGACCACTGGATGTTCATTTCCAGCAACGGCGGGTTGAGTGCCGGGCGAAAAAATGCCGATTATGCGCTGTTCCCTTATTATACCGACGATAAAATAACCGAGTCCGCCGAAATCACGGGCAGCAAGTCGATATTCCTGGTACATGAAGGAAGCGCCCGGCAAATCTGGGAACCCTTCTCCAACCGGTATGAAGGCGTACACCGCACCAGCCGGAATTTGTACAAACATATTTTCGGCAATAAAATCATTTTCGAGGAGATCAACCACGACTTGAAATTGACCTTTCAGGTGGAATGGAATTCGAGCGACAGGTTTGGCTTTGTCAGAAAATCAAGGCTGATCAACCATGCGCCGAACGAGGTCAGTGTTGAACTGTTGGACGGCATCCAGAATATATTGCCTTACGGCGTGCCCAGCAGTTTGCAAAACAGCGCCAGCAACCTCGTAGATGCCTACAAGAGGAGCGAACTGGACAAGGCGACAGGCTTGGGCATCTATGCCTTGAGCGCCATCATTGTGGACAAAGCCGAACCCAGCGAGGCGCTGAAAGCCAACGTGGCCTGGTCGGCCGGACTTGAAAACCCCGTCCATTTGCTTTCCGCTCTGCAACTCGGCGCATTCAGAAAAGGTATGCCGCTGCGGCAGGAAGAAGATGTAAAAGCGGAAAAAGGGGCCTATTTTCTCCACAAAAAAATATTGCTGCCCCCGCATGTCGAAAAGGAATGGATGATTGTCGCCAACGTAAACCAAAGTCATGCGGCAGTAGCCAGACTTTTGGATTTAATAAAGCATGAAAAAGGTTTATCCCAACTCGTCGAGCAGGACATAGCAGCAGGGACCAAACGCCTGCTCGCGCTCAATGCCGCCGCCGACGGGCTTCAACTGAGCTCCGACCACCGCCGGGACACGCGCCACTTTTCCAATGTGCTGTTCAACATCATGCGCGGCGGCATTTTTGACCATAATTATCAAATCGAAAAATGGGATTTCACCCATTATTTGTCCAATGCCAACAAAGCCGTTTTTGAAAATTCGAAACCGGTCGTGGATCAATTGCCCGATGTTTTTTCATTTTTTGTGCTGAAAGAACTAGCGCAAAAAAGCGGGGATGCGCATTTCACGAGATTATGCCTCGAATACATGCCGCTCAAATTCAGCCGTCGGCACGGCGACCCCAGCCGTCCCTGGAACTGGTTTTCCATTAACACCCGCAACGAAAAGGACGGTTCGAAAATATTGGATTACCAGGGCAACTGGCGGGATATTTTCCAAAACTGGGAAGCGCTCGCGTACTCCTACCCGGCGTTCATCGAGAGCATGGTGCACAAATTTTTGAACGCGACCACCTTCGATGGATACAACCCATACCGCGTGACAAAAGACGGTTTCGACTGGGAAACCATCGAGCCGGACAACCCCTGGTCTTATATCGGCTACTGGGGCGACCACCAGATCATCTACCTGCTGAAGTTCCTGGAGTTTATGGAAGACCATGCTCCCGGCCAACTGGAAAGCCTTTTTGACAAGGAATGTTTCGTATATGCCAACGTACCTTATAGAATAAAAAGCTACGAAGACACGCTGCTGAATCCGAAAGATACCATCGAATTTGACCACGAATCGGACAGGCTTATCCGTTTGGAGAAAGAAAGTTCAGGTGCGGACGGAGCCTTGTTGCGGGATCAAAACGGCGACATCTACACAGTGACGTTTGTGGAAAAAATATTGGCGACGGTATTGGCCAAATTGTCCAATTTCATTCCCGAGGGCGGCATCTGGATGAACACCCAGCGGCCCGAATGGAACGACGCGAACAACGCCCTGGTGGGCAACGGCGTTTCGGTGGTGACACTGTGCTATTTGCGGCGGTTTTTATATTTTTTCAAAAAAGTATTGGCGGCCTCGGAGGTGAAACAGGCCGGCGTTTCCGCTGAATTGCTTGTTTTCCTGAACAGTGTGTCGCAGACATTGAACAGCCACCGGCATTTGCTTTCCGGAAAAATCAGCGACAAGGATCGCAAACAGGTATTGGACGGTTTGGGGAAAGCCGGCAGCGCATACCGCACACAGATGTACAACCGGCCGTTTTCGGGATCAAAACAGGCCGTTTCCCTGGATGAAATCGAGCAGTTTTTTGACCTGAGCCTCCGCTTTCTGGAACACACCATCGATGCCAATAAAAGGCCGGACCATTTGTACCATGCCTATAATTTGATGACCCTCGAAAGCGATGACAGCGTTTCCATCTCTTATTTGAGCGAAATGCTGGAGGGGCAGGTGGCTGTGTTGAGTTCCAAATATTTATCCGCACAGGAGGTCTTGTCGCTTTTGGACAGTTTGAAAAAAAGCAAGTTGTTCCGGCCCGACCAGTACAGTTATCTGCTGTATCCCAACAGAGATTTGCCGGGATTTTTGGAAAAAAACAATGTGCCGAAGGAGGCTGTCGGGAAGTCAACCCTGCTCGCCCGACTGGTATCCGACGGCAATGTGGACATCATCGAAAAGGACATCGATGGGGTATTCCATTTTAACAGCAATTTCAAAAATGCCAACGACCTGGGCGCTGCATTGGCCGAACTGTCGAAAACAACATATGCACCCCTCGTTGAGAAAGATAGAAAACAGGTGTTGCAGATATTTGAAGACCTGTTCAACCACAAAGCGTTCACCGGCCGCTCCGGCACCTTCTTCGGCTATGAAGGTCTGGGTTCCATTTATTGGCACATGGTGTCGAAACTCCAGTTGGCCGTGCTGGAATGTTGCCTGAAAGCCGTGGATGAAGGCGAAAGCCCTGAACGCACAGGTAAATTACTGGAGCATTATTATGAAATAAGCGAAGGCGTTGGCGTACATAAGTCCCCGGCGCTTTACGGCGCTTTCCCGACCGATCCGTATTCCCATACGCCCGCCGGAAAAGGCGCGCAGCAACCAGGCATGACGGGACAGGTGAAGGAAGATATTGTGAGCAGGTTCGGCGAACTGGGCGTTTTTGTGAAAAATGGCAGACTGCATTTCAACCCCTGTCTGCTGCGGAAAAGCGAATTCCTCGGGGAAGCCGGAATATTCGAATACGTAAATGTCCACCAGGAAACACGGGAATTGCCGCTCGATAAGGGTTCGCTTTGTTTCACCTATTGCCAGGTCCCGATCGTGTACACTTTGGCAGCGGAAAACCGCCTGACCATTACACATAGCAACAACACGTCTACCACATTGAACGACTTGAATATAGATGAAAACAACAGCCTCAAGATTTTTGAAAGGACTGGCGATATCATCCGAATCAATGTTCACATCAAAGCGTCAATGTTAAAATAACATGAAAATACGTTGGCAAAAAGCGGGTATCCTGTTGGCTTTTGCCTTCAGTTTTTCATGCCACACAGGGCAGACTGGCCAAACGTATCAACAACCAAAACAAGCAGTGACAGCGAAAGACATCCTGGGGAATCCCGAATATCCGGCCATTTCTTACGGCGGCTATCGGGGGAACAGCCGTGACATACAGCCCACCGCGGAGCAACTGAAAGAGGATATGAAAATCCTCGCTGCCATGAACATCAAGGTGCTGCGGACGTACAACACCAAATTGGCAGAAGCCTCCAACCTGTTAAAGGCTATTCGTGCATTAAAACAGGAAGATCCCGGTTTCGAGATGTATGTCATGCTCGGCGCATGGATGGATTGCCGGAAAGCATGGACCAATCATCCCGACCACAATCATGAAGATGAAGAGGCCAATGCCGCAGAAATTCAAAGGGCCGTGGATATGGCCAACCAGTACCCCGACATCGTAAAGATCATAGCCGTCGGCAACGAGGCGATGGTGAAGTGGGCCGCCAGTTATTTCGTGCAGCCTTGGGTGATTCTTAAATATGTGAACCAGTTGCAGGCGCTCAAGCAAGCCGGCAAACTGCCCAAAGACCTTTGGATCACAAGCTCCGACAACTTCGCCTCCTGGGGCGGCGGCGGCGCCGAGTACCACGTCGAAGATTTGACAAAATTGCTCCTGGCGGTTGATTATGTGTCCATGCACACCTACCCCATGCACGACACCCATTACAACCCTGATTTTTGGGGCAATTTCGAGGGCGAGGAAACGCTCTCCGATAGTGCTAAGATCAACGCTGCCATGACCCGCGCCAGAGATTATGCCGTTTCGCAATACAAAAGCGTCGTGAAATATATGAAGGCGCTGGGCATTGAAAAACCCGTTCATATCGGTGAAACGGGCTGGGCCAGTGCCTGCAATGACCACTACGGAGCCAAAGGTTCAAAAGCGACCGATGAATACAAGGAAGCGCTTTATTACAACATGATGCGCGAATGGACCAGTCGGGAGCGCATCGCCTGTTTTTTCTTCGAAGCATTTGATGAAATCTGGAAGGATGCCGCCAATCCGGGAGGCTCGGAAAATCACTTTGGATTGTTCACCATCGACGGGCAAGCCAAATATGCCATATGGGATTTGGTAGACAAGGGTGTTTTTAAAGGACTGTCAAGAGGCGGCCATCCTGTTGTGAAAACGTACGGCGGCGATAAAAAAGCCCTGCTGGAAAATGTCCCGCTGCCTCCGGTGAAACAAAAAATGCCGGCGACGCATTAACCAGACCCAGTTGAACAGATATGAAAAACTTCCTGACATACGGTGTTGTATTTTTATTGATTGTCATGCTAAGCGCTTGTCTATCAATGGATAAAAAATTGAAAACGGAGGTTTATGAAACCTCTGCAAGCGGCAACAAGCTCCAGCCGGTAATGGAATCGCCTGCGGGCGATGAAACCACCGTCATTAAACTCTTGCCGGATAAAAAATTCCAGACCATTACCGGGTTCGGAGGATCGTTTACGGAGTCGTCGGCCTCGCTGTTGAACAAATTGAGCAGGAAAAACCGCGACAAAATTTTGGAAGCCTATTTTGGGGAAGATGGCGCCCGCTACTCCCTGACCCGCACCCATAT
>ERZ724519.265-NODE-265-length-21981-cov-5.066496_pt1 | contig 21981 bp, 16 predicted proteins | sample MGYA00376052_ERZ724519 | MGnify/ENA primary metagenome ERZ724519 (study PRJEB28724, sample SAMN07190883) | activated sludge metagenome | isolation source: activated sludge of sewage treatment plant in Hong Hong | place: Hong Kong | collected 2016-03-17 ... | reverse complement strand
CCGCTCGCCCCAGCAGGTCGTAATAGCCGAGTATCTCCCGGCTTGGTGATGATTCAATCTCTTCAAGGGCGGAAACCGGACAGGCCTGGTCCAAATCGCTGATCACAAAGGGCTTCGACCCCAGCATGCCCATGCCGTAATTTGTCCATACCTGGTACGTGCCCGGCTCCGATACCTGGATGCCGGCTGTCTGAGCCCCGGTGGACCATTCGTACCGGTCATAACCCGGAGGCGCCGACAGCACAACTACGCCGTTGTCCTGCGAGCAACTGATTGCCGGTCGTGGCACGTTGCCCAGCGGCAGATCGAACAGAAAAGACCGGTAACTCATGAAGGAATCCTGGAAAAAGAGTTCCGACAGGAGACTCCCGGCGTCGTCGGTCAGCACAAAACTGGGATAAGGCCGGAAATTCAGGCCGTAGTTGATCAAATGGCGCCGGTCGGCAGTCGTCTGGTGGTTGCCCATTGCGGGACTCAGGAACCCCGGTGTGTACCGGAACTCCCAAACCTTTGTGGCGATCCAGTTAATGGTGTCGAGGCTGTATTCCACGGCCCTGGACACCGGCGGTGCGGCAGCCATGTTGGCGTTGTCAAACAGGGAGATGTTGCCGTTGGGCAGGCGGCGGATGTCGTGCTGGGCGCTGAAGCCCGGGTCGTTGAAGAAGGAAAACGAACTGGTTTTTCCACCCAGTTCCCAGAGAACCTGTCCGCTTGGGCGGTCGATTTTATACACCGCATTCATGTTGCGGAATGACAGCAGCAGGCTGCCGTCCTGCTCCTCCTCGATGGCATTGCCGTGGCAATAATCAAAGGCCTGGGGATTATATCCATATTCCGTATAGCCCTTTTCGGGAGGAATATGATCGTTGCTGTCCCATTGAAAAAGGACGTTGTGGTCTTCATCCTGTTCTTGCACCACGAAACCCAAAGCATGGGTTTGCGGGTCGCCGGGCATTCCGTTGATCACCACGGAACTGAGGTCGATGATGCTGTCCCGAATGCCGGACAGCAGGTAAGTCTGATTGGCGGTGGTCTGAAAATCATGAACGTCGGGGGGGACGCCGTTTGTCGTGGTGAACGAATCGATCAGTTGGAAGGATTCATCCAGGAGCATGAATTGTGTGTCTGTCGGGTCGTGGTATTTTATAAAAGAATAAGCCTGAAGTGCGGGGATATACTTGAAATCAAGCACATTTTGGGCATTGACGATCATATACCAGGCCAGGTAGCCGTCGGCATCCAGGATCATGAGCGCTTTCGGAATACTGAATGCAGGGTCGTTGGCGTTGAGCCCGAGTTTGAAAGGGGAAGTCATGTAAAACCCGGTGTTGGCACTGTCGAATTGGACAAATTCGTATGCCGGTACATGGTTGGGCGTCGGTCTGTTGAAATCCTGTCCGGAAACACGCAGGGTAAGCAGCACAAATAGTCCGGCGCCGAGGTAGTGTATCATAGGTAGTTTTGATTTGTGAAATATCGGATGGTAAAATTAGGATACTGCCAGTATCCTGCCCATGCTTTTTGGGGTTGATGTCAAATATGGCCAACATCTTCGGTTTGCTGTAGGGTTGAAATAATGGTTTAATGGCTTGAAGGAAGGGGCATTGTCTTGCGCGAGTGCGGGATATGGTGATGACTTATTGACCGTTGCAGAATCAATTCGGATTTGTAGATTTGCTCGATGAAGACTGCCGGGAGTGGTCGGGCTTGTTGAACGGTTATATCTCATGGCAGTACCAACTTTGCTCCGGAAAAGCAGCGCTGCGCAAAACGGTATTTTAAAACGTACAATCATCACTAAATGGAAAGTTCAAGTCAAATTGCAAGCCGGTTTAGAGAGGTCCTTTTAAACGGCACATGGGTCGCCAATACAAATTATAAGGACCAGTTGTTTGATGTTACCTTGAAACAGGCGACAAGCAAAATCGGGTCATTAAACACTATTGCGGCACTGGCCTACCACATTAATTATTACATAGCGGGAATAATAAACGTTTTCGAAGGAGGGGCGCTTGAAATTCGCGATAAATTCAGTTTTGATCTTCCACCGATCACTTCAGAGGCAGCGTGGGAAAAGATGTTGGCGGACATGTGGACTAATGCAGAGAAATTTGCCGACCATGTCGAACGTATGTCTGATGAACAACTGGAAGCCGTTTTTGTAGAGGAGAAATACGGTAATTATCGGAGGAATATTGAAGGCGTGATTGAACACAGTTACTACCATTTGGGCCAGATTTCTCTGATCAAAAAGATGATTAAGGAGTCGGAAAAAGAGTGATAAAGCCGCCAATTCCATCTGTGCTCCGGAGTTATTATTCCGGTGCCGGCAGGGCTAATAACCATAACGCTTTCCAATCCCCGTTGTCTTCAGAAATCCGTGTTGATGGGCGCAAATCGTGTTATTTACGTAGTAACCTTTTAGCGCACCGGCTCGTATACCGACGTCATGTACCAAAGAATCTATTCCCCGCAATTGCGAACTATAAAGGAGCTTGATTATTTTAGCAATACCCGAATCGGAGAATATTATGGCATCCGTTCCATAGAACGATCCGCCAAAGGAATCGGGGTATTCTGCGACCTCCATTACTGCGCCGGTATTTAACGGCTGCCTGCAACAATGGAGTTTCAGGACGTCCCATCCTTGGGGTGTTTGCTCCAGGGCCTTTTGCAGATTATCATAGAACATGGGTAACAATACCGCATCGTCTTCAAAAAAGATAAAATTATTCCTATTTTTACTCCGAACGTCTTCAAGTATCCTGGAAAACCCGTATATCAATGCCATTCTCGTACGGAGATCGCCGTCTTCAGGATCCGTAAGGCTTATTCGATTTACCTCAGGGTGCTTTTCGCGAAAAAACTCAAGCTCATTAGTCCTGGCGTCGATGGCCGGGTATATTTCAAACCGACCTTGTTCCAGATATGGGATTATATTGTCGTGAACATTGGTTCTGCGCTCTGAAGATGATAGCAGCGTTAAGATATAAGCGTATGGGTTTTCATTTTTCATTTTGGCTTGTATGAAGAATCCATTAAATGGAATCGAACTGTTAAAGATAGCGCTGATTATCCGGATAAAACAATACCAAAGATCGCGGTACACAATATTATGCGGGTGCATGCGCCTTATTCCGGATGAGCATCTGAAATGTAGATAGGCATGCGCCCGATTGGACCCTTGTACAATTCCCCTTCGGGTGGCTACCGGATACACGGATTTTGTTGCTCAGCCCGTCGGCCTACCGTCGGCTCGATGATCAATACGATAAGAAATGCCTGTGGCGCAACCTGGCCAAGGTGCTCGCGGATCGTTTGCTGACTGCAAACAAACTACTCACCTGAGTAAGGCATTCTTCCCAAACAGGCATCCACCGGCGCGAGATCGACCTGAATGCCCAGACCCGGGTGCTTCAATATATCCGTTACGGGGCCCATACCCTGGTAGCCAAACTGCATGGGCGCCGGCGTCAGGTCCTGCTCCAGCAGCAGCAGTCCGTAGGAGCCCTCGCAGGCCCGAAGGTCTCCTGCCAGGGCTGCCAGGATACGACCGGCAGCGGAGAGTATGGAGGTCTCGCCCACATGGCAACCCAACTGGCAAAACAGGCCGTGTTCCCGCGCCACCCGGTGTATTTCGAGGGAGGGCAGGATTCCGCCGTGTTTGGAAATTTTCAGGTTAAAACCCGACACGGCCCGGTGTTCCGCCAGCCATCGCGCGTCGTCGAGCGTGCAGATACTTTCGTCTACATATACCTTTGCTGCTGCCGGAAGCCGTTGTTGCAGGGTTTGCCAGACATTCCGGTCGCCGGCGGGTAGCGGTTGTTCCACATAAAACACACCCAGTTCGACCAGATCATTAATATGTGCCACGGCATCGTCGGGCGTCCAGGAGGCGTTGGCGTCTGCGCGGATATCCACACTGTCGCCCAGTATTTCCCGTAACACACCGATGTTTGCCCGGTTGGCTTCCCGGTTGGCGCCCACTTTCAGTTTCACCTGCCGGACATGTATGGCGGCCACCTGCTTGGCGATTTTTGCTACTGCCTCGGGCGTTTCACTGGAGATCACGGCACTGTAATAGATGGCTTCCGTTTGGGGTGTTCCCAGCAGTTGCAGCACGGGCCGGCGCATGTTTTGTCCCAGCATATCCAGCAGGGCCAGTTCGAGGGCGCAACGGGCGGAGGGCGCGGTGTCCAGCGCCGGGTAGGCCGACAAGAGCCGGTCTATATCCTGAACGGATTCCATCTGCTCCGTGGAAAGGTCCGGCAGTATTTCCTGGAGTACCCGCATGGTTCCGCCGATGGTCTCGCCGGTCACATACGGGCGCGGAGTGCCTTCGCCGTATCCCTGACGGCCCTGCGTATCAGCCAGTGCCAGCAATACCGATTCCGACACACTGCGGGTAGCGAGGGAGTGGCTGAACTTTAGTTTGAAGGGAATACGCAGGCTAAAAATCTGAAAATCGCTTAGTTTCATGGTGGCATCCGTTGAAGTAGCAAAGGCAAAGGTATGCTCAATGCGTCCTGCTTAGCTCCTGCAATAATCCCACGGTGTATCCTTGTGTGATGTGGGCCCTATCGACGTATTGGGTCTGTCCCATCAATAACCGGTGTAGTTTCGGCAAATTGTAAAATGGTACGCCGGGGTAAAGATGGTGTTCCAAATGGTAACCCACATGGTGCGGTGCAAAAATAAACCGCTCGAGCAGAGTGGGTTTCACGGTTCGGGTAGAAGTGAGCAGGTTATCGTAAGTCAGGCCGCCGAAGTGTTCCGCTACGCTTCTGATATATTGAAACATGTAGAAAGTTGAAAAATAGGGGATGATCCAAAACAGCAGGTAGTATTTCCAGATACCGAGCCATGTTATACCGCCGAACAGAAGTATATAGAATACTATTTTCAGTATCTTGTCTTCCGTGGTGGAAGGCAGTTTTTCACCCGCCTTGTTAAACCTTTTGATAAACCAAAGAGCATCCATAAAGCCCTGGTAAAGAAGAAAATAAGAACACACCGTCAAAAGAAATTCCGTCTTGCTTTTGGGAAAGGTAAAGGCGCGGTTCCCGAGTTTTGCCATCCAGTCCGGGTCGTCCTCAGTGTTCAGTTTCTGGTGATGTGCCAGATGGTTCCTACGGTACTTTCCGATCGAGGTAAAGATGGGGTACATCGTAAAGTAATTGGAAAGCAGGTCGTTCCATTTTCTGTTTTTCAAAAAACGGTAGTGCGTCGCATCGTGCATTAAAATGGCTAAAGCATGCATCCTGGCGCCTATGACAATGACGCTCAAAAAATACAGCCACGGGGAGGGGAACAGCAGGCAAAGGTAGATACTGCCAAGAATGATTGCCCAGTTGAAAACCATAGCTAAAGCATGCAGGTAGGAATTGATCTTGAACAGGGGCTTTAATTCGTTTGGATCGATTTTCAAATCCAGTTCTGAAGCATCATAGGTACGCATATCAAATGGTTTTTTTGCAATCAACTGGCAGGGTTGCGCCCAAATTGATGGCATGTTAGTATAGGTAATTGTCGGGCAAACGCGGATTTTCTGATCAGATATTATGGAAAATATTGATTGGGGGGAGAAATGTAGGATTTCCGCGAGAAGGTGTTGTGATGAAATCTATCAGCAATTGGCGAAAACGGTGTTTTTTTATTTCATCCAAAGGCGGGTTCTTTGGTGTAAATATCGAAAAAAATAAATTTTGAAAAATTGTTTGAAAGCGCACATCTGTGCCTGGTGGTTACAGTACGAAAGCCGGGTTCTACGGTCCCGAATAAATAATAATCTGAAAAGCAAGGTTAATTTAGCAGGTCAAAATAAACCAAATATCTAAACAATAAATACAAGCAAAATGAAAAGACTATCCAGATGGGCTAAACATAACCCCGTAAAATCAAGGGTTATCATTGCGTTGTCGCATATTACTATTATTCTCAGTGCATTTGGCCTTGGGGCATTACTGTTTGCACTTGATTGGGGATACGCCGAATGGTCTTTGACCATAATGGCTGGCATATTTTCTGTTGCATATATATTGTATCCTCAAAAAGGCAGGAGAAGCGGACTGTTTCGTTATTCCTATGCCAGGCAAAAATGGCACGACTTCACGCTGGTTGTTTCGTATGCATTATTGATTTCGGTCGGCTTTAATAATTTTCTTTTACTAAATGATCAGGGCTCTGATGCGGGTGCAGGCCAGCCGCATTTGGTGGTGACCAAACAGGGCAGTATTCCTCCTTTATACGCAACGCCGGGCGAAAAACTAAAAAACTATAACAGGCTGCTTCATTATGGTAAAAAGGAGGCAAGTCATTTGAGGAAACAATTAAAATCCAGGTTTCGGGAGTTTAAAAAAGAACTCAGGCATCAGGGGAAGCAAAGGGGGACTGCCGAAAATATCTTTGCGATCCTGCTCATCCTTGCTTTAGTCGTGTTTCTTGGGCTACTGATAGCAGGCCTGGCCTGTAATATTGCCTGTTCCGGGAATGAAGGCCTGGCATGGGTTATCCTGATTGTCGGTTGGCTTGGGTTAATTGTATTGGGTGTTTTTTTGATCAGGCGTGTTGTAAAAGGTAGCAAATCGGGATAACAGACATCTTGGCATATTCTTGCGGCGACTCTAAATCCGGGTAACGCAGCGAACTTCGCCGGCAATCGTTAGAGGGGGTATGAAGAAACTGTTATACGCTTTTTTATTCCTTCTGCCGCTTATTGCTTGCCGGGAGACGACCAGGACCTCAGAGGCAAATCGCTTCACACTTGCCGGCAAAACGAACAATATGCCGGACGGGACAGTGTTGTATTTGACTGTTATCCGGACCAATATGATCGTTGATTCGGTCGTCGTGCAGAACAACGCCTTTCGCCTGGACGGTCAACTGGTCTCCTCTCCCACATATTTCTACCTGCACACGAAGGATATGTCCGGATTCAAACCCCTCTGGATAGAAAGTGCTGAGATGACATTTGATGCATCCCAAACGACTTTTAACGATGCGCGCATCAGCGGTTCAAAAACACAGGATGAACTGGAAATATGCCTGGCCCGGATGAAACCGGCAGCGTCGGATGAAGCCATTGAAAATATTGCGATGGCGTTTATCCGGGAATACCCCGACAGCAGGGTAAGTGCCTCCATGCTGGCCGGTTATGCTCCGGAATGGGGCAGAAGCAAGGTCGGGGAACTGTATGAGCGTTTTACCGTTGCAAACAAGGATTCTGAAGACGGCCGGATCGTATCAAAATACCTCCGACTCAACCGGGAACATTCCGTCGGGGATCGATATGATGATGTTGAAATGAAGGACACCAATGGGAAGGCGTCCAGGCTGTCGGATAAACTTGGGCGGGTTACACTTTTAGAGTTTTGGGCGTCGTGGTGCGGCCCGTGCAGAAAGCAAAACCCTGATCTGTTGAGGACCTATAAAAAATACCAGAAGCATGGGTTCGAGATATTTGCAGTGTCGCTGGATTTTTCAGCGGACGACTGGAAAAAAGCCATATCTTCGGATAGCCTGATATGGCATCATGTCAGCGACCTCAAAGGACGAAACAGTACGGCAGGGATAATGTACGGGGTCAACACCATACCGGATAATTTTCTGATTGATCAAAATGGAGTGATTATCGGAACCTGTTTATGGGGTAAAGAGCTGGATATCGCCATTGAAAAGGCACTCGATCTAAAATAACCCGGCAGGCCGCCGGACATCATTACCATACTGAACCTTGAAAATGAACGCAACCAGAATTGTATTTCCGCTGGCGATCCTGATTTCAAGCCATGCCCTGCAGGCACAAACCGGCGTAACCATAGATCGCAAAACAGATTTTTCCATTGGCGAGACGGTCACATTCAGGTCGGCAACCTTGCAGGAAGATCGAACGATCAACGTATACCTTCCCAACGGTTACCATTCCGATTCATTGAAGCGGTATCCGGTGATCTACCTGCTGGATGGCTCGGCCGATGAGGACTTTATCCATATTGCCGGCCTTGTCCAGTTCTGCTCGTTTTCGTGGATAAACATGATCCCCGAATCCATCGTTGTCGGTATCGCCAATGTAGACCGGAAACGCGACTTCACCTTTCCAACGCGGAATACACAGGATAAAAGTGACTTCCCGACGACAGGCGGCTCGGAGAACTTCATCCGGTTTCTGGAAACGGAACTGCAACCTTTCATCGACCAGATGTACCGAACGGATTCCGTCAGGACCATTATCGGGCAATCGCTTGGTGGTCTGCTCGCCACCGAGATATTGTTTCGGAAACCGAATATGTTCGACCACTACATCATCGTCAGCCCGAGCCTGTGGTGGGACGATGAGTCGCTCCTGACCCGCACGCCCGTTCCGTATACAACCCCGAAATCAGTCTATATCGGTGTGGGGAAAGAAGGCGCGGTAATGGAAGGCGATGCAGAAGCCCTGTATAAGAAATTGCAGCAGGGGGCTTCCGATCAAACCCGCCTGTTTTATAAATTCCTGGAACAGCAAAACCACGGGGATGCCCTTCACCTCGCTGTTTACGACAGTTTTGAGAAGATATTTGGGGAAATGAAAAAATGAACGAAAATGAGTCACGCGAATCAGGGGTTGATTTTGGACTTTGAAAATCGAACATTTAGGCACGAGACCTATAAGGTTTGCCAAACCTTATAGGTCTAAAAGGCTGAAAACCAATTCGCGCTTATTTTCAACCCCTGATTCACATGAGTCATCCCGAATTTCGTGTGGTAGTGTATTTCCCGTCGCTAAATAACCTCCAGTGGTTTTGAATAGGCCGTTTCCGCGCCCCGAAACTGCGCGTCGCGCTCCGCAATTTGTTTGATGGTGTTTAACTGTACCCCCGTCATCAGTCCGTGGACGGGCGGATAAATAACGTTCCCGGCCAGCCATTCGGCCCATTGTGGCGACGATTTCATCCTGGCCCGTACCAAAAGCCGTGTGGCGTCTTCTCCCAGCGGTTCCAGCACAAAGGCCCAACTCATTTTAAAAGGTTTCATGATACCCATTGCCTTTTCCGATTCGCCGCCGATGACGAAGTACCGGTCGCGTTCAACCGCATATACCTCAAAAAAACTGTCCTGCGCAGGTGTTGCCGACAGGTGGTCGCCGACGGACCGGTCGTTCCAGTCATCCACCACATAGTCCTTGCCCGGTATGCCGCCGTTGTCCAGCAGGTCGATGCTGTACCAGCCGGCGCGGTCGCAGCCGAGTTGCATGAGATACCGCCAGACCATCTGCGCCGGCGCTTCGATATCGATGTGGTGTGTGACGGAATGTCCGGCATCCGGAATGATGCTGTCGCCCGGCAGCGGGATGTTGTCCCGGTCGGGCGTTTTCATTTTGCCGAGCTCGGCTTCAAGATGTCGCATGGCGGCGTTCCGGATAAGTTTTGATCCGATACCGATGACGCGATAATAGCGGCTGAGTTTTTCCCAACTCCTTTCGTCGGTGGCTGTGGTGCGCAGTTCGAGGCTGACGGTGCTGCCGCTGCCGCAGGGTTCGACCGAAATGGCCCACGCAAGTTTACCCCAACCCGGCTTGTCGAATGCACTGAAATCCTCCGGCGTTACTGCAGCGAAGGGGATGTGCAGGTGCCAGAACTGGCCGACGGAACCGACCACCACTTCTTTGCCGGGAACTTCACACAGGAGCATAAATCCCGTTCCGCTTTTCACAACCTCGTCGACGCTGATGCCCCCGTTTTCCGGTTCGGGTTCCCTGCCGGCCAGTTTGTCGGGCAAGGTGCGAATATCGAACAACAGTTTTACCCAAGGTATTTCGGCAGCGTCGAAATGCCGGGCGGTTTGCCAGGCCTGTGCCGGATCGGCTTGCACAAAAATGCGGTGTATTTCGGTATGTCGGGGATTGGGAAGGAAAGACTGGATCGCTCTCATTATAACATGCCAAGTTGAGGGTAAACGGATAAATTTTCCCTGCAAAAATCCCGCATAAGGCACTATAATCCCCTAATTTTGGCTATGCCCGAGAGTGATTCATATCAGTAGTTCGGCCCTTTCCCACATCATCGGTCGTTTTGACCGGGGTCATCCTTCACCGTTGGGTTTGGGCGCATCTTTGCGGGTAGTCCGCTGCCGTTCGGGATGATTTTTCAAAACCAGCAACATGAAAAAAGCAATTCAGCAACATGCGCCCAACAACCCTGTTTATGGAATGGGGTTCATCGGCGCGCTCGTTTACTATCTTTACTACGCCACCGGGTTCTGGATGGGCGTTTGGGGTTGCGTGAAAGCGATCTTTTGGCCGGCTTTTCTTGTTTATGAAGCGCTGAAGGCGCTGGGCGCCTGATTTGTACCCGCCGTACCCCCGCAGTGCAACGGACTTCCAGGTCCGTTGCACTGCTGATGACCAATAAATACTACAGCAATGACCTTCATCGATTACTACAAAATTTTGGGGCTGGATAAAACAGCCACACCGAAAGACATTAAAGATGCCTACCGGAAACTGGCCAAACAGTACCACCCGGATCTTAACCCCAATGACAAGGAGGCCCAGCGGAAATTTCAGCAGATCAATGAAGCCAACGAGGTACTCAGCGACCCGGAAAAGCGAAAGAAGTACGACCTGTATGGCAAGGATTGGGAACACGCCGAAGCGTTTGAACAGGCTGCCAGGCAGCGCCAGCAGCAACAAGCGTCCGGTTCGCAACGGTCGCGGTATTCCGGATCAGCATCCGAAGGCGACTTTTCCGATTTTTTTGAAGCGATGTTCGGCGCCGGGGCAGGAAGGGAGCGGCGCAGTCAGGTGCGGTTCAGGGGCGAAGACTACCATGCCGAGTTGCAACTTCAACTCATCGATGCCGCCAAAACCCACAAACAAACGCTTACCGTCAACGGGAAGAATATACGCATTACGATCCCTGCCGGTATAGAAAACGGACAAGTCATCAAAATTGCCGGACATGGCGGCGCCGGCGTGAATGGCGGCCCGAACGGGGATTTGTATATCACCTTTTCCATTGCCAACCACCCCACGGTAAAACGGCTGGACAATAATTTATACACGACGGTCGACCTGGACCTGTATACCGCCGTGCTGGGCGGAGAGGTCATCATCGATGTCCTGAACGAAAAGATAAAAGTCAAGGTAAAGCCGGAAACACAGAACGGCACCGTCGTCAAACTAAAGGGAAAAGGATTTCCTGTGTACAAGCAGGAAGGCCGGTTCGGCGATCTGTTTGTCACTTATGCCATCCGTATCCCCACCAATCTGACAGACAGGCAAAAAGCATTGTTTACCGAACTATCAAAAATGTGAACCATGAAAACAGCAAATTTGATATCTGTAGATGAGTTTTGTGTCTATCACGGCATCGATCAGACTTTTATCCACGCGTTGCAACAAATCGGGTTGATCGAATTGACCAGGGTTGAAACAAGCGCTTATATCTATGGGGACGAGTTGCCGCAGTTGGAAAAATTCGTGCGCCTGTATGCCGAGTTCAATATCAATGTGGAGGGCATCGAAACTGTCGCGTTGTTGTTGGAACGCATCACAAGTTTGCAAGACGAGATCGTTGCGCTAAAAAACAGGCTGCGGTTGTATGAGGATATTGGGTAGTCCCAACACCAGCGGAGGTTATGTATGAAAGCAATGTTTACTTGTAATACATTGATAACGAGTGGCTTGTTTTAGCGTCAATAATTTTTCTGCAATTTTCCAGTATTTTTTTGTCACACCGGGCCGGTTTGAAGTATCATTATAAGTAAAATGCTACTTATGTCTGAAGCGTCCAATTCCGATCTTTCTCTTGAGCCTCAAAGGCCGGAAATAGTCTTTTGTGGCAAGGATAGTGCGCAGGCGCTGACGGCGGTATTCACCAAATACCACGGCAAGTGCCTTGCATTGGCGGCCGGTATCACCGGTTCGCCGGAAGAGGCGGAGGATGTGGTAGCTGCGGTTTTCGAGAAGGCGCTGTTGCGCTGGGATGTTTTCGCCAGGGCGAAAAACCTTAGAGGGTACCTCCACGAGACGATCAAGAATGAAGCCCTGAAAATCATCGACGGCCACAAAAAATCGCCGCGTGTTCCCATCAGTGATGCCGATCAATGGACAGACGATACCCTTGAAATCACCCTGAATGCTATGATCGACGGCAAAAGATTATTTAAACTTTTACCAACTGTATTATCACCCGAATCGCTGGCAGTTGTTTTGCTATGGCTGGAAGGTTTCAGCCATGCAGAAATAGCGCTTGAACTGGGTATATCGAAAGCCGCCGCCCGTCAAAGACTGAGCCGTGCCATTAAAGAACTTAGAAATATATTTAACCCGGATGATGATGGCGGCGGTAATAGTCAGAAAAGAAAAACAAATAAAAAATCTTCCGGAATTGGTGAATTAAACAATTCAAAAGATAATATAGAGGAATTTAATTATTCTGCATTTTGGGATCCCGGGCAGATACAGGGCGAGATTCTGTTTAAGGTATTTTCTAATTATGCGCATTGGCCGGAGCCTTCATTGGAGGATATTGTACAGTGTGTTTCAAATGAAAATAAATCCAATAGTTTATTATTCAGATTAAATGTGCTTAAATGGATAATTACAGATGCATTTACCTATGAGGTATATTTAGGAGTTTACCTGTTATTAAACCAGTTTAATCAAGAAGAATTACTGCAATTTATTAACAGCAGTAAAGGCGACTTTTTAAGCCGGACATTTTTTAAACCATTTCATTGCACTAATAATGAAAATTAACCTGGTTGAAATTCCCCCTTTATTGGCATACCGTTGGAATATTGGTGCTCCATAGCCAAATCTGGATTAAAGTGCGCCGGAAAACCAAAACCCCAAATAACCAATTGCATTACAAGCAACCCATTATGCTGAAACAAGTATTTCAGTGTAATGGGTTTTTTATTGGCGCCATTTAATAATTCGCGCTATTTGTGCAATATGGCTCATTCGGGTATTTCCCCTAATTCAGGCATTAATGGTAAACCAACAGGGCGACTTTGACGGGTTGGGGAACCCGGCATACATCTGCACCTATATCCGGGGCGGAGAGCAGAAAGTTTAGGCTTCTGACTAGCGACTTGGCACTGATATCGGTATTCATTAGGTACCTGGAAATGGTACCTGCAGCAACGTCAGCTTCGCTGGAGTTTTCATTCCCGAATAAGAATCTTTTTTATTGGCGAGTGTCACACTTGATATGTTTCAGGTATTGTTATCAAGAAGTGTTTTTGTTTTGCTGTCTTGCTGACAACTGGTCACTTAGTTAACAGAATGTCCGTGTTTTAACTGTTATTTGTAGCGCTTCATTCGCTTCCCGGACATACTTGCCAAGATCAGACCACTTGCAATCTTCATTTGTGGCGGTTGCCTGCCAGAAGTTGCCAAGAGTATGCTTCCAATTTCAGGCTATTCTCCCGGATAGCCTGTTTATAATCGTATGTCACAGTCTTTTATCTCTAGCCAAATCCATATGAAGCACCTTGCTCTTTATTATGCAATCTGTTTAATTGCCTTGTTTTTTTCCTGTAAGGCCACCAGGCATGATTCACCCAATCAAAATGTGCCCACACCAAATGACAACACGACAGATAGTAATCTGTACTTACGCGATTCCATTTACTGGAATGACCGAATTTACTTCAAAATAAAAAATGATGCACAAATCGAAATAACAGACCTGAAGCGGATCGAAAGTGACAGTCGGCTACAGGCGTTAAAGGCCGTTTTTTCAAGAAACAAGGTTTACAAGATCGAAAGACCATTTCCGACAGCCAAAAGCGCTGATCTGAAAAACACCTATCGAATTTATTTTGACGAAAGGGTCGGGAAGATTGATTTGCTAATCAAAGACCTTCAGGCTATCGGCTATATTGACTATGCTGAAAAGATGCCCGTTATGCGCACATTCGTTGCGCCGGTATATCCCGATGATCCCGATAACCTGAACTGCCAACCCGTTTATGCTGCAGGTTGTTTGCAGTACGCCCTTCCGCTTATCAACGCCTATGCGGCTTTTGGCGATTACACCCAATTCAGCTATCCCAAGGTAGATATCGCGATAGTTGATAATGCTGTGAAAAGGACACATCCGGATTTGATGCCAAACATCGTGCTGGTTCCGGGATGCAATGTGACGAACGGCGGCAATGATCCGAACCCTCCGAATGGTTCTTTTGACCACGGAACCCATTGCGCGGGCATAGCCGGCGCTGCAACCTACAATAACCTTGGGATAGCATCTATCGGGTATAATAACAGAATCATGCCCGTCAGGGCCTCTTTGTCACCTTTATACCTAACACATGGGTATGATGGAATAGCCTTTGCCGTCGATCACGGTGCCGAGATAATAAGCTGTTCCTGGGGCGGTACGGAATCGTCCATAACCGATCAAAATGTGATTGATTACGCCTACAGCAGCGGTGTAATAATCGTTGCGGCGGCTGGCAACAGCAATGTCAATTTTCCCGTCTATCCGGCGGCTTATGATCATGTCATTTCTGTCGCCAGTACAGATCAAAATGATCATCTCAGTACGTTCTCCAATTTTGGAAACTGGATAGATGTGTGCGCTCCGGGAACAAATATCTGGAGCACTTCTCTTGCCAACAACGGCGCCGATACTTATGAGTATAAATCGGGGACGTCAATGGCCTGCCCGCTTGTTGCCGGACTAGCAGGTCTGCTGAAATCGAAAAATCCGACTTTCTCACCCGACCAGATCGAATCCTGCATCAAAAGTTCGGCAGAAAATATAGATGCGGTCAATCCGACATTTGCCGGGCTGCTGGGTGCCGGGCGCATCAATGCCTACGCCGCTTTAATGTGCAGCGGTACCTGTAGCAGCCCGATTACCCTGTCCGCTATTTCAGCCATTCCTTCGGGGCAAAATTATTATCCCGGCGACCAGGTAGTCTTTTCCGCCGCAGCTACAAATGCAAGCGGATTGAAGTGGACCGTCCGAAAAAATTCAACAGTTGTTCATACTGCAACCGCCAACACGCTGACCTATACTTTTTTGACGCCCGGTGTTTATGACGTTTGTGTGGCTGCCGAAAATAGCGATGCTTACTGTTCACAGGAGAATTGTTTTAAGGCAATCGTTATGGAGGGTAACGACTTGACATTTGAGAAGAAGGCGACTTATGAAAAGATTGGGGATATAATCGAAGCCAAAAACGGCGGGTATATTGTTGCCAGTGTTCGGTATTTTGCTCAAGACGGGAAAGTTGTGCAGAAATTGGATAAGCAGGGCAATATCCTGTGGAAACACCGGATCGCTTCCTTTCCGGCGCCTGCACTGGCAACCTTTTCAAATATGGAGAAAGGCTACTTCTCCATAGCCGAAGACGATGACGAATCGGTTGTGATGGCTATTCCCACCTATTCGGCCGGACAACATTATCTCTCGTTGGTCAAACTGGATGGGCTATCCGGGACAATTGTCTGGAAAAAAGAAATACATCCGCCTGCCACCTGGAGTTTCGCCTTGCCATTTTTTATAAAAAAAGATTACTCCGGCGGGTTTATAATTGCTGGTAGTGGCCACGCCTATAAGGACTTTTTTATGGTAAAAATAGACGGGGCAGGGAATATACTCTGGAGCAGGTTTTATGATACGGGTGGCCACTTTGTGATAAAGGGCTTTACGCAGGCCTTTGACAATGGATTCCTAGTCTTCGGGATCAATAATTCGTGGACGGGCATTACATACGAATACGCTGCTGTCAGGCTGAATAATAACGGTACGGTACAGTGGAGCAACCTGTACAGGCCATTAGGATACTTCGAATTATATGATGAGGAGTTCACCGGTATAATTGATGCCGTTGAGATTGATGACTGTAGTTTTATGCTTGCAGCCCGCACTTGCGGGTATCCGCCACCGGGTACAATTGTCTCTACTTCACATCTGTTTACCATTGGCAAAAACGGATCGGTACTCTCTGCTAAGGAAATGCCCAATCTAACTGCTTTAGGGTTAGCATCCGGCTCGAATGGCAGTTATAAGATGATTACATCCGTACAATCGAGAGGAGCATTTTACGCTATCGAATTCGATGCTTCTGCCAATGTTGTCAACGTCGGAAAATTGGAATCCCCATCTAACTTTCATGTTGTCCTTAATATGCCGGAAAGCAACTTTTTCAAAGGGGAAAAAGTATTGTGTACACAGGACAATGGCCTGATATTATGCACGAACTCGGGAATCCTGCCTACTACCAATGATGCATTGGTAAAACTGAGCGCCAATAGCCTTTCGAGTTGTGCGGATTTCCCTAACGGAATACTTACTGTTTCCAAAAGCTATTTTTCGACACCTGCTACGACAACGCTGCTTACACTTCCTGTCACGGAAAACATACCGGCCTCCTCCCTGCAGGCGGTCAATTCCAGTCTTATTAATGTGTGCAATTTTGCATCGAACTGCAGTAACAATACGTCTTTTTTTATGAAAAGAACGGTTGCAAACATCAATGAACCGCTGGAAATTGTCAATACGTCCACGATCGATAACAATAGTTTTGGCACTTTCCATTGGGTGGTGGACGGTGTCGCTCAGTCTATGCCACCAACTTCATTTTCTACGCCTGGGGTGCATTCTGTTAAACTGAATTATTTTATTGACAACCCCTCCTGTAATTTCACCTTGGAGCGTAAGGTCTTTATTTCCGGATATCCGGCCTGCAACGATGGCGATCCATGTACGGTGAACGACACTTATGATGCCGCCTGCAACTGTTTGGGAACATTTCAGGATACGGATGCTGATGGCGTTTGCGACGCACAGGATAAATGTCCCGGGTTTAATGACGCCGCAGACGCGGACTCTGACGGCGTTCCGGATGGATGCGATTTTTGTGCAGCCACCAACCCTTTTGCAATACAAAACCAGATTTGTTACGGGGGAACGAAAAGTGATTTTCCCGGAACTATTTCAAAGGTTACCGGAGGATACCTGATCAGCGCCAAAACAAATTCACCATCGGTTGCGACAAATTTTAATATAAAAGGCCCTAACGATGCATGGGTGGTAAAAACGGATGATAATGGCACTATCCAATGGTCAAAAACATTTGGCAACATTTGCGATGATAACAGCCTGAACACCCCCGACCGAAATATCGAGGAAATGACGGATGGCTATGTGCTGGCGGGTAACGGATACGGCATCTGCGGGGTAGTGGGCGCCAACGAGGATTTCTGGCTGCTCAAGACTGATTTATCCGGCAATTTCCTGTGGGAACGCTTTTTTGGGGGATCCTATGCAGACAATTGTAATGTCATGGTCAAATCGGCAACAGGATTCCTGATGGCGGGAAGCACGTACTCGGTTGACGGAGATGCGACTGGAAATCACGGCGGAGTAGATGCACTGGTGATCAATGTTGATCAAACAGGAAATATCGTATGGAAATCCTGTTTTGGCGGCACGGGTCTGGATGCTTTTACTTCCGCACAGACAACAACCGACGGATACCTGCTATGGGGCTATACAACCTCCAACGACGGCGATGTTGCCGGTAACCATGGCGGGCAGGACTTCTGGTTGGTGAAACTGGACTGGAACGGGGTGCTTGTTTGGCAGAAATGCATTGGTGGCTCGGGATCAGAGGTAAGCGCCGTGGTCAGGATGGCCCCTAACGGTGATTGCTTTGTTCTGGGTACGACCGGTTCTGTAAACGGCGACATTGCAGGGCAGCATGGCTCGCAGGATTTTTGGGTCGGGAGATTGGATGCTTTCGGCAACTTGATCTGGAGTAAATGTTATGGCGGTACAGGTGTCGACAGCGGACGGGATTTGCTGGTGGCGCCCGGGGGCAGTACGATTGTTATGACAGGCACCAGCACATCCCATGACAACGACGTATCGAACAGTCACCCCGGTTCATATGATGTCTGGGTTGCATCGGCGGATGCCAATACCGGTCAGATATTCTGCAACAACAGCTATGGCGGATGGAGTTATGAAGAGGGAAAGTCAATCCTGTATAACCCGGTTGATGGTTCCTATCTCCTTCTTTGCCAGTCCAATTCTCCGGATGCGGCAGTGTCCTGCCATCATGGCTGGGTTGACATCTGGCTTCTAAAAGTTGATTAACAGCCCCATTTTCAAAATATCAATTTTCATTCAAACGCCTGAATCTATGAAAATCTTCTCATTCAAAAATGTCCTGGCATATCTTGTTCTGCTGTCCACCGTTTTCAGTGCTGCTGCCCAAAACTTTCAAACGCTCTCGGGTGATGCCCTCGACAACCGGTTCACCCTGGCCAAAGAACTCGGAAGCGGGGTCTATGCTATGGGGCTGCAGGAACTGGGCACCGACATGACTGCTACATTTAGCCATTATCTGAGCACAGGCAGCCAGGATTGGTTGGTTGGCTTACAGACCGGGTCTGTCTGGAACGATTTTATCGAAACCTCAAGCGGAGATATTCTTGTTGTAGGACAAACCACCACATCGGGTCCGGATAATGAATGTCTGCTTATGAAGATCAGCGCATCCGGGACGGTACAGTTTATCCGACGCTACAACCTGGATTCCGAGGAGGGGTTTCTTAAAATTGCCCAGAGCATGAATCCTGCAAATGCCTTTTTTCCTTATTATCTGGTGGGCACTCAAAAAGCGTCAGGCATTGCGCCAAAGAAGGTTTTTATGATCAATCTCGACGAAAACGGTGTTTTCAACTGGAAAAAGATAATAGGTGGCGGCACTACGGATTGGGAAACCGGCCACGCCATGATACCAATTTTGAACGGCGGCTTCGGCTTGTTCGGCAATGCCAACAACGGGACGGATAATGCCACAATGGTAATCACCGACAATCTGGGAGTTGTCTCTGCTTCCTTCTCGCTCGGAAGCACCCTTTCTATACTTGATGCGGAGTATAGTTACCTGAACGATGAGGGCTTCTACATCTGTGGCGAACACTCCGGCACAGGATACTATGCCCGGATAAATACCGCAGGCAATCAGTCCTGGGCCTACGAACTGGATGGGCAAGGGGCGTGTACTCACCTTGTACGCGACAACCTCAGTTCTGTTTGGGTTCTGGGAACCAAAGCAGTTGGTGCTGTACCTGCCCAACCTGTCTTCTCCTATTTTTATTTTCTTGGACTATATCCATGGAGAACCTGGTATCTCAGCGATAATGAAACCTCCATTACAGAAGCAGGTATGACGATGACGCCGGACGGTTATTTACTCTTCGCCGACGGCCGGTCCGGTAACGCCGATGGATACGGGGGGAATGATGGATTCCTGTGCAGGATAGACACAACGCAACTGCTGAGTTGTATGACTCATCCGCTGACGCAAACATTTACGACAATTAACCTGAATTCACCCGTAGCGTTTGGTGCCGTATCCGCTTCGGATGTGATTCCGGCGGTGTCCGGGACTTTGACATCCGGGCCCGTAGCGAGTATAGCCTGGAATGATCCTTGCCTGACATCGTCCTTGCACGTTGCCCCCGGTTTGGCTGGCGCCGTACACATTTCGCCCAATCCTAACAATGGAATATTCACCGTCAGGTTGCCTGATTATGGCGCCCGCGCGCTACGCCTTCGGGTGCTTGACCTGTATGGGCGGGTGTTATCGGAGCAAATCGTAAAAACTGGAACTGATCCGCTTGTAGATGTCGGCGATTGCCCGCCAGGAATCTATTATCTCCAGGTGCTGGATGCAAACGCAGTATTGCGCGTGGAAAAGTTTGTTAAGTATTGACGGTTATTGCCAACTGCTATGACCGAAATGGTTATTCCGCCACCGCCGCAAACGCTGCGCTCCACTGCCCCTTGTCAGAAGCCAGCACACAGCGATACATGCCGGCGGATAGTCCCGCAAGACTGATGCTCAAGGTGTGTTCGCCCGGTTCCCAGTTGCGGTCTGCAACGACCTTGACGGTTTGTCCGGTAGTGTCGACGAGGTATAACCGTCCTGCAATGGATTCTTTTGTTGTAATTGTACAGCGGACCACGTCATGAGCAGGGTTCGGCGCTACTTGCAGGGATACGGTTTCCGAAGCGGCTTCGGTGGTTGCGGTGACGGCCTCCTGTATGACAATGCTGTTGGGTGCCACCAGGCCACCGCTCTGGATGTAGGTCGACAACGTGTTTGCGCTGAAATCGTACCGGAATACCTTGTTGCCCGTCCAGTCGCAGAGATAAAGTCTGCCCTGGCTGTCAAAGGCATAGCCTTCCACGTTGGCGAGACCGGTTACAAGCGGGCCGATATATGCGCCGGTCGTACCGTTGAACCGCAGCACCTGGCCAAGGGTCCAGTCGGCGACAATCAGTTCACCGGTATTGCCGAACCACAGGTTGACGGGACCTTTCAATACCCCCGAAGGAATAAAGGTGCCTGTCAGAACGCCGTTGGTGTCGAACTTCATGACCCGCCCGTTTGCGCCGTTGCCGTATTGTGCGACGAGCAGGTTGCCCGCGGCATCCCAGGCGTGCCCGCAACCGTTGGGTACACCTGTGCCGGTGAATTCGTCTACAAATACACCGGTTTTGAGGTCGAAACGCACCACCTTGTTCTGGGAAGCGCCCCATTGACTGACGTACAACAGACTGTCCTGCCAGATGGTGGTTTTCGTCGGGTTGTCGAGGGTATATCCGCTGGTGAAGTTACCCAGGTAAGCGCCTGTAACGCTGTCGTATTTTTTAATAGCGGTATTACCCCTGCCGGTCACCAGCAAAAAACCGTCGGGATGCAATACGACCTCTTGCGGCAGCGAGAGGTTGCCGCTTCCGGGCATTACGATATCTTTTATAAAACTGCCTGTGGCAAAGTCATATAATTTGACGGAATGGGTGTTCCGGCTGCTGACAAAAACATGCTGGGCCTGGCAGGGGTCGGTTGAAAAGATCAGGCTTAGGATAAGTGCAAGCGTGTACAAGCCGAACAGGGAGCGAAGAAAAGGATACATGGATGTCTGATTTCGGATAAAACAGTTGTCGATCAATCACCCAAAATTAGCCCTGACGAGGTGTGGGGACTTGTCCGTTCTTGCGAAATATTCCATTGGTCAGGTTGTCTTTCTTTTTAGGCCACCAGCCGATGAAAGCAATCCAGCCAAAGGTGATTCTTTTTGATTTTGGAGAGGTGCACGCAGGCTGATTTCTCGTCAATAATGGATTTGTAACCCGGAATGGTATTCCGGGATGTCACAATGTATCGCGGAATGGTATTCCGCATCCCGGAATACCATTCCGCGATACATTACACTTGACAAACCTCAAATCAACAAATGCGGGGCGCCGGCTTCCAGGGTACGGGCGAAAATCGGGCAATCCGGATCGTGGGCGCCGGGCAGCCAGCCCGTACTCATCAGAAATTCATTCACGATCTCCCCTCCCGTGAACTTGAACGTTTTTTTGAACAGTTTCACCCAGGCTTCCCTGGGCTGGGGGTGGTGGTGCGCCAGCCAGTCCCGGAATGAACCGAACTCCTGCCGGAGGCGCAGGATAGTGCGGGCATTTTCAATCGCGGCATTGATTTTCAGTCGATTGCGTATAATTCCTGCGTCCTGTAACAGCCGCTCCACATCACCCTCGCCGTAGTCGGCCACAGTAGCAATATCGAACTGGTGAAATGCCCGGCGAAAGTTAGCCTGCTTGTTCAGGATGGTTGTCCAACTCAACCCTGCCTGATTGATTTCCAGGACCAGCCGGCAGAATAGTTCATTGTCGTCGTGCAGGGGAAATCCATACTGGTGATCGTGATAGTGCCTATGCGGGTTGGGATCGTTGGCTGGAAGCGCGTTTACGAAGGTGCAGTAACTCATGGGAATGATGGTGGTGAGAATAATTGCCGGAACCGGTGAATGGACAAAAGTACGCCGGTATACCGGCGTCAGAACTTGTGTTGCACCTGATTTATCGGATTCCTGTAGCGGGCCTTTTCAACTGATGTCTCCTGTAAACCCTGATGGATACCAGAGGCTGTAACACTAACAAAAGGGATGAAAAAATG
>ERZ724519.264-NODE-264-length-22027-cov-12.496405_pt1 | contig 22027 bp, 20 predicted proteins | sample MGYA00376052_ERZ724519 | MGnify/ENA primary metagenome ERZ724519 (study PRJEB28724, sample SAMN07190883) | activated sludge metagenome | isolation source: activated sludge of sewage treatment plant in Hong Hong | place: Hong Kong | collected 2016-03-17 ... | reverse complement strand
CCCGGCTTCTACGATGAGGTCATCCCGCCGACGAAAGCGGAAATCGCGAGTTTTCTCAAGTCGGGCTTTCAAGTGCGCACATTCAAGCAGGCCTATGGGTTCAAGACGTTGCGGACGGAGAATCCCGCCGAGGTCATGCGGCGGATTTGGGCCGCGCCGACGTTCGAAGTGCATGGGCTGACCGGGGGCTATCATGGCCCTGGCGTCAAGACCGTTGTGCCCGGCCATGGAGAACTCAAGATCAGTATGCGGCTGGTCCCCAGTCAAACCCCTGAGAAGGTCTTCACGTTGTTGAAGAAATACGTGGCCAAGTTGAATCCCGCCGTGAAAGTGGAACGGGAAGGCATGTTACATCCGTTTCGCGGGGTCTTCGACGGACCCTATGTCGAGGCCGTGAAGCGTGCAGTCCAGGCAGGGTTCGGCAAGGAGCCGGCGTTTATCCGCGAAGGCGGCTCGATCGGCGCGGTGGTCACGATGCAAAAGGCCTGGAAGGTTCCGATCCTCTTCATGGGCCTGAGCCTGCCTGAACACGGCTATCACGCGCCGAACGAATACTTCGATTGGGGCCAAGCCTCCGGCGGCATCAAAGCGTTCTCCCACTATTTTTCGGAGCTGGCCGAGAATCGGTAGTGCCCGGCGCAAGGTATTGATGGCGAAACAACCGCACGTTCGGATGACGTGTTGAAAACATGATAAACGTCATACTGGATGTGTGGGTAGATGCGGTATCCTCCGCCCGGTTCTGTATGAACCAATATCAATCACTTTTACAGGAGGAGCCGCAGCATTATGACAGTACGCACTACCCGCTTTCGTCAATCGGTGATCCGCACGGTTCTGGGCCTGGCCGCGCTATCGGGCCTCGCCATGCAACCGGTCGAATCCGCGTTCGCGAAAGTCGTCGAAGTCTCCATGACCGCCGTGGAAACGAAGCTCGTCATCGACGGCGAAGGACATACATACGATGCCTGGACCTTCAACGGGCAATTTCCCGGTCCGGTGATTCGTGTGCAGGAAGGCGATGAAGTCGTGTTTTCGCTCACGAATCCCGAAACCAACGGTCGGCCCCACTCGATGGATTTTCACGCCGCGGAAACCAATTTCTTGGAACACTACAAGGAAGTGCGGCCGGGCGAGTCGCTGCAGTATCGTTTCAAGGCCAAGTGGCCCGGCGTATTTGCGTATCACTGCGGCGCGTCTCCGATGATCCAGCACATCGCGCGTGGCATGATGGGGGCGATCATCGTTGATCCGAAAGATCCCAAGGCCATGCCCAAGGCGGATCGCGAATATGTACTCGTGCAGAGCGAACTGTTCAAAGAGCCCGACGATGTCGACGGGATGTTCGACCGGAAATATCAGCACGTCGTCTTCAACGGAGCCGTCTTCCGGTATGACCCCGTGCACAGCAAGGCAGGAGGCGATTTTCTGGATGCCAAACCGGGTGAGCGGGTCCGGTTTTATTTCGTGAATGCCGGACCGAACAACGTGTCGGCGGTCCATCCGATTGCTGAAATTTGGGATGATGTGTGGGAAAGCGGAAATCCGGCCAATCACACGCGTGGCGTGCAGACGCAACTGATTCCGCCGGCGGGAGCTGCCATTCTCGATATGGTGTTGGATAACAACGACGGGGTGTATCCGATCGTCACCCACTCCTTGGCCGACGCTCTCCGTGGTGCCATTGCACTGTTGAAGGTGGACAAGGATGCGAGGCAGTTGCCGCTCATGCCGTTGGTGGCTCCTGCCAAGTAATCGTTTCGACTCCGGGCGGCCACAGGGCCGCCCGGCCTTCCGGTTCGTGTGATTCCTGACAGGATATACGCGTGGTTCGCCACCGAGCGGGGAACTTCATCGGCTTGCGTAGGGCCATGAGTCTGCCGACGTGTTACGATCGCAGGCTGGATCAGGGATGCGGAGCGAGGATCGAACGTCCTGCCACTGTAACGGGCCTCGCGGCTATTGTCGCAATGAACTCATGTCGATGACGAACCGATAGCGGACGTCGCCTCGAACCAGGCGGTCATAGGCCTCATTCACCTGTTGTATCGGGATGACCTCCACGTCGGCTCCGCAGGTGTGCTTCGCACAGAAATCCAACATCTCCTGCGTTTCCTGAATCCCTCCGATCAACGAGCCGACCAATCTCCGCCGCTGCATGATCAATGGAAAGGCCCCCAATTGCGCCGGCTTGTCCGGCACGCCGACGAGAATCATCGTGCCGTCGGTCTTGAGTAATTCCAATTGCGCATCCAAGTCATGGGGCGCTGAAACGGTGTCCAGAATGAAGTCGAATTGTTTGGCCAGCGTCGTGAATGTTTTGGGATCGGATGTCTTGAAGAAGTCTTTGGCGCCCAATCGTTTCGCATCGCGCCGTTTTTTGTCGGAATGGCTCAGCACGGTGACGTGAGCTCCTAAGGCCGCTCCGATTTTGACGGCCATATGGCCAAGTCCCCCCAGGCCGACCACCGCCAGTCGATGTTTCTTTCCCACCCCCCAATGGCGCAAGGGAGAGTACGTGGTGATGCCTGCGCACAGCAGTGGCGCGGCTTCTTCGGGACGTAATTGCTTGGGGATGCGAAGGACATACCGCTGATCGACCACGACCTTCGTGGAGTAGCCGCCATAGGTCTGAGTGACCCCGTCCCGCTCCGTCCCGTTGTAAGTGAAACTGAGATGGCCCTCGCAGTATTGCTCCTGGCCCTTCTTGCATTGCGGGCAGGTCCGGCAGGAATCGACGAAGCATCCGACGCCGACCAGTTGGCCGACCTTGAATTGCTTCACTGAGGCGCCGACCTGTTCGACGATGCCGACAATTTCATGTCCAGGCACTATGGGGAAGCTCGAGCCGCCCCATTCATCCCGCGCCTGATGCACGTCTGAATGGCAAATGCCGCAGTACTGGATTCCGATCAGCACGTCGTGCCGGCCCACAGCGCGGCGCGAAAAAGTAAACGGGGCGAGTCGGGATTTTGCGGTGCGGGCGGCATAGCCCTGTACGTCGATCATTCTCTGTACTCCTTCTGATCCGTTCATGGCCGGGGCATCATGGACAGGTCGGTTAGGGTGTGGTTGCAGGGTGTGGCTTGTCCGGTTCGAGAGTGATGCCGATCGTCGACGGGTCCTGCTCCCAGGCGCCGGGCGCGACGAGGCCGAGCAGCGGCAACAGGAAGAATGCTCCTCCGATGACATCGACGATGCCGACACTGCTGAGTTTTCGGCCGGTCACGCGGGTCTGCGGCGTGTAGCCGGTTTTGTGGACCTCCACGGTGAGGTCTCCTCTTCGGGGCACCTGCTGTTGCAATGGGGTGGTGCCGGCGAGGGTGCCGTTGATCAAGACGTCAGCGCCCGGCGGCTCTGAATTGACGATCAACGGTTGCGATGTTCCACCGAATATCGAGCAGCCGGCGAGATGAAGCGAACAGGCGAGGAGCATGAGGAGCGTGGCGAAGTGGTGTGTGTATCGGCTTGGTCGTGGGTGTGGCATCGTCCCTCCTGCTCTCTGCCTCGGCGACATCGTTACCACAGGCATCTATGGTTGACAAGGCGGGAAGGGATGGGTGGAAGGAATGCGCTCGCGGGCTTCGCCGACAGACCGACAGAGGCTGGTCCGCCTCTGTCGGTCCTGAGTCGATCGGTTAGGACTGGGGAGCGGTGGCCAGGATGGGGGCGAACAGCGGATCGGCGTCAAGCACCGCTTTCAACAGTCCGGTGTGAAGGAAGTAGCGCCATACGGCATCCGATTTGCCGGGGACTTCATCGAACCATCGTTTGGCTTCGGTGAGGTGGTGGAGCATCTTCTCCTTGTCCCCGTAGTTCGGCAGAAAGATCATGGTGTAGGCCATGGCATATTCGGCCAGGAATTTATCCAGGGGAAGCTCGGCTTGCGCCAAAGAGGCTTCGGCGTTGGCGTAGGCTCGCGGGGCTTCCGGGTCATGCAGGATACGATTCCAAGACACCTTGTTGATGCGAGACCAGGCGAGCTGGAGCAAGGCCTCGGCTTTGGGCGTTCTGCGGCTGTCGGGAATGTCTTTGACCAGGGCTTCGAAGGTTTCAACCATGGGAATCTGGTCGTTGTTCCATCGATAGGCAACTCCGAGCCGGAACCGGTTGTCGAGTTGCTCCGGCCGGATGGTGGCCAGGGTTTGGAGCGCCGGTATCAGGCGGTACAAGAGGTCGGCCGGCGTCGGTTGGCTGAGGCCGCCCATCTCCATCCCATTCGAGAGGTCCATCCGGAGACCTTGCGCATAGATGTTCCAATAAAACTCGTCGACGACGATGCCCAGTGCCGGATCTTTCGTCGGCACCTGGTGCGCGCTTCGAGCCTCAAACAGGAGTGCACTGTAGAGATGACGAGTCAGGACCGTAAGGGCGTCCGGCTGCTGAGGATCGATGATCAGCACGCGATTGAGCAGGGCGACCCGATCCCGGAGGTCAGGGAAAATGGCTGCGCGTGCGGCCGCGGCGGTCAGAACCCCAGGCTGATCGTTCGGTCCCCACCAGGACAGGGATTCCGGCAACACCCGGCTCACCTCGGTGGTGAACGGAATTTTATCCGCGACCATGCCCGGTGCTTCCGGTTGGGAGGCAACCGGCAGGTTGAAGACCGCGGTATCGCCGGGGAATCCGTGTTGCTTCAATCCGGTGAAGACGACCCATTGGGTGGTCATGGATTTGAGCGCCCGTCGAGGGCGCTTGATCGTATTGGTCCATTTCACATTGCCCGCGGCATAGCTCACAGGCGAGGTGAGGGGGTCCTGATATTGAATCGCAAGCTGCACCAAGGTTGTCGGGGCCGCCAGCACCTTTCCGGCTCGCGTCAGTTTGAACGAACCGGACGGAATGGTGCGGCTACCCAGGGCCGTGACATGGAGGCCGCTGCCGGGAGGCGAAATCCCCACCACGTCCGCGACGAAGGTGGAGGCGGGGGCTCTCGGAAGATCATCGCCGAAAAAGACCAGCGGGCCGGCGCTTGGCCACAGGATATCCATGGCGATGTCCGACCGTTTCAGCATGGGTGCATACGCGTCGGTCAGGGTTTGCCAACAGGCATCGTAGAAGGCGTCTCCGGAGGGGGCGAATTGTTTCGCCTTCCCCTGAAGCGCGGTGACGAAACGGTACTGGCAGGCGAAGTCCAGTTGTCCCGCCGTGACGCGATCGCCCTGTGAAAGGGCTTCAGCATACCGGATCGCAGTTTGTATGGCCGGTGTCGTTTTGACGGCGCCAGCCTTGGCATGTCCCTTCGCGCCGGCTGTGGGTGCCGATTCGGCTGATCCGGCCCAAGCCACGAGCGTGAGTGCGAGGGTTGCAAGAGTAGTCATCTGTCGTCGATGGAACAGGTTCCCGCGAATCATGCGAACGACCTCCCGTGAGGATAAAAAGAAGGTCACTCTATCACGGGGCTCTTTTCAGACGAAAGGGGCGCGGACGTAAAGAGTCCGCCTTCAGGGGGATGGGGACGAGGGGGCCGGGGATCGGCTGAACCGCACCAATGAGCGAATATACTGGAGCGCGGCCTCTTGATCTTCCGCCGCTAATCGGTCCTGCCAGGCGGGCATGGCGGTGCGGGGCTTGCCTTGCGCGATCGTGCGCAGCAGTTCCTTATCGGTTTTGGCGGAGGTGGCTGCCGACACGAGATTCCCCGGGCGCGGCGAGAGAAACGGGGCCTTAGGGCCGTCGCCCTTCCCGCCTTCCCCGTGGCACTCCACACAATGTTCACGGTAGACGGTGTGGCCGCGATCAAGCGTGTCCGATGGTTGAGCCAGCAGCACCCCGCTTCCACTCCCGCAGAGCAGCAGCACGAGGAAGAGGCGGTCGGACAGCCTCATGCGACGAGATCTGGTGATGGGGTGCGCGGATAAATCGGCGGTTGTGCAACAGTCAGCGCACGGCGACGCAGGCTTCGTCGGGCTGTGGAGCGCCGCCATCACGACCGGCTACACCGCTTCGGTAGCTTTTAAAATCTGTCGCCGCAGGGCGGTACGATCTTTTTCGGAGAGCGGCTGGGCGGGGCGATGCTGACACAGGCGGACCGTTTGGCGTAGGGAGTCGAGAAACACCTCACAATTCGGGCAATCGCCGAGGTGCATGCGAATCTCCGAGCACACATCGCTCGACAATTCGTTGTCCAGGTAGGCCGAGAGGCGTTCGAGGACCTTCACACAATTTCGCTTGGCGTGACCCTGGTGAGGGGTCGGCTTGCGGCTGCCTGGATATGTGCGTACGCGGTCTGCCATGGTGGTTGCGTCTTCTTGACTATACCAAACTCTCAGTGCCGGGTGGTAATGCCCTCGTGCCCTTCTGCCGTCAGGCCGTTTCCGCTGAGTTCCTTCCGGACAAACAAGCGGGCGCGGTGTAGCCGGGACTTGATGGCGCGCTCGTTCAGTCCGAGAATGCTGCCGACCTCTTTGGCACTTAACCCTTCCATGTCGCGCAAGACCAGGACCATGCGGTATTTGCGCGGCAGCTTGGCGATGGCCCGGTCGAGAATCTGCCGCAGTTCCTTATTTTCCAGCGCTTCCTGAGGGCTCAGGCCTTCCATGGGGATCTGTAGGGAAAATTCGCCCTCGGACGTCGGGATGAACTCGGTGAGGGATAACTCTCGTTCCGGTTCCCCCTTTCGCTTGCGCCGCATGCGTTGGCAGGCATGGGAGGCAATGGCATAGAGCCAGGTCGAGACCTGCGAGTCCCCGCGGAAGCGGTCGTAGGCGCGGTAGGCGTTGAGGAAGGTCTCTTGGACCAGGTCCTTGGCCGCTTCTGCTTCGCCACAGAGACGATAGGCAAAGCGATACATCACATCGACGTTGTCGCGGTAGAGTTGGTCGAACGGACGAGATGCGGCGGGGGAGGCGTCATGGCCGTCTGTAGAGCCGTGATGACTGTGCTTCCGTGCTGCCATACGCGGAGGGAAGTCTACGGGCGGGGTTGGAATCCTGTCAAGGGAGCGAGATTCGACTCCATGTGGCTGCGCCGTCGGTTAGGGAACGCGACGGATGTCGACGAGTTCGCCTTGCTGTCCTAATTCCACGGTGATCGGCAGGCCTTCTTTCATGGCTGACAGGGACGACGGTCGTTGTGTGAGGGGGATGGATTGTGTCCCTTCGGGAGTGTGCATGATCAGCGCGGTCTGTCCGTCTTCATACGCCAGCGGGCCCGACAGGAATCGGCGCGAGGGGGTGGAGAGACCGTCTTGGTAGAGATCGATGGCCACATGCCGGTCCTGGACCCAGACCGACATCTCTTGCCCTACCTTGGCGTTCCGGACCCCGGTTTTTGCGCTGACAGTGACGATGCCAAGCGGGGTTTTAAGAAAGACATAGTTCGACTTCAGCTTGGAGACGGTTCCGTTCAGCAAGAGGCGGACGGCTGAGGCGGTGCGGGGAATCTGGTTGACCTGGAGATCGAACTGCACGTCGTGTAGGCCGCGAACGGTTCCCGCTCCGTCGACTTCGACGGTAAACGGCTGTTGGTCCGAACGGCCGGCGATTTTGGATTCATACGCGCCGAGCGTGAACGACCGTTCGCCGTCTGGGGTCCAGAGCTCGACGGCATGTTTATCCGGAGTCGTGAAGTTAGGCATCCCCGTCACGTAGCGGTGCACCAGTTTGTCGACGCCCCGCTCGCGTATATCGACGACGGTGGTGGTGCCATGGACGTAGAGCGTGATCTTGTGGGAATTTTTGATGTCCCGCAGCGTGCTTTTTGAACTGAGCGAGAGCGGGCCGATCGGGGTCTGCAGGAAAATGATTCCGGGTTTGGACCGCCAGATTGAGCCGGAGACCTGCACGGACGGCGAAACCGGGGCCTGAGGGGCCACCATCTCGGGCGCGGCTCCTTCCGTCTCGATGGGCGGAGCGGGGGATTCGCCGGATTCGGCCAGCGGTGGCGGTTCAATGAGCGGTGTGGCCGTGTCTGCCCAGGTCGGTGTCGTCAGGCACAACAGGGAAACACCCATGCGCAACGGGAGTGAGAGAAGCAACGATCGTTGATGGGAATGCACGAAGGTAGCCATAGTGTTCATCGACTGGTTCTGTGTGGAAATGGTGTGACGCCGATTGTGCGGGGGAGAAACCGGTCCTCTCCTGGGAGTGACGGGTCCTGCCGGATCGTGCGTGGCGTACAACGTCTCCTGTGCGAATAACATGCCGGTCGGTGTGAGTCAAGATGAAAGGCCCTCGAAGCCGGCTGCTGCGAGGTTGGTGTCGCCAAGGATCAGGCGTGGCGAACTGTAGGGGGCCACTCGCCGGAACGCCGCGTCACTTTTTTCGGATCATCAACCGAATGGGGGTCCCGGAAAAATGGTACTCCTTCCGGATTTGGTTCTCGAGGAAGCGCAGATAGGCCGGGGTCATGTTGTCCGGGTGTCCCACAAACAGCGCAAATGCCGGGGGACGTGTCGCAACTTGCGTCATGAAGGCCGACTTGCTGGCCTTGGCCGGTTTGCCTTTTCGCACCGGCAACGGGTGTTCCTCCAAGAGGCCCTGGAAAAATTGATTCAGGCTGCCGGTGGGAACCCGTTTGCAGAATGACAGGTAGACCTGGTCGATCAGGGCAAACAGGCCGCGCAAGAAATCCTGCTCCAGGGCAGAAATAAACAGCACGGGAGCCCAGGCAAGAAAGGGAAAGCGCCGTTCGAGGTCTTGCTTGTAGGCTTCCCGGGCACTCACGTCGTCGGCCTTGAGGTCCCACTTGTTCACGACCAGGATGCAGGCTCGTCCTTGTTTGAGGACCAGGCCGGCGATCTTGGTGTCCTGTTCGGTCACGCCTTCTTCGGCGTCGAGGAGGAGCACTGCCACGTCCGAACGGCCGATGGCACGCAAGGATCGGGCGACGCTATAGCCTTCAATGCCGCGCTCCACGCGGCCTCGACGACGGATGCCGGCGGTGTCGGTCAATACATACTGTCGATCTTTGAACGTCGCCACCGAGTCCACCGGATCTCGCGTAGTTCCAGGCACATCGCTGACGACGACGCGTGTTTCCCCGAGAACCGAGTTGACGAGGGTGGATTTCCCGACGTTCGGACGTCCCACGATCGCAATCCGGGGGATCTCCGACGCAGTCTCCTCGCCGGCCAACTCCACCATGTGAGGCAAGAGGTCGTCGAGCAATTCGGCGACGCCGATCCCATGTTCGGCGGACAGGGGATAGAGTTGTTCCTGGCCCAGGCGGTAAAAATCGGCGACGAGCGGATCGGCCTTCGGCGTATCCACTTTGTTGACCACATAAAACACGGGCTTGTCCGTTCCGCGCAAGGTGTGGACGACTTCTTCGTCCGGCGGGGTCAGGCCGGCTCGGGCATCGAGGACGAGCACGAGAATATCGGCTTCGGCAATGGCGAGTTGGGATTGTTGCCGGATTAAGGACAACATGCCTTCGTGGGCCGTCGGATCGAGGCCGCCCGTGTCGACCAGCCGGAAGTGCCGATTGCGGTAGCTGGTATCGGCATAGTTGCGGTCGCGCGTCACGCCCGGCACGTCGTCCACAATCGCGGCTCTGGTGCCGAGAATGCGGTTGAACAGCGTCGATTTGCCGACGTTGGGCCGTCCGATCAGGGCGATAATGGGTAGTCGACCGCCTTCAAGCGTGAACAGCGGCGCAACGGGTCCACGAGCGGTTTTGGGGCGTGGCATGGTGAAGGACGGTATCACAGAGATTTCAACGAACACAATCACTCGTCTTGTTCCGCCGGTCTCCGCTATACTGTGACCATGCACCACAATCAGTCCGATCGGGCACCCCACACGCTCGACTGGAACGAGATCGACGATGTCCTGCTCGATATGGACGGCACGTTGCTGGACCGTCATTTCGACAACTTCTTCTTCGAGGAGGAGTTGCCGAGACGGTATGCGGTGAAACATGCGTTGCCCTTCGACGAAGCCCGCGACCGATTGATGCGGATGTATCGTTCCGTGGAGGGTGAGCTGGCCTGGACGGATCTGCACTATTGGACGGCGCAGGTGGACATCGACGTGGTGGCGATGCATCGGGAACTCGACCATATGATCGGGTTTCTTCCCGACGCGGAGGAATTTTTGACGTCGTTGCGGCGATTGGGCAAACGCGTGACGATTCTCACCAATGCGCATCGGGCGGGAGTCGAGGTCAAAGCCGCCAAGACCGGTCTGGATCGGCGGGTCGATCGTATCGTGGACGCCTTCGAGGTGGGGTGGCTCAAGATGCGGTCTGAATACTGGCCGACGTGCCGAGAGTTGGTCGGATTCGAGCCGTCACGCGCGCTCTACATCGATGACGACGAGCAATGTCTCGCGGCGGCGGCGCAGTTTGGTATCGGCCGCATCTATCACCGTTCGAAGTCGAGCTCGCAGGCGTCCGCAATCCCTTCCTCGCGATTTCACTCCATCGAAACGTTTCAATCGATTTTGTCGCGGTAGGGCGGCCCCGCTGTTCCGGCTTCCGGTGCGGATGAGTCACTTGGCCGGATCAAGCAGTTCGCGCAATTTCCTCGCCAGTTCCGTGGGCAGGAACGGCTTCTGAATGAAGCCGGTGCCCGGTTCTGCGAGAAATGTCGGTAGCACACTCCCTTCCGCATACCCCGACATGAACAACACCCGCAGATCCGGCCATTGCTGACGGAGGCGTTCGGCCAATGCCGGCCCTGTCATCTGTGGCATGACCACATCGGTGAGCAGGATGTGGATCGGTGTCTTCGCTGCGGCGACGAGCCGCAACGCTTCCTGTCCGCTGGAGGCTTCCAGCAAGGTGTACCCATAGTCCGACAGGGCGTGGGTGAGTAACAGCCTGACGGCTTGTTGGTCTTCCACCAGCAGAATGGTTTCATGCCCGCAATGTGGTCGTGAGGCGGGAGGTGGCGGGGCGGCCAGCTGAGGGGCCTCGGCTGAGGGAAAGTAGATATCGAACGTAGTGCCCTCGCCGGGGTTGCTGTCGGCAAAGACGAAGCCCTGGCTTTGTTTGACGATCCCATAGACCGTCGCCAGTCCCAGGCCAGTTCCCTTCCCCTCTTCCTTGGTCGTGAAGAATGGCTCAAAGATATGCGACAGGGTGGCCCGGTCCATGCCCATACCCGAGTCGCGGACGGACAGGTGTGTGTAGCTCCCAGGAAGCAGGGCGGGATGCGGCACCGGCGAATCCTCAGTGATGAGCAGGATGCGCGTCCCCAGCGTCAACGTTCCGCCATGCGGCATGGCATCCTTTGCATTGACCGCCAGATTCAAGATCACTTGATCGATTTGCCCCCGGTCTGCACGGATGATGCACGGTTTCGGTGTCAGGTCCCGAATGAGGGTGATATCTTCCCCGATCAGCCGCTCGATCATCGACCCGATGGAGGCCAGTGCTTCGTTCAAGTTGAAGGTCTGAAAGGTGAGGACTTGTCTTCGGCTGAAGGCGAGGAGTTGCCTGGTCAGTGCCGCCGCCCGTTGACCGGCGGTCAGGATTTCAGTCAGCGAGCGGCGCAACGGATCTTCAGTCCGCACCTGTTCCAGGACGAGCGTGGCGCATCCGTTGATCACGGTCAGAAGATTGTTGAAGTCGTGGGCGACGCCGCCGGCGAGTCGTCCGATGCCTTCCATCTTATGGGCTTGCCGGAGTTGCTCTTCCAGTTGTTTGTGTTGAGTCACGTCGATGAAAAATCCGATCGATCCGGTTGTCTGGCTGCCCGGACCTTGAAGCAGTGTTCCCCACATGTTGACGTCGATGAGGCTGCCGTCTTTTCGTTTGCGGCGCAGCTCCAGGCCGCGTGGCGCGCCCCCGCTCATGACCGAATTCCACAATTCATCGGACTCCCGCTCTTGTCCGGACGGCACGTACGGGAGTTCCTGTCCAAGGACTTCCTCTTTGGTCCATCCGAACAGCGAGGCGGCGGCGGCATTCCAGGTCGTGACGTGTCCGGCCTGGTCCAGTTCGATCATTGCCAGCGGGGATTCTTCGATGATGGTCTGCAGGTGCGCGGTCATGCGTCGCAACTCACCGGTGCGTTCACGGACATGTTGCTCCAGCGCTTCTTGCGCCTGCCGTCGGTCGGCGGCTTCGAGTATGAGGGTGGCCATGGCGGCCAGGGAGGCGGCGAACGCTTCTTCCTCGCTGGTCCAGGATTTCGGCGGGCCGATATGCTCGAGGCACAAGACTCCGACCACGCGCCCGTGACGGCGGATCGGGGCATCCAGCATGGCGACGATGCCGAGCGGAGCCAGATAGGAAGCGGTGAGTTCGCAGGTGCGTGGGTCGGTTTGGGCCGCATGGGCGGCCAGGGAATAGGGTTCGGTTTCCAGTGCTCGCAGGTATGCCGGGTATTGGGCGGTGGACAGGGTGGCCCCACGCAGGTGGCGTTTCGGTGTGGCTTCGAACAGGTCTTGAAGGATCAGCGTTGTTTGGGCCTCGTCGAAAAGCCAGATGCTCGCCCGTTCGACGGCGAAGGTGGCGGCGGCATGTTCAGTCATCGCGGGGAACGCCTGTTGCGGGTGTCCGCTATGAATGGCCGGGTCCTCGGCCAGCTTGTGGAGGACCGTCTGTTGCGTTGCGAGTTGCCCCAGGCGGAGCTGTTCGATTTCCTGTCGCTGCTTCTGGTCCGTGATGTCTTCCGAGATGCCCAGAAGGTACCGTGGCACGCCGGCGTGGTCGTACAGAGGGAGTTTCTTGGTATGGAGCCAACGCAGCCCGTGATCCTTCGTCTGGATCGGTTCGGCCGGAATGTCCAGCATGGTGCCGCCCGTCAGCGCTTCGCGATCCCGCGCGGTGAAAAATTCCGCCTGTTCCCGAGGGAAGAAGTCGAAATCGTTCTTTCCCAGGAGCGCTTCACGCGGGAGGCCGGTCAGCTGCTCGCCCGCTTTGTTGAATTGGACGTATCGCAACTCCCGCGCGTCTTTCAGAAAGACCATATGAGGGATGTGTTCGACGATCGATTCGAGGAGCTGGCGTGTATGGGTTAGGGCGTCTTCCATGCCTTTTCGTTCAGTCACGTTTTCGCACACGATGACGATGTCGAATCGGCCGTCCGGATTCCGAACAGCGCGGGCGGCTTCTCTCACCCAGATGTGGCTTCCGTCTTTCCGGATTTTCCGGAACTCCCAACGGAGCACGTCGCCAGGCCGGGCAAGACAGTCATCAAAATGCTGCTGCATCTTGGCCTGATCGTTTGCGTGGACGATGAGGGAGACGGGCTGACCGATCAATGCGTCGGCGTCATACCCCAATTCGGCGGCGGCAGTGGCATTGACCGTGAGGAGGTTGCCTTTGGAGTCGACGGTCAATAACATTTCAGGGCTGCTCTCATACAGCGCCCGATAGCGCTCCTGGCTGAAGCGCAACGCTTCCTCGGTTTGCTTGCGTGCGGAGATGTCACGCATCACCGCTTGAAATCCGATGACCTCCTGGTCGCGCAGCAGGAGCTGCACGTTTTGGCCGACCCACAGCGTCTGAAGGCGTCTGGTCACCACTGGAAATTCGTAGTAGGTGCTGGGGAGTTTCCGGAGGAACTGCCGGATATAGAAATGTTCCGTGGTACGGCGGTAGCTCGGGTGTACCAGGTCCAGCGCGCGGTGGCCGAGCATCTCGGTCTCGTGATAGCCCAGCAGGCGGATGACGGCGGGATTGATGAAGGTCAAGCGGCCGCTCCGGTCGGTGCGGTAAATGATGTCCTGCGCATACTCCATGATGAAGCGATAGTGTTCGGAATGGACGTTCAGACGCAGCGCGGTTTGTTCCCCTTCCTCCAGTTGTGAGGCGAGTTGATCCACGAGTTGGGCGTTGTGATATTTCAGCCGAAGGGTTTCCAGCACGGTGTTCGAGGTTCGGGACGCGGTGTAGATCATGAGCAGGGAAAACAAGAGGGTGCAGATCGCCATGGGCAGCGCGTGCTCATGGTTGAGGAAGAAAAACCGCAGAATGAGCGGCGTCAGAGTCGGAAGGGCGAACGAGAGAAACGCATCGAAGCGCGCGGCCAGAGTGGACGAGGCGCCGGCGGAGACCCCGGCGAGTACGAACGCCAGAAACACCTGATGCGTGGGAGAAGACTCGGGAAACAGGATCAGCGCCGACGCACCCCATCCCAGTCCGGCGAGAGTCGTTCCGGTCAGAAATGCGCGGTGCCAGCGTTGGCTCGTAGAGGTGGTCGGTTTGGTGGCTCTGAATGATCGTACGAGGAGGTATCGCCCGGTGGAGAGGATCATATGGTAGGTCAGCCACGCCAGCAGCCAGTTCTGCGGGAGGACCTGCCAATCGACGACGACCAGCGCAAGCGCACAGCCGAGTCCGGCTGCGAGGGCCGCCGGCATGCCCTCATAGAGCAGCGTGACTCGCTGCAGCATCAGGTTGGCTTCCATGGCCGCATCGGCGGCGTGTGTGAGTGATGCAGTCGAGGAGGGGCGGTCCAGTGGAACTGGTTGCGTGGAAGCCATCGGGATCACTCCCGTCTTGGGGAAGGACGACTGCAAGGCATGTGCGGCATAGGCTGCAGTCTACAAAATTGCCGTGAGGGATACAATTTGATGAACGTCGTCGGTTCCCATTAAGGGATGGTGCTAGGGAATGGCGGTGCCACGATACAACTCTCCGCCGACCCTGGGCACGCCGGAGAGGATCTCACGGTCAAGCTGTTCAAGGTGAAAACCTGCTTCGACCACTAACTGATCGATCTGGCGGTTGAGGTTGCAGCCGCAGGCCACCCGACGTTGCAACGGATTGAGGAGATCTTGCCATCGGGCGGTGGTGGGATCGTCGCTTCGGCCATGCTCCAGGAACAGGAACCGCCCATCGGGCTTGAGCACCCGTCGAACCTCGCGCAACGAGCGCAACGGGTCCGGGATCGTGCAGAGCGTGAAGGTACTGACCGCGCAGTCGAATGTGGCGGGCTCATATGGCAGTTCCTCGGCGCTCACATGTTGGAGACGGACCGGAAACAGGGCCTGTGCAACCCGCTGCGCCACACGCTGGGGAAGCAGCGGGGCGGGGTCGACGGCATACAGGTCGGTGACAGTTCGAGGATAGTGCGGCAGGTTCAGTCCGGTGCCGAAGCCGATCTCCACCACGTTCCCATGGGCTGCGGCGAGTAGTCGCTGTCGCTGGGCTTGGAAGCGCTCGCCCCGAAGCACCCAATCCATGAGGCGGGGGAAGATGTAGGTCGCGTACATGGCGTGGGATGGATTCCGATGGTCGATGAGAACAGGTACTGAGTGTCGCGATGCCTTCGAGCATTTGACCAGGAGTCGGGCCGGGGATCAAGGGGCGTGGAGGGGGCCCGAGGGCCCTCATTCGCCGGTCTCATCCTTGTCGCTCCGTGTCGCGTATGCTAGAGTCGTCCGTTCTCTCGCCGAGTGCGAATGGGCGCCTCGCGTTTCATGTGAGCAGGATGAGCAAATCATACGATCACCAGGTTGTCGAGTCGAAGTGGCAGACCTATTGGGAGACACATCGCCCCTTTCGGGCGTCGGATGATCCCTCGAAGCCGAAGTTTTATTGTCTCGATATGTTCCCGTATCCCTCTGGGTCCGGCCTGCACGTCGGGCACCTGGAAGGGTACACCGCCACTGACATCGTCTCCCGGTATAAACGGATGCGCGGGTTTAATGTGCTGCATCCCATGGGCTGGGACGCGTTTGGACTGCCGGCTGAACAGTATGCCGTGAAAACCGGTGTCCATCCCGCCATCACCACGGCGCAAAATATTGCGACCTTCAAACGGCAGATGAAGCGCGTCGGGCTCTCCTACGATTGGGATCGTGAGCTCAGCACCACCGATCAGGATTACTACCGGTGGACGCAGTGGATTTTCCTCCGGCTGTTCGAGCGCGGGCTGGCCTATGTGGCCGAGGTCCCGGTCAATTGGTGCCCGGCATTGGGGACGGTGCTGGCCAATGAGGAAATCGTCGACGGGAAGAGCGAAGTCGGTGGATTCGATGTCATCCGCAAACCGATGCGACAATGGGTTCTGAAAATCACCGCTTACGCGGAGCGGTTGTTGGAAGATCTGAGTCTCGTTGAATGGCCGACCAGTACGCTGGAGATGCAAAAGAACTGGATCGGGCGTTCCATCGGTGCCGAGGTCGATTTCGCGCTTGCTGATGTGCCGGGCAATCTGCGCGTCTTTACCACCCGCCCCGATACGCTCTTCGGCGCTACGTATATGGTTCTGGCTCCCGAGCATCCCCTGGTCGATGTGGTGACGACGCCTTCGCAGCGCACGCGGGTGAAAGACTATCGTGAAGCGGCCGCGCGCAAGAGCGACTTGCAGCGCCAGGAATTGGAGAAGGTCAAGAGCGGCGTCTTCACCGGCGGCTATGCCATCAACCCCGCCAATCAAGAACGTCTGCCGATTTGGATCGCCGACTATGTGCTGATGAGTTACGGCACCGGCGCGATCATGGCCGTGCCGGCCCATGATGAACGCGATTGGGCGTTTGCCACGCAGTACCAGCTCCCGATTCGAGAAGTGATTCAAGGTGGACAGGTCGACAAGGCTGCCTTCGTCGATACGGATCGCGGCCGTGTCATCAACTCCACCACGCCCGACGGGTCCTGCTCAATCGATGGCCTGCTGCCTAGCGAAGCGATCCCCCAAATGACTGCCTGGTTGGAAGCTGCCGGGAAGGGGAAGAAGACCGTCAACTACAAACTTCGGGACTGGTTGTTTGCCCGGCAACGTTACTGGGGTGAGCCCTTTCCCATCGTGTGGGTGGACGGAGAGCCCAGGCCGCTGCCGGAAGAGCAGTTGCCGTTGCCCTTGCCCGAAACAAAGAACTTCAAGCCTTCCGGGAGCGGCGAGAGCCCGTTGGCCAATCTTGAAGACTGGTTGCAGGCCACGGACCCTGTCACCGGCAAGCCGGCGCGGCGCGAGACGAACACCATGCCGCAGTGGGCCGGCTCCTGTTGGTATTACCTGCGGTTCATCGACCCGAAGAATTCCCGTCAGATGGTTGATCCGCTGAAGGAACGGTACTGGATGCCGGTGGACCTCTACATCGGCGGCAGCGAACATGCGGTGCTGCATCTGCTCTACAGCCGGTTCTGGCACAAGGTGTTGTTCGATGCCGGAGTGGTCAGTACCCCCGAACCGTTCAAGAAGCTGGTGCACCAGGGCATCGTGTTGGGGGAAGACAATCAGAAGATGTCGAAGTCGCGCGGCAACGTGGTCAACCCGGACGATATGATCGATCAGTTCGGTGCCGATGCGGTGCGCCTGTATGAAATGTTCATGGGGCCGCTGGAATCCATGAAGCCGTGGAGCACGCGCGGCGTCGAAGGTATTACACGATTTCTGGATCGTGTGTGGAGACTGATGGTCGCTGAGGATGGCACGCTGAGTGTGGCGGTGACAGGTGCGGCGCCGACGCCGGAGCAGCAGCGGTTGCTGCACTACACCATCAAGAAGGTGACGGACGATATCGAGGCGCTGCGATTCAACACGGCCATTTCGCAGATGATGGTGTTTACGAACGAGATGACCAAGTTGGATCAGCGGCCTCGCGGATTATTGGAGCCGTTCGTCTTACTGCTGCTGCCGTTTGCCCCCCATCTCAGTGAGGAGCTCTGGGAACGTCTCGGTCATGCGCCAAGCGCGGGCCAGCAGCCCTGGCCGGAGTTCGATCCGGCACTGGTCGTCAGCGATCGATTGACGATACCGGTTCAGGTCAACGGGAAGCTACGCGGAAAGTTGGAGGTCGATGCCGGGGCATTACGCGAGCAGCTGGAGCCGCTCGCCCGGAAAGAAGTCGCCGAATGGCTGCAGGGGAAAGAGCCGAAAAAGGTCATTTACGTCGAGAAGAAGTTGATCAATTTTGTGGTGTGAAGCGGTGCGTCTGGAACCACGAAGAACGGACTCTGGCGTTTGGGATGGCTCGGCCGTCCCTGGGCATGTGTTTCGTATGGCCTGTGCCCTGGCGATGAGCCTGTCGCTCAGTGCCTGCGGGTATCAGTTTCGAGTGCAGGGCGCAGGTCCAACGGTCGGCGGCGCCCCGGAAACGACCACCAAGCGCACGCAGACCCCGCGATTGGCCATTCTGCCGATCTCCAATACTACCTATGAGCCGAATTTTGAAATCAAGCTCGCCAACTATCTTCGCCGGGAATTCTCCGCGGGGGCAGGGGCGGAGATTGTGGGTCCTTCGGCCGGTGCCGACCTGTTCTTGTCCGGGCAGATCATGCAAATTTTTCTGCCGACCTTGAGTTTCGACCAAACCACCACGTTTGAAAGCCGCGTGGAAATGCTGGTGAGCGTAAAAATCGAGGATGCAAAGACCAAGCGGGTGGTCTGGTCGCAGGTCGCCAAGGGCACGTCGGAGTTTTTTCTCACCCAGGATCTGCAATTCAATCGCGTGCTGCAGAATCGGGCCTTGGAGCAGGCGGGGCGATTTGTGGCGGAAGATCTTGCCTCCCGTTTCCTGCTGTTTCTGGATGCGGGCGAACTGGACAAGGTGCTGAAGCGCCCGGTGAAGGCGGAGGCCGGCCAGGGTAACCCGCCGCAGCCGGAGTCGGTGCGATAGGGATACGGAAGGGCTGTCACGGATGGGTGCCTCGGTTACGAGTTTAGAGTTGCCTCAGGCGCTTGCGCGCGACGGAGTCGCACCGCTCTATGCGGTTGTCGGCGAGGAGGATTACCTCCGTGACCACTCCGTGGCTGCCCTTCGAACTGCCGCCTTGGGCGTGGCAGCGGACAGCGGATTCAACTACGACATCTTTCATGGCGACGACTCGGCGATTGAGGATGTGTTGGCCTGCGCGGCGGAGATTCCAGTGTTCGCCGAGCGACGTGTCGTGGTCTACAAGTCTGTGGAGAAGCTTCCGGCTCGCGAGGGAGACAAACTCCTGCCCTATTTCTCGGCTCCGAATGACACGACGACCCTGATTGTGGTGGCGGTCAAGTTGGATGGGCGCCTCAAGTGGACGCAGGCGCTGACGAAGCAGGCGGTGTCGGTCAATTGTGCGCCGTTACGAGAGGCGCAGCTTTCCACATGGATTCGGCAGGAAGCCGCGGCCCTGGGGGTGCGCCTTCAGGACGATGCGGTTCAGTTGCTCAAGGAAGTGGGCAGCGAATCGCTCTATGCGGTGAAGCGGGAGTTGGAGAAGCTGGCTGCCTATGTGTCGTCCGAGCGAAGCGTCCAGGCGGCAGAGGTGGAGGCGTTGCGGGGGACCGAGCCAGGCGTGTCGGTGTTTGATCTGCTGAGCGCCATCGGGGCTCACGATCACGGGCGGGCGATACGGATCCTGGCGCGCAATGTCGAGAATGGGGAGGCGCCATTGCGCATCCTCGGCGCGTTGGTCTGGCAGTATCGGCGACTGTGGAAATTGAAAGACCAGATGAAGTCGGGAGGGCGTGAGGGGGAGGCGGCGCGGACGTTCCGGATGGACCCGTCACGAGTACGTGGCTTCTTCGCCCAATTCCCCGACGCGCAGTTGACGCAGGCGTTTCACTGGTTTTTGGAAACCGATTCCAAGCTTAAAGGCGGGAGCGGGAGCAGCCCGGTCCGTGTGATGGAAGACCTGCTGTTCCGACTCTGCGGACCGGCATCGAAACCGGCGGCAGCGGCGGAGCGAGCACAAGCGATACCACCGGCCCCGCGACCGTCTGGGGCGAGGCCGGTGTCGAATGTCAGAACGATTACGACGCGGAAGCGGTGAGCGCGTTCACTCGAACAGCAAGCCGGGACACGCGGCGTGAGGCCGTGTTGGGCTTAAGGACACCTTTGGTGACCGCTTTGCCCAGGGCTGCCGTCGCATCGCGCAAGGTCGCCTTCGCTTCATCAGGCTTCTTGGCTGCGATCGCATCCTGAACTTTGCGAAGGATGCTTCGGACCGAGCTGAGGGTGGCGCGATTGCGCAACCGACGCTTCTCGGATTGACGGGCACGTCGAATCGTGGATTTGTGGACAACAGGCATACGGAATCTCCTACGTTCAAAGCTTGAGCTTGTAGCACAGGTGGAGAAGGCAGGTCAAGGAGAAGACACGATGGAAAGGAGTGCGCCGGGTTGCTGGGGACTCCCCCGGTGGCTGTGGCGGAGTTATGAAGATGCAAATTGATGCTCGAGATCGGTTGATAGTCGCACTGGATGTCCCTTCGGCGGCCGAGGCGGAACGGCTGGTCGATCGTATGGGAGATCACGTGCGCTTTGTGAAGGTTGGGCTGGAACTCTACACGGTGGCGGGGCCCGACATTGTGCGAACAATGGTGGACCGCGGCAAACGTGTCTTTCTGGATCTCAAATTTCTTGATATTGAAGAAACTGTTCGGCGTGCGACGGCCAGGGTTGCCGCTATGGGCGCGACGTTTTTGACCGTGCATGCGAATCGCAAGGCACTGCTCGCCGCCGTGCAGGGGCGGGGGCAGTCGAACCTCAAACTGCTCGCGGTGACCGTCTTGACCAACTTCGATGGAGCCGATTTGCAAGACATGGGGATTCAGCGGAGCGTCAGGGATCTGGTGACGGCCCGCGCGCTGTTGGCGGCGGAAGTAGGCTGTGATGGTGTCGTCGCATCGGGAGAAGAGCCCGAGGCGATTCGGGCCAAGGTGGGGCCGGACCTGATCATCGTCACCCCGGGAATCAGGCCGACGGGAACCGGAACCGACGATCACGCCAGGGCGACCACCCCGACTCAGACCATTGCGGCCGGTGCCGACTATCTGGTGGTCGGCCGACCCATTCGAGACGCACAAGATCCGGCGCTTGCGGCGGCAGCGATTTTGGCCGAAATGCAGGCAGCCTTCGATCGCCGGGTTGGACAGCAAGCCTAGGAATTCTCATTCGCCCGCTCCTCACCCGAGGTGCATCATACCATCGTCGGGCGGGGCGGTTGCGACTGTTCTTCGCGGTTTGCTATGATGCGCGCTCCCTGAAGCATTGGGTGTGGTGGGTGTAGCTCAGCTGGTTAGAGCGCCGGATTGTGGATCCGGAGGTCGCGGGTTCGAAACCCGTCACTCACCCCAACAGTTCTCTCCGTAACTCCTTGATACATCGGGTAATCTGAGAACTCAGTCACCGGCCCCGGTTGCGCTGGTTGCGCCGGGGTTACGGATTGGGCCCCCGCAAACCATGCCGCGGCCGGAGTATCGAGTCGGTCGACCGCCTGTTTGTTGCCTCCCGGAATCAGGTGTCTCTCAGTTCCATAGTCACCTGAAAGGACGAGCAGCCCCATTTGATCCTTCCCGTAGACCACCAATCGCGGTGGTCTCATCCTATCGTTGCCTCTGCCGATCCCTCAGCCTGTGCTCGAGTTTCTACGACAAGTCTGAGAGCCGGACTGAGAGGTCGAAGCCGGTTCTGAACGCACGAGTTCGCCGTGTGTGTCTGGGTCATTCCCGAAGCTCATCTGCTCAGCGAAGGCTTGGTTGCGGAGGCAGATTCATGCCGCAAGAGTCTCCAATGTGGCCAAGGAGAGATTGCCGGCCGTGCCACAGGAACGGGCCGCAGGCGCTTTTTGCCCAGTCACTCCGTTCATGCTCCTGAGGAGGCAATTTTTTCCTAGTGGTCTGGGCGTTTGACGAAAGAATCGCCGGTTCTCGCGCCCGTTCGTGGTGTGGCCGTTCTCGATTAGTAGGCGTGCTTCTTGCGCGTGTCTCTCAAGACCTTGGTCCAATCGACCGAAGAGGCGCCGTGGGCGGCACATGGACTCGCTGCTCGTTTCTCCACGCTAGAGAGTCACCACGCACGGACTGCAGGATTCTCTGCTCACCCAGGAGATGGTATGTCTATCTTGAGTGTCGGGTCATCGCCGGTCCTACACTGGCTTCAATCATATCTTTCCGGTGCCGGATCTTCGAAGGACAGTGCATCGTCGTGTAGCTGTCAGCCATCCGGTGATACCGCGTCGATTTCCCAGGAGGCCGCTCAGCTCAATGCGAGCCAGGTTTCGCAAGTGTCCGATTCATCGCAGCCTTCTGGCGCCGTTGGCACACAGGGCCATCATCATCACCATCATCATCGAGGTGAGCAAAATGGCGGTTCTTTCGTAGATCGGCTTGCCGAATCGATTCTCTCCGATCTGCAGCAGGCCACCGAGAATGGGGGATCGCCCGAGGCCGGATCAGCCACGCCAGCTTCGGTGAGCTCCAGTGC